>Ga0102940_1000902_pt1 | contig 19963 bp, 16 predicted proteins | sample SalPonR2_C_D1_MG_FD_78215 | JGI IMG/M metagenome (GOLD analysis project Ga0102940, IMG submission 78215) | Salt pond soil microbial communities from South San Francisco under conditions of wetland restoration - Salt Pond MetaG R2_C_D1_MG | ecosystem: Environmental > Aquatic > Marine > Intertidal... | reverse complement strand
TCATGGCCTCCTGAAATAGACTTTTTGTTCTTTCCTGGTTGCCTTTCTTGCAGAAGTGTTTTTACGCCCAGACAATGTCACGGTACACATCCGGATCTGTATCTCCCTCGGTTGAAAACAGCAATACGCTGGAGTCGCTGTTCAGGCCGAGATCCTGTCTTATTTTCCGGTTATCTGTATCAGTCATTATTTCAAACAATGCGCCGAGGGTTACGGCACCGGATTCTCCGGAAATGATACATGGATCTGCTGCCAGGGGATTGCCCAGGACCTTCATTCCTCTTCGGGCGATCCCATCGGCGCACATTAAAAATGCATTGGCACCGGTTTTCAATATTTCCCACCCCGTAAGGCTCGGCTCTCCGCAGGACAGTCCCGCCATGATGGTGGCCAGATCGCCTTTAATCCTGACCCGTTCCCCTTTTTTGATCGATTCAAACAGATTAGGTCCAGTTTCCAATATACCACGCCGGGGAGCGGATTGTCATAATATGGTTCCGTGCGCACAAAACCCAATGATTCATATAGATGGATGGCCGATTTCAAACGATCAAGCGTGTCCAGGAGCATGGTAGAATAACCCAAACGAACGCCTTCCTGAATGAGCTGTCCGGCAATTTGACCGCCAGTGCCCAGGCTCCTTGCTTCAGGGCATACAAAAAGCCGCTTCATCTCACAAGTGCGGTCTTGTATAGCGCCCAATCTGCGTAATGCACCACAACCCACAGCTTTTTGTCCGTCCATGGCGAGCAGAAGCGTACCGGCCGGCGGGGCATACTTTCCCGGAAGATTTTCCAGCTCTGATTCAAACTGCTGGAAACATAGATCCACATTCAGGAAAGCTTCGTATTCCCGGAACAGCCGCCGGACCTCCTGGATCTCTTTGGGTGATCTTGCGTAAATGATGCGGCTGCATCCTCTTTGACCGCTCTGAGCATGCATAGGTCTATGGCCTCCCTGATACAGGCGGAAAAATGACAGGTTTTTTCAGATTGTCAGCAGCTTTGCCCAGGGCGCGGCTGAGGAGGGTGGAGGTGAACGCATCAACCTGATACATGGGTATTTTTTTATTTGAAAATCCGATGGTGAGCTTACCGGCTGGGCTAAGGTAGGGTTTGAAGCGCAGGCCTTCATGGGTGGTCAGCTGGCGGAACATGTTTTCTTTGAACCGGTTCATGGAATAAAATTCCTTTGGATGACCTTATGCCGCATGCAGCATAAATTCGATTTTCACCGCATCATAGGGGAAAACGATAAGGCTTTTGTCCGTGTGGGTGAATATGCCGGCCTTAAGCTTCGTTTATTCGCCCCGGTGCCATTCGGAACGAATGGATTCAAAATATTGAAGAATGACCCAAAAAAGAGTGGCCTTTTGGGAAGAAGACAGCTCCGCTCTTTTGGTTACAGGGAGTGAAACCAATGGAAAGATGATACTGTTCCTGTATAGTAAACGATTTTTGAAAATGCAATAGGGGAAACCCCCTAAAATTCAAGGTTTCTTTGCATCGCACCGCTGTAGAAAAAAGACCGGGGTTCCAGAATCCTGGAACCCCGGCCGGTAAGCTGCTTATGCTGTTCGTTAAAACATGCGGAATCAGAGGCGCTCAAATATGGCGGCTGCGCCCATGCCGCCGCCGATGCACATGGACACGATGCCGTATTTGCCGTTGACCTCTTTGAGGTTGGCCAGGCAGGTGGCGGTGAGCTTGGCACCGGTGCATCCCAACGGATGGCCCAGGGCTATGGCACCGCCGTGGATGTTGATCTTGTCCATGTACTTTTCCAGGCCCAGTTCCCGGATGCAGTACAGGGCCTGGGAGGCAAAGGCTTCATTGATTTCATAGATGTCGATGTCGTCAATGGTCATGCCGGCCTGTTCCAGGATTTTGGGAATGGCGTATCTGGGGCCCACGCCCATTTCATCGGATTTGCATCCCACCGTGGTGTAGGATACCAGCCGGGCGATCGGTGTCAGGCCCAGTTCATCGCATTTTTCTTTGGAGGCGATGATGGTGGCGGCGGCCCCGTCCGTGGTTTGGGAGGAGTTGCCTGCCGTGACCGACCCGTTGGCCTTGAACACGGTGCGCAGTTTGGCCAGGCCTTCCACAGAGGATTCCCGGATGCCGTCATCATGTTCGACGATGAGGGTTTCTTTTTTGTAGGTGCCGTCATCCTGTTTCACGTATTTGACGGCCGGGGTGGGAACAATTTCCGTGAACAGGCCGTTGTCCCGTGCCCGGGCCGCCTTGGACTGGGAGGCGGCGGCAAATGCATCCTGGTCTTGCCTGGAAATGTTGTACCGGTCGGCCACGTTTTCCGCGGTGACACCCATGGACACGAACATTTCCGGATTGGTGCGGGAATATTCCGGATGGGGCCGGGGAACGTTGCCGCCCATGGGTACATAGGTCATGGATTCCACGCCGGCGCCCATGGTGATGTCGGACCAGCCCATCTGGACCCGCATGGAGGCCAGGGCGATGGCTTCCAGGCCGGAGGCGCAGAACCGGTTGACCGTGGCGCCGGACACTTTGTCCGGGAATCCGGCCATTTTCAGGGCCACCCGGCCCAGGTTCAGCCCCTGTTCCGCTTCCGGGAACGCGCACCCCAGCATCACATCATCAAAATGGTCCACGGACAGGTTGGGGGTTTTTTCCACGGCCTGCTTCATGATAAAGGTGATCAGCTCTTCCGGCCGGGTCTGGTTGAACTGGCCACGTTTCTGCTTGCAGCCCGGGGTCCGGACCGATTGTACAATATATGCGTCTTTCATTGGTATCTCCTCCTTCTAGTTTCTGAGGGGTTTGCCGGTTTTGAGCATGTGATCGATCCGGGCAACGGTTTTTTCCTCTTTGCAGAAATCCACGAATGCATCCCGTTCCAGCTTCAGGATGGTGTCTTCACTGACCTCTGATCCCACATTTACATCTCCGCCGCTCATGACATAGGCGATGCGCTTGGCCAGAAATGCATCATGGTCGCTCATGAAATTGCCGTTGCGCATGTTGTAGATTTCCGCGTTCACCATGCCCTGTCCGGCATCACCCATCACTTTCAAGGGCTGTTTCATGGGCGGTGCATACCCGTCATCCACCATTCTCAAGACCTCTTTTTTGCCTTCTCCCACCAGGGTGTCCCGGTTGAATACAATGCGGTCCGCCTGTCCCAGAAATCCGTTGCCCACAGCCTGTGCCGCAGACATGGACACGGCTGCCATGCCGATTTTCATGAACGCTGCCACAAATATCTTTGCCAGGTCCAGATCCTTGACCGTTTTTCCGGGCAGGGCATTCACATGTTTTTTCCACAGGTTCATGGTGCCGCCGCCGGCGGGCAAAAGGCCCACCCCGATCTCCACCAGCCCCATATACAGCTCGGCATGGGCCACGATGCGGTCGGCCCCCAGACAGGTCTCACATCCGCCGCCCAGGGTCATGCCGTAAGGAGCCGCAACCACAGGAAAGGCGGAATATCTGGTGGCCTGGATACCATCCTGGGCTTTTTTCAAAAATGCATCGATTTCCGCATATTTTTGGTCATGGCAGAGTTTTGCGATAAAGCCTAAGTCCGCGCCGGCGGAAAAGGCGCCTGGCATGCCGCCGGCTTCATTGCCGATGACCAGGCCCACACCGTTCTTGTCCACATACGCCAGGCCGTCGGCAATGGAGTCCACGATCTCGGCATTGATGGCGTTCATCTTGGTATGGAACTCCAGGCAGAATACCCCGTCTCCGATATCCACAAGAGATGCGGAGGCGTTTTCCGTAACGGTTTTGTTGTTGCCTTTGGCCGCGGCAATGGAGACCAAAGATTCGGGGACAGGAACGGGTTTGTATCCGGCAGCGGCAAAGTCATAAAAGTAGCGGACCCCGTTTTCCAGTTTGTAAAAGCAGGTATTGCCGGCATCCAGCATGGCCGTGACATTGGCCGGCACTTCCAGCCCGTCTTTGGTCATTCTTTCCACGGCTTCTGCCACACCATAGGCATCCCAGAGTTCAAAGGGTCCCATTTCAAAATTGTAGCCCCATTTCATGGCATTGTCGATCTCCACGATGGTGTCGGCGATCTCCGGAATCCGATTGGCGGCATACTGAAAAGAGTTGGCTGCCAGTTTCCAGGCGAACTTTCCAGCCTTGTCATCAGCCTTGAGCACGATGTTGACCTTTTCGGTCAGGGTGCCGGCTTTTTTGGCTGCATCCAGGCAGGGGAAGGTGGGCCGTTCCAGGTCTTCATATTCCAGGGTGTCCAGGTTCAGGACCTTGCGCACCTTTTTCCATTCCGGGGTGAGGTCGGTTTTGTAGAACCCGGCTTTTGTCTTGTTGCCCAGCAGATTTTTGTCCGCCATTTTTTCCACAAAATCGGGCAGCTGCATGATGTCGCGCTGCTCGTCATCCACGCACAGGTCATAGGAGTTCTGGGCCACGTGCATCATGATGTCCAGGCCCACCAGGTCCGTAGTCTTGAAGATGGCGGTTTTGGGCCGTCCCATGGCCGGGCCGAAAACAGCATCCACTTCCGGAACGGTGAGACCGTCTTCCTGCATGAACCGCATGGCCGCGCTGATGCCCTGGATGCCGATGCGGTTGCCCACAAAGTTGGGGGTGTCCTTGGCCCAGACAATGCCTTTGCCCAGGTTTTTCTCACCGAATTTTGCCATGAAATCCAGGACCTCCGGCAGGGTGTCCTCACCCGGGATCAGTTCCAGCAGGTGCATGTACCGCACGGGATTGAAAAAATGGGTGCCCATGAAGTGCTGTCTGAATTCTGGGGAAAACCCTTTGGTGATGTCCTGAAGCGGGATGCCCGAGGTGTTGGTGGTGACAATGGCGCCGGGTTTTTTGATTTTTTCCACTTTTTCAAACAGGCTGCGTTTGATGTCCAGTCTTTCCACCACCACTTCCACAATCCAGTCGCAGTCGGCCAGTTTGTCAATGTCATCTTCCAGGTTGCCGATGGCGATCAATCCGGCATCTTTTTTGTTGAAGAACAGGGAGGGGGAAGATGCCAGGGCCGCGTCCAGGCCGGCCTTGACAATCCGGTTCCGGGCCGCCGGGTCGTTTTTTTCCTCATCTTTGAGATCAAAGGGTACAATGTCCAGCAGCAGCACCTTGACGCCGGCACCGGCCAGAAGGGCAGCGATACCGCCTCCCATGATGCCGGACCCGATGACTGCGGCCTTTCTGATTTTTCTTGCCATGATGTCCTCCTAATTTATGTTGTGAGTTGCAATTCTGGGCTGTCCAAAATTTTTATGAATGAGTATTCATTTTTGATTAACAGAAAAACCCCGGGGTTGTCAAGAAAAATTATTCCGGGTGCGCCAAAGGGTATTTCCATTCAATTTCAAATTGTTATGGGTTGGTTGACATTGGATGCATCTTCATGCAATTCCGGGTGAAAAAAAAATCCTGTAAATGAATTATCATTCATGAATTTACAGGGAATGGCCTTGAAAAAACAAAAAGGGTCTGGTAGGGTGACCCGGCAATTACGCAGTTTTTGGAAATGTTTATTTTAGGTGGAGATGGGGGATGCGGCACCAGATACCAGCAAAAATACAGCGGTTCTCTGTTCTGAACATACCTTCAGTTGCGGATTTGATTCTCACGCTCCAGCGTCCGTCAGGGGATATCCCCTGGCACACGGCCGGCAAAACAGACCCCTGGGACCTGGTGGAGTCTGTCATGGGACTGAATATCGCCGGTTACACTGCTGCGGCCCGGCAGGCGTTTGACTGGCTCAGGCAGGTACAGAACCCGGATGGATCATGGTTTTCCGCCTATATTGACGGGGCTGCACAAGACAAAACCTGCCAGGCCCATATGGCCTGTTACATTGCTGTGGGCATGTTTCATGCATACCTGATTACCGGGGACCGGTCATGGCTGGATCAGTTCTGGGAACCCATGGAAAAGGGGCTGGATTTTGCCCTGGGGCTCCAGACGGATACCGGAGAAATTTTCTGGGCCAAAAGCCCTGACGGAAAAATCGATCCCATGTCGCTGCTGGCCGGGTCTTCTTCTGTTTTCATGAGCCTCAAATGTGCCCTGACCATCTGCCGTATTCTGGACCGGCCCCGGCCGGCATGGGAAAGGGCATGGGAAAGGCTGGGCCATTCTTTGAAGGAAAACCTGCACAGATATAATGTCAGCAAATCCCGGTTTTCCATGTACTGGTTCTACCCGGTTCTCTGCGGGGCCATCCAGGGAGAGAAAGCCCGGGACCGCATGGAAAAATACTGGCACAAATATGTGATTGACGGCCAGGGGGCCAGGTGTGTGTCTGATCAGCCCTGGGTGACCATTGCGGAAACCTGCGAACTGGTGCTGGCCCTCCATGCCATGGGCAACCGCCAGAAAGCGAAGATCGTGTTTTCCTGGATCCAGGACCGGGTGTATGATGACAAGACCTTCTGGTGCGGATATACCTATCCGGACATGGTGATCTGGCCGGAAGAAAAGATTTCCTGGACCAATGCCGTGGCCCTCATGGCGGCGGATGCCCTGTATGACCTGACCCCGGCATCCGGGTTGTTCTGCCATGAGAACTGGGATGGGGCTGTTTTTACGGGAAAACACCGGTGATTCGGGACACCCGGCCCTATTTTATCAAAAAAGCCTGGTACCGGCTCCAGCACCTTTACGTCCGCCACTATCTGGCACCCCATCTCACCGGTCTGGGGGACCACCCCTTTATCATCAAGCCCTGGCATATCGAGCTGTTCGGCGGGCCCATCCGCATCGGTTCCCATGTGACCCTGCTGGGGTGTTCAGACAAGAAAACCCGGCTCACGGTCTGGTCGGACAAAAAACATATTCCCGGCATCACCATTGGGGACCATGTGCTTATATCTCCGGGGGTTCGCATCAGTGCGGCCCACAGTGTTATGGTCAGCGATTCCTGCATGCTGGCCAGCCATGCCTATGTCACCGATTCCGACTGGCACGGTATCTATGACCGGTCCCTGCCGCCGTCGGACACCAGCCAGGTTGTTCTGGAGGAAAACGTCTGGATCGGGGATTCGGCCATTGTGTGCAAAGGGGTCACCATCGGCGAAAACAGCATCATCGGTGCCGGCAGTGTGGTGACATCAACCATTCCCGCCAATGTCATAGCCGCCGGCAATCCTGCAAAAATTGTCCGCCGTCTGGATTTGGACAAAACCATCATCACCCGGAAAGACAGGTACGATGATGCACAGCACATGCTTGCATTTCTGGCGGCATCAGAGCAAAAAAATCTGGCCGAAAACACCTTTTGGGGATGGCTGCGGTCCCTGTTTTTTCCGGGGAAACCCGGTGTCTGATTCAGTCCGGATCAAGGGTTTCCAGGATGGCGGAAACCTGTGCCAGACACAGGGAGATCTTTTCCACATCAAAGGCCTGGGTGTACTGAAGGAGCCGGCTGCCGAATTCCCGGAAAGGGGCAAGGTCGAACTGCCGGCCCATTTCCATGATATCTTCGGCAATATCCCGGGCATCTGAAATTTTCATGCCTTCATGCAGGTCCGGCAGATGGGGAAGAATCCTGGCTTTCATTTGCGGCAGCAGGTCCGGGTGCCGGACCAAAGCCTGGCGGAAGGCCGCTCTGGAAAGACCTGACACCGCCTCTGCTGTCCTGGCGTGTTTCCATAAAGCCCCGGATTCCTTTTTTTCTGCAGATTCAGGTGCTTCCCCTTTCGGGGGCCAGCAGACAACTGTCCGGGGCAGGGTGATTTCAAATACACTGCCATTTCCCGGCCGGCTGTCAACCCGGATACGGCCGCCCATCAATTCCACAAGCTGGCGGCTGATGCCCAGACCCAGACCGGTTCCCCCGTATGTTCTGCTGATATCGGCATTTTCCTGTTCAAAGGGTTCAAAAATCAGCGCCTGCTTGTCTTCGGGTATGCCCATACCAGTGTCCTGCACCTGGATCATCAGGTCCAGTATCCCGGGAGACGGCCTGTCCGCAATGTGTGCAGACAGTGTGATATGCCCTTTTTTTGTGAACTTGACCGCGTTTTCCACCAGATTGGTGAGCACCTGGCGCAGACGGATGTCATCCAGATGCATACAGTCCGGCATATCATCATCCATCTGGATAAAAAACGGCAGTTTTTTTTGTGCAAGCTTGACTTTGAACAGGTGGTGTATCTCATGGAGCAGGGTATCCAGGCGCACCGATCTCTTTTTGATGACCAGTTTTCCGGCCTGTATTTTGGACAGATCCAGGATATTGGAAACCAGTTCCAGCAGATTCTCCCCGGCAGTGGCAATGGCCTGGATATAGTTTTTCTGCTCGTCATCCTTTGCCATGGAAAACAACACCTCACTGAAACCCAGCACAGAATTCAAAGGGGTCCTGATTTCATGGCTGACATTGGCCAGAAATTCACTTTTTGCCTGGTTGGCTTTTTCCAGATCGATCTCCTTTTGCCTGCGCACCAGAATTTCCGTGTTCAACGCCTGGTTCAGCAATGTCAGGTTCCGGGTGCGCTCCTCCACCCGTTTTTCCAGCTCCTGGTGGGACCGCTGCAAAGCCTGTTCCGCCATTTTGCGCTGGGTGATATTCCTTGCATTGATGACCACCCCCTGGATGGCGGGATGATCCAGCTGGTTGTTGCTGATGGATTCCAGGGTGCAGTAATAATTGTCATGGTGTTTAAACCGCTGTTCAGAAGGCTTTTCCGACATTTTTAAAGTGCCCAGGACGCGTTTTCGAAACCGGTTTTGCACCTGGTCTTTGTCGTCGGGATGAACAAAATCCAGAGAATGGGCCCCCAGGAGCTGTTCTGGCATATATCCAAGTACTTTTCTGGTGGATGGGCTGACATACCGGAAATGTCCCTGTTCATCCAGTATCCAGATCAGGTCGCTGGCATTTTCGATCAGCGCACGGAAATGCTCCTCTCTGTACTGCAGTGCCGTAAGGGTTTCCTTGAGCCGGAAGGCCATCTGGTTGAATTCTTTTGCCAAGTGCCCGAATTCATCATTGAACTGCAGATGGATCCGGGTGTCCAGGTCACCGCTGCCGATTTTTTCCGCCCCCTGGACAAGCTCTTTCAAGGGCCGTGTCAGCCGGCGGGTCAGCAGCATCAAGGCCAGGGAGATGACAAGGGCGGCAAAGGCGCCCATGGCATACAGATAGGGCCGCATGCGGCTGGCAACCCCGTAGACCTCCTCCATGGGGTCCACCGCCAGAATATACCAGTCCCAGGCAGGGAAGTGGGCAAACCGGGCCAGGCTGGTTTCGTTTTCCATGTTCAGCACCAGGCGGTCGGTGTCGTTTTTCAGGGCCTTGAACCAGGCATCATCGCTCACATCCGTGTTCACCATGTATTTGCTGGGATGAAAAACAATGGTGCCGGCTGAATCCACCGCGAAAATATATCCCAGGTCTCCCACACCGATGTCGGCAATTTCCACGGCAGCATCCATTTTGGCTTTGGTGATACTGGCGGGAATGGTTGCCAGTCCATATTCGTTGAGCATCTGTTCCTGGGAGGTGACAATGACCATGGCTTCCGACAAACGGGTGTCCAGCCAGGTTTCCCCCAGATCGACCAGGGCGGTGCGGGAAGTGTAGTAGGCGGTTCCCACAATGGTGAACAGAAAAAAGATCACCAAAGGCAGGGTGGTCAGCAGTATTTTGGTGTATATTTTCATTTCAGCATCTATATACATAATATTGGAAGAAAAGCAAAACATCGGGGATTTTTTGCAAATGACAATTTGATGCTTACCGTATTTTTCAGGCCGGTTTTAATACACCTGCCTGCCATACAGGTGCCTGCCAGACAGGCATCACGAATGAAACCTATTGCATGGAGGAAAGAAATGGCACAAAAACCGGTGCTGGAAATATTTTCCGATTATGTCTGACCCTGGTGTTATTTCATTACCGGGCGTATTGAAAAACTGCAGAACAAATTTGACATTCAGATCATCTGGCGGGCTTTTCCCCTGCATCCGGACACCCCTGATGAGGGCATTTCCCTGGAAGCGCTGTTCAAAAAGAAACATATGGATGTGGATGTGGACCAGATAATGGCCCATTTGCAGAAAACCGCTGCTGCCGAGGGCCTTGCCATGGGAGACCGGCGCAAAACTTACAACACCCGTCTGGCCCAGGAAGCCGGGTTGTGGGCCCAGAGCCTGGAAAAAGGCCACGCCTTTCACACCGCCGTTTTTGCAGCCTATTTTGTGGAAGGGAAAAATCTGGCCAGAAAAGCCGTGGTCATGGACTTGGTCCGTGCTGCCGGTCTGGACCCGGATGCCGGAGAAAAGGTGATAGACGGGCGGACATTTGCCAAAGCAGTGGATGCAGACTGGGCACTGTCCCGGCAAAAACAGGTCACTGCTGTGCCCACCTTTTTCATGGGCCTGGAAAAACTGGTGGGGGCTCAGCCATATCAGACCCTGGAAAAAATGGTTTCCCGGAACATGGCCTGAGATATCGCCTGGATATTTGTCATAGCAGCGTACCCGCTATGGGGAGCCCCTGGTGGTGTCCTGTGAACGGACCGTCAGATCCGGAGGGGGCCTGGTAAAATTTGCCGGGATGATCCCGAACAGAGGGCGGGTGGCTGCACTTCATTGTTCTTATGCAGACAGGCCCCCGCAGATCTCGGGCCGGGCACAGGACACCACCAGGGGCGGGGCCCGGGAAAGCGTGCTGCATAGAACAATCAAAAACCTGGCATGCCTATGGCAAATATCCAGATATCGCAAAGGCAATTGTGAAAACCGCCGGGATCTGGTAAACAACACCATGGCCTTCAAACTCTCAGATATCATGGACCTGGATTATCTCCTGGCCCTGGATGAACAGGCAGAAACAACAGACCATACCCGGTCGGTTGCCGCCAGGGACCGGGATATCTTCTGCCAGCTGGATACCCAGGACATGTCTGATACAGACCTGATCATGTCCTGGCTGGCATACCGAAAACTGGTGTTTTTTGACCAGGCCGGTGAAAAAGGACAATGGCAGCTGCCGGGAAGGGTGTTTTTCCTGCTTTACCGCTGGATGGCCCGGGCCCTGGTTCTGGTTGCGGGCATCACCGGCATGGCAATGGCCTATGGATTTCTGGCATACCATGGGGTGCGGCCTGTGAATGTGACCCTGTTTTTTGTGGTGTTTGTGCTGCTGCCGGCATTGCTGTTCCTGTTCACCCTGGCAGGCCTGGGGTTCCGCCGCTTTGCTTTGTTCCCGTCAGGCCCCGGGGTGTTTTTCACCCTGATATCCGGTGTTTTGTTCCGGGTGGTTCCCGGGATCCTGAAACGGGCTGTGAAAGTTTTTGGGAAAATGCCGGATGGTGCAGAAAAAATCCGACTGGATGCGGCCCTTGCTTTCATCCGTACCAAAAAACAGGCCTATGGATTTTTGTTTTTCTGGCCCCTGGTGATACTGATGTCCCTGTCTGCCCTGTTTTTTTCCCTGGGGGCCCTGGGCGGCACCCTGTTCCGGGTGGCGGTCAGTGATGTGGCGTTCGGATGGCAGTCCACCCTTGTGGCCACCCCGTCCCTGGTGCATGATGCCGTATCTCTGGTGGCGGCTCCATGGGCTGCATGGGTGCCGGATCACCTGTCCGGTCCCACCCTGGAGCAGATTCAGGGCTCCAGGATTTTTTTGAAACAGGGCATCGCCTCCCTGGCCACACAAAACCTGGTTTCCTGGTGGCCGTTTCTGTGTTTTGCCATGGTGTTTTATGCCATTGTCCCCAGGCTGCTGCTGATCCTGGCGGCCCTGCATGCCCAGCGGTCGGCCCTGGAACAGTTTGATTTCCAGCGCCCCCGGTTCCGGCGCCTGCTGGTGCGCATGAAATCTCCTGTCATGGATATCGGTTTCAAAGAGCAGCCGGAGAACCGGTCAGATGTGACATCCGGCCCCCATGACCGCCAGGCCTTCTCCCACACAGACACAGCCCATGCGCCTGAAATACAGGGGCATATAAACCAGCCGCACCGGACGGCAGATACGGCAGAAAAACATGTTGAAACCCGTTTCAGTGACCATGGAAATGCTGGAGTGGGTGCCACCCCGGCAGCGGTGCTTGTTCCGGCATCCATTTGGGATGCGGGTGACCAGGATCGGATCCGGGCCCTGGTTCGGCAGCAGTTTTTACTGGATGTGGTAGCGGTTATCGCCATTGATATGGACATTGAAACAGATGCAGATCTGCTGGAAAAGCACATTCCCGGCAATGCAGATCCTGTGATCCTGCTCCAGGAGGTGTGGCAGCCTCCCATACGGGGACTGCTGCATTATCTGATCCAGCTCAAGCAGGGGGTGCTGGCGGACAAAAATCTCTGGGTCCTGCTGACCCGGACACCGGATGATGAAATCCTGGCCGTGGCTGCCGATGATACCGATTTTACCGTATGGCAGACCTGCATCGCCCGGCTGGGCCGGCCTGACATCCTGGTGGAAAGGATCCGGCCATGACTGTGGATGCCATGGCTGTCCCCGGCCCCGGAACGGTACCGGAATTTGCCGTTCTGGGCCATCCCAATGAAGGCAAGTCCTCTGTGGTCTCCACCCTGACCGAGGATGACCGGATCCGGGTCAGCCCGTTTCCCGGAGAAACAACCGTGTGCCGGACCTATACCGTGAGAATGGACGGCCGGGATATCATCCGGTTTGTGGATACCCCCGGGTTCCAGGTGCCCCGGCAGACCCTGGCCTGGTTCAAGGCCTATGCCGGGGATACCGGTCATATCATGGACCGGTTTATCAAAACCCATGCAGCTGATCCGTTTTTTGCCGATGAATGTGAGCTGCTGGCGCCCGTGGCCCGGGGTGCCGGGATTATTTATGTGGTGAACGGCTCCCGGCCGGTGCGGGATGATGATCTGGCGGAAATGGAGATCCTGCGGCTCACCGGACGGCCCCGTATGGCCATTATCAATTCCAAAGAGATGGACAAAGACTATACCAGGGCCTGGCGCCAGGAATTCGGCAGGTATTTTAATGCGGTCCGGATATTCAATGCCAACACTGCCGACTTTCATGAGCGGATCCGCATGCTGGAAACCCTGAAATCCATTGACCAGGAATGGGAGCCCGCCCTGACCCGGGTGGTACAGGCTTTTTTACAGGAATGGGAGAAACGCAACCGCCTGGCCTGTGCCTATATCACCCATGCCATTGAAAAAAGCCTGGTGTTTTCCGTATCCAGGCGGCTGGATGACAGAACCGATCCGGTCATGGCACAAGAAAATCTGTCCGCAACCTACAGAAAAAACTTGCGGGATATAGAAACATCCTTGTTTCACCATATCCGGTCCCTGTTCAAACACACGGTGTATGAGGTCACCCTGCCGGAATATTCGGTGCTCCAGCATGACCTGTTTGCCAAAAAAACCTGGGAACTGCTGGGGCTTACCAAAAAGCAGCTGGCAGCTGCCGGGGCACTTTTGGGCGGCACCATGGGGGCGGTTATCGACACGGCAGCCCATGGCCTGAGTTTGGGGATGTTCACGGCCATGGGGGGGATCCTGGGGGCCGGATCTGCCGTTATGGGCGGCCGGCGCATGGCAGAGCGCAGCCCCGCCGGCATCCGGCTGGGCGGGGACCGGCTCCGGGTGGGGCCCAACAAAAATATCCAGTTTCTGTACGTGCTGCTGGACCGTGCCCTGATCTACTATTCCCATATCATCAAGCGCCCCCACGGCCGGCGGGATACCAAAACAGTTCAGGCCGGCCAGGATGACAAAGGGGAGAAGCTGGGGTTCTCCAGCCGCATGACCTCTGAACAGCGGCAGATATGTGCCCGGTATTTCAAGGCGGTCACCAACCCCAGACTGGTCCGGGACAAAAAAGCGGTCCTGGCGTTTGCCGTGCTGGTCCAGACCCTGCTGGAAGAGATTGCAGACCAGACAGACAAGGACCTGTCAACTGTTAAATAAAGGATATGTCGATTCATGTTGTCTCATCTGTTCAGCCCGATTCAAATAGGAAACCTCACGGTAAAAAACCGGTTGATGATGTCTGCCATGAGCATCAATTTCGGGGTGGATGACCACTGCCATGTGACAGACCAGCTCATTGCCTATTTTGTGGAACGGGCCAGGGGCGGTGCCGGCATGATGCTGGTGGGGGGCGGTTCTGTCCACCCCGGGGGCCAGGAACTGCCCGATCTTCCCCAAATGTATGAGGATACCTGTATACCGGCATTGCAGCGCATGGTGCAGCAGGTCAAACCCTATGGCGCTGCCTTCGGGGTTCAGCTCATGCACGGGGGGCGCCAGTCGTATCTGCCTGAAAAGGTGGCCCCGTCCGCCATTCCTGCCCCGGCAGTGGTCAAAGGAGCGGTCCGGGCTTTGGAATTGGATGAGATCACCCACCTGGCCGGATGTTTCGGGGACGCGGCCCGGCGGTGCCGGGAGGCGGGATTTGATTTCATCGAGATCCATGGGGCCCACGGGTATTTGATCAACCAGTTCATGTCACCCAATGCCAACATCCGTACCGACCAGTACGGCGGCAGCTTTGAGAACCGCACCCGGTTTCTGTTCGATATCCTGGTCGATATTCAGGCAAAGGCGGGAGCGGATTTTCCCGTGGGTATCCGCATCAACGGCAATGATTATATGAAAAACGGGTGGAAGCTGACAGATAGCCTGAAGCTGGCCCCGCTGCTGGCAGGAGCCGGGGCCGCATACCTGCATGTGTCTGCCGGGGTGTACGGCTCCACAGAGCTGACCATCCCCTCCATGTATACCCCCCATGGGTGTTTTGTGCACCTGGCGGAGGCGGTGAAAAAAGCAGTGGATATTCCTGTTATTACCGTGGGGCGGATCAAGGACCCGGTCCATGCCGACCAGATTATCAAAACCGGCCAGGCAGATATGGTGGCCCTGGGCAGATCCTTTCTGGCAGATCCTTATTATCCGGAAAAGGCGAGAACCGGCAGGACCCATGAAATCAGGCCCTGTGTGGGGTGTTGTCTGGGGTGCATCCACGCGGTGCTGGCCAAGGAACCGGGGGGCTGTGTGGTGAACCCGGATGTGGGCAGGGAGTATCTTTTGGATGCCCGGCTGCCGAATGGAAACCGGTCCAAAAAACCGGCCCGGGTGCTGGTGGCCGGGGCAGGTCCAGCCGGTATGGCTGCAGCCCGGCAGTTTGCGCTGGCCGGCCATGAGGTGACGCTCTGTGAGCAGGGCCCGGCATCCGGCGGGCTGCTGGGCCTGGCTGCCAAAGCCCCGGGGCGGGGGGAACTGGGGGATATTCTGGCTTTTTTCCGCCGGGAATTGGCCCGGCTCAGGGTGCCGGTGCGGTACGATACCCCGTTGTCCAGGGAAATTTTACAGAACCAAGCCCCGGACCATGTGGTGCTTGCCACGGGATCTTTGCCGGAAATGCCGCTGATAAAGGGACTTTTTACCACCCGCATGTCCCTGGTCACCAATGTGGACCTGCTCACGGGCAAAGAGAGGGCTGGCACCAGGGTGATTGTGCTGGGCGGGGGCATGGCCGGGCTGGTGGTGGCGGATTTTCTGGCAGATCAGGGAAAAACCGTGAAGGTGCTGAACCGCAAAAAAAGTTTTGCAGAGGAGATGTCCTCCAATGACCGGTATTACCTGAGAGAGCGTCTGAAAAAAGGGGGGGTCTCCCTGTATAAAAAAGTGGCTGTCCAGGCCTTTACCCCTGACGGGGTGCAGTTTACCGCCAATGGTGAAAACCTGGTGCTCCAGGGCTTTGACACAGTGGTGATATCGGAAAAACACCAGGCAGTGCGGGATGGGAAAATCCTGGAAAAGGGTTTATCGGACCGGTTTCACTTGATCGGTGATGCAAAATCCCCCCGGCACCTGATGTACTGCATCAGCGAGGCCCAGGAACTGGCCCTTTCTTTGTGACATATCCTGGTCGGATGGCCGATGGATGGCCGATGGATGGCGGATAAATGATGCAGGCGCTATGCAGCAGGGTGTTTATCCGGTCCTGCCGGGACATCAGGGGGCCATGGAGAGCTGCACGGGGAGGCTGGACACCACGTTGAATTTGTACTTGTCACTGCGGTAGGTGCAGTGGCACACCTCGATGGGGCGGTTGATATCATCATACAGGACCCATTCCAGAAAAATACAGGGCTGGGGTGAATCAAACCCGAAGGTCCGGGTCTCAAACCGGTTGGACATGACAGCAGTGAATGTCTGGTCTGCGTGGTGCAGGCCCAGGTTGAATTTTTCCCGGTAAATCGGGTACATGCCCTTGCTCAGATCCATTTCCATTACAGGTTTGAACGGTTCATAGGGCAGGTAGGTTCCCTGGATCAGGGCAGGTTCTTCATCAGCAAAAAATGTCCGCAGGATATAAATGACCCGCAGATCACCGGACAATTGCAGGGGGTCTGCAATTTTTGCATCCGCCTCAAGGATCTCCACCCGGTTTACCTTGAATGCCGGCTGACTGCCGCTGCGGCGGATATCATTGAAAAATCCAGTGATGGTGTTCAGGCTGAAAATAAAGTTTTTGTTGTTTTCAGCGGCAACAAACGATCCTTTGCCCCGTGTCCGGGTGATGATCCCCTCCACCACCAGGCGGTGGAGGGCTTTGCGTACGGTCATGCGGGTGACGTTGAACTGTTCGGCCAACGCGGTTTCCGTGGGGATCTGGTCCCCGGTTTTCAGTTTTTCCGCCCGCAGCTGCTCCTGGAACCAGTGGTAGATCTGCACGTATTTGGGTTGATTCTTCCGGGGCTGAATCATGGGTCTCCTGTTGGTCTGAAACCATTTTTAAGGGTAATTTGTATACTTATGGCATGGATTTGTATAATAAATCAACCACCAAAAAAATTTTGCCGGTTTTTTAAAAAATGCTTGACAAATGAACAGAGATCGGTTTAAGCATCTGGTAAATGTATATACAAATTTAGTATATACAAAAACGCTGCCCCAACAATCTGATGCAAACAAGGAGGGAACATGTCCAAGCCAAACATGCAGTTTTCAAAAATCCGGCTTTCCCGCCGGTCTTTTCTCAAGACGTCTGCCGCAACCGCTGGATGGCTGATGCTTCCCGGACTGGGGATGCACCCGTCATGGGCCCAGGATACCCGGGTGCTGCGGGTGCGGGATTACGGCGATCCCCAGTCACTGGATCCCGGCATCGCATCCAATCTTTACGAGGAGCATGTCAATGCGGCCGTGCACAACAAGCTGATCGCCTACAAACCCGGCAATAAATGGGAATGGCAGCTGGAAGCGGCCCGGTCCATCGAGCAAATGGATCCCACCCACATCACATTTGAGCTCAAGCCCGGCATCACCTTCACCAACGGATTTGGTGAAATGACGGCGGAAGATGTGAAATTCTCCTATGAACGCATCATCGATCCGGAACTCAAATCCCCCATCAAAGGAGACTGGGCCACCCTGGCATCCGTGGATGTCACAGACAAATATTCCGGGGTGATCGTGCTCAGCAAGCCGTTCCAGCCGTTATGGATGACCACCCTCCCCTACATGGGGGGCAATATTGTTTCCAAAAAAGCGGTGGAAGCGGCCGGCGGAAAGTTTGCCGCCATGCCTTCCTGTTTTTCCGGGCCCTATATCATCAAGGAACGCGAACCCAAACAGCGCACCGTTCTGGCCAGAAACCCGGAATGGAAAGGGGCGCCCGCCGGATTTGACGAAATTCATATTTTCCCCATTGACGATGAGAAAACCGCGGAAATGGGGTTTGAGGCAGGGGATCTGGATTATACCCGCGTCAGCATGAGTTCGTATAAAAATCTGAAGAAAACACCGCCGAAAAACAGTGTGGTGGAAAAATATCCCTCCCTGTATTATGTGTGGCTGGGCATGAACATGGAACACCCCAAGCTGTCTGATGAGCGGGTGCGCCGGGCTGTGCAGTATGCCGTGGATATCCCCTCCATCCTGGCGGCTGCCTATGACGGGGTGGCGGATCCGGCCACAGGGTATGTGCCGCCGGGACTGGTTGGCCACCGGCCGGATACGCTGGTGCCGCCGAACGCGGATTTTGCAAAAGCCAAAGCCCTGCTGGCGGAAGCAGGATATCCTGACGGCATCGATCTGGACCTGGAAGTGCGCAACAAAGCGGTGTATATCGCTGCCGGCCAGGTGATCCAGGCCATGGCTGCCCAGGCCGGCATCCGAATGAACCTGAATCTGCATGATTCCGGCTCTTTCTGGTCCCTGGGAGATGAGAGCAAGGGAGACCGCTGGAAAAAGCTCCAGTTGGTGCTGAACCGGTTTTCATCCGCCCCTGATCCCCACTATGCCGCCCAGTGGTTCACCAGAGAACAGGTGGGGGTGTGGAACTGGGAGCGGTTCAAAAATGCCGAATACAACCAGTTGTATGAACAGGCCCTGGCAGAAGGGGATAAAGACAAACGCGACCGGATGTACCGCAGAATGCAGGAATTGATGGAAGCGTCCGGGGCCTACCGTTTCATCACCCATGAAGCGGTGCCTGTGATTTATACGGACAGGATCACTCCGGCATTACGGCCGGACGGCATGCCGCTGTTACGCTATTTTACAACTGCCTGATGCAGGCCGGGAAAAACCCATGCTGTTTTATCTGTTAAAACGTGTCGGTCTGGCAGTGGTGATTGTGGTGGTGGCAGTGGTGCTGCTGTACTCCATGATCCATGTCGTGCCCGGGGACCCGGCCAGTGTGATCCTGGGACCCCGGGCCACGCCGGAAATGAAGCAGGAACTGCATAAACTCATGGGCCTGGACCGGCCGTTTGTGGTGCAGGTGGTCAGTTTTCTGGGCAAGGTGGCCAGAGGGAATCTGGGGATGGATTTTTTTTCCCAGAGACCGGTGGCCGAAATCGTGTTTAAACAACTGGATGAAACCCTGGTGCTTGTTCTGGCAAGTATCACCTGGGCCATGCTGCTGGGCATTCCATTGGGGTGCTATTCCGCGGTTTTCAGAAACACGTTTTCAGATAAACTGGTGGGGGTGTTTTCCATCGGGGTGATCGCCGTGCCGTCTTTTGTGGTGGCCCTGTATTCCCTGCTGTTTTTTGCCGTGACCCTGAAATGGCTGCCGGCCATCGGTGCCGGGGAATCAGGCCAGTTCCTGGACCAGGCCCGGCATCTGATTCTGCCGGCATTTGCCATCGGACTGGGATGGGTGGGGTATATCGCCCGTCTTGTGCGGGCCTCCATGCTGGAAGTGCTCAATGAAAACCATATCCGTCGGGCCCGGGCTTTCGGCTTGCCGGAAACCACCATTGTGTTCCATTATGCCCTTAAGCTGGCCATCCTGCCCACGGTGACCCTGCTGGGAACCGGTATCGGCCGCCTGATTTCATCCGCCGTGTTTGCAGAGATCGTATTTGCCAGACCCGGCATCGGCAAACTGATTTTTGACTCTGTGGTATCCCGTAACTATCCCCTGGTAATGGGCGCTGTGGTGGTCTCCACGGTATTGTTTGTGCTGAGCACCACCATTTCCGATTCCATCAACGCCATGCTGGACCCCCGGGTCAGGGAGCGGTTATAATGAACTGGATCAAGGAAATTTTCTTTCGTCTCCGCAATGAACCCATGGGCATTTTCGGGCTTGTTCTGGTGCTGCTGGTGGTGTTGTGCGCCGTATTCGCACCGTTTCTGGTCACCCATGACCCCAATGCCCTGGATATTGTCAACCGGCTGGCCGGTCCGTCTGCCGACCACTGGATGGGCACGGACCAGCTGGGACGGGATGTGTTCTCCCGGGTGGTGATGGGATCCCGCATTGCCGTGTGGGTGGCCCTGGTGACGGTATCGTTGTCTCTGGGCATCGGCCTGGTGCTGGGAATGATGGCCGGATACGGCCCCAAATGGATGGACAGCGGTCTGCTGCTGCTGTTCGACACCCTGCGGTCATTTCCCACCATCATGTTTGCCCTGGCTTTGGTGACGGTGTTCGGCCCCAGTCTGCAAACGGTGATCATCGTGATTGTGGCCACCACGTTTCCGGTATACGGCCGCATGGTGCGGACCCAGACCCAGGC
>Ga0102940_1000898_pt1 | contig 19995 bp, 18 predicted proteins | sample SalPonR2_C_D1_MG_FD_78215 | JGI IMG/M metagenome (GOLD analysis project Ga0102940, IMG submission 78215) | Salt pond soil microbial communities from South San Francisco under conditions of wetland restoration - Salt Pond MetaG R2_C_D1_MG | ecosystem: Environmental > Aquatic > Marine > Intertidal... | reverse complement strand
GAGATCGAGGTCCGCGTGTTGCAGAACCGGGCCAGTATTGCCGGGATCGGCGAACCGCCCGTGCCCCCGGCCCCGCCCGCGCTGGCCAACGCGATTTTCGCGGGCACCGGCACGCGCCTGCGCGGGATGCCCTTCAACAAGACCGTCACCTTTGCCTGAGAGTCCCATGCGCTTGACCGCCCTTCTCGCCGCCAGCCTTTTCGCCGCCCCGGCCTTGGCCGAAACGCCGGGCGACATCCCGCTGGAGCCGCCCGGGGCCGCCACCCGCGCCGAAGGGCTGGCTGCATGGGACCGCATCCACGAGGTCGTCAGCCACCCGCGCTGCGCCAACTGCCATGTCGGCGCGGCGGGGATTCCGATGTGGTCGGGGCCGTCTTTCGAGGACGGCCCGAAACCCCACGGCATGAACGTGCAGGCCGGGGCCAGCCGCATGGGCATCGAGACCATGGTCTGTTCCACCTGCCACGCCCGATCCGACCAGCCCAACACGCGTGCCCATGCCGCCCCCCAGGTGGGCTTGCCCTGGCGACTGCCACCGGCCGAGTTCGCCTGGTTCGGCCAAAGTTCCGCCGAGATATGCGCCCAGATGTCGGACCCCGAACGCACCGGCGGGCGCGACTGGATGGGTCTGGCCGAGCACCTGGTCACCGACGCGGGCCATCAGGGTTTCGTCCTGTGGGGCTGGCAGCCAGGCGGCACCCGCGAACCGGCGCCCTATTCGCTCAGGACCCATGTCACCGATGTGCTGACCTGGGGCGTCGCCGGAACCCCCTGTCCCGAGGAGGAGTGACATGATGCGCACCGCCGGTGTTTTCCTGCTGATCAGTGCCGCCCTGCATGTCGCGGGCGCGGTCCTGTCGGGCTTCGCGCCGATCGGGCAGTTCCTGCTGTTCCCGGCCGTGCTTTACCTGGCGCTCTATGCCGGGCTGGCACGGGGCAAGCTCTGGGTCGCCTGGCTGGCTTTCATCTGCATGCTGGGCGGCATGGCCGGAACCATCCTGGAACTGTCCGGCCCCGGCCCGGTGCCGGGATGGGTGCTCTGGGCCATCCTCGGCACGGATTTTGCGGCGGCCATCACACTGTTCGCCGCGATCTGGGCGGGGCCGCGCGCCGAAAAGGCGTGACGCGGCCCTGCATCGCTCAGGTCACGTAGCGGTTGACCAGGTTTTCCAGCCGTTCCTGCCGGCCCGAGCAGGGCCGAGGCTCGATGCCCTGGTCCTCGACCCGCCGGGCCAGACCTTCGAGATCCTGCTCCAGCACGTCCGATCCGTCCCAGCCCGCGTAGCGGTCGCGGCGGGCGGCCTCCAGGGTGTCGTCCTCCAGCATCCGCGCGGCCGCCTTGAGGCCCGCGGCGCAGGTGTCCATGCCCCCCACGTGGGCCAGCACAAGGTCGGCGGGGTCGATCGACTGGCGCCGCAGCTTGGCGTCGAAATTGGTGCCGCCCCGGCCCAGGCCGCCGGCGCGCAGGATCTCGTAGTAGGCCAGCGCCACCTCGGGCACGTTGTTGGGAAACTGGTCGGTGTCCCAGCCCGACTGGTAGTCGTTGCGGTTCATGTCGATGGACCCCAGGATGCCCAATGCCCCGGCCAGGGCCAGTTCATGCTCGAAGCTGTGCCCCGCCAGCACCGCGTGGCCGCATTCGATGTTGACCCGGACCTCGTCTTCCAGGCCGAAGTCCTTGAGGAAGCCGTAAACAGTGGCAACGTCGTAATCATACTGGTGCTTTGTCGGCTCCTGCGGCTTGGGCTCGATCAGAAGCTGGCCCTTGAAACCGATCTTGCGCGCATAATCCACCACTTGGGCGAGGAAGCGCCCGGCCTGCTGGCGTTCGCGGGCCAGATCGGTATTCAGGAGGGTCTCGTAGCCCTCGCGGCCGCCCCACATCACGTAGTTCTGCCCGCCCAGTCTATGCGTGGCGTCGAGGCAGGATTTCACCGTGGCCGCGGCATAGGCATAGACCTCCGGGTCGGGATTGGTCGCCGCCCCGGACATGAAACGCCGGTGGGAAAACAGGTTCGCCGTCCCCCAGAGCAAGCCGGTGCCGGTCTGCTCCATTTTCTGGCCGAAGTAATCGGTGATCTCCTCCAGCCGGGCGCGGCTTTCGGCAAAACTGTCGCCCTCGGGGCGCACGTCGGCATCGTGAAAGCAGAAATAGGGAACGTCCAGGATCTCGAACAGATCGAAAGCGGCATCGGCCTTTAGCCGCGCGCGCTCCATGCTGTCCTGTGGCTGCCAGGGCCGGATCAGGGTCTGGCCACCGAAGGGATCGCCGCCCTCCCATGCGAAGGAATGCCAATAGGCCACGGCAAAGCGCAGGTGGTCCTTCATTGGCTTGCCCAGCACGACCTCTTCGGGATCGTAGTGGCGATAGGCGAACGCGTTGTCGCTTTGCGGGCCCTCGTAGCGGATCGGGTCGATCCCGTCGAAAAATCCGGTCATCTCCTAAAGGTCCTTCAGCCTGTGGTAAGCGGTGCGATAGCGGGCCTGCACCTCGGCCAGGGGGGCTGCCATCGCCGGGTCGGGCTCGTGGGTGCGGGCAATCGGCGGCGGCGTGGCGATCTCGGGGCCCGCGCCGGTGGCCGCCATGCGCCCCAACCGCGCCGCGCCCAGGGCCGCGCCGTAGTCCCCGGCCTCCGGCACGTCCAGCGGCACCCCCAGCGCCGAGGCGAGCAAGTCCAGCCAGTAGGCCGAACGCGACCCGCCGCCCAGCGCCAGCGCCCGCGATATTCGCGTGCCCGTGGCCGCCAGTGCATCACGGTTGTCGACAAAGGCGCAGGCGACCCCTTCCAGAACGGCCCGCGCGGCCTCGGTCGCGTCGGTGGCATGATCGAGGTGCAGGAACTGGCCGCGGATATGCGCGTCGTTGTGCGGCGTGCGTTCCCCGCCCAGGTAAGGCAGGAACAGCACCCGCCCCGGCGCACGCAGATCACCCAGCCCGGCGGTAAGGTCGGCGGCGCTGCGCCCGGTCAGCCGGGACAGCCATTCCAGAGCATCCGTCGCGGCCAGGATCACACCCATCTGGTGCCAGGTCTCGGGCAACGCGTGGCAGAACGCGTGGACGGCGCTGGCCGGGTCCGGACGATAGCCCGCGTTGGCCGCGAAAAGCACCCCCGAGGTGCCCAACGACAGGAAGGCCTGGCCGTCCTTCACGACACCCGCGCCGATGGCCGCGGCGGCGTTGTCCCCTGCCCCGCCTGCAACCGGCACCTGCGGCAGACCCCAGCGCCGCGCAAGATCGGCCCGCAGTCTGCCCGTCACATCGGAGCCTTCGGCCAGGGCCGGCATCTGTCCACGCGACAACCGGCAGGCGGACAGCAGATCGTCGGACCAGTCTCTTGCCCCGGTGTCCAGCCAGCTTGTCCCGGCGGCATCCGACATCTCGGACACGGCCTGACCTGTCAGCCAGAAGCGCAGGTAGTCCTTGGGCAACAGAACCTTGTCGATCTGGTCGAAGACCCGCGGTTCGTTCTCGCGCACCCAGTCGACCTTGGGCGCGGTGAAGCCGGGAAAGACGATGTTGCCGGTCACCGCGCGAAAGCGCGGGTCAGCGTCCATGTGCGCGGCCTGAGCCTCGGCCCGGGTATCGTTCCACATCATGCAGGGGCGCAGCGGCGCCCCGTCCCGCCCAAGCAGCGTGGCGCCGTGCATGTGACCCGACAGGCCGATCCCGGCCAGGGTGCTGCAATCGGCCTGCGCGGCAACCGCCGCGATGGCCGCCTCGGCCGCGCCCTCCCAGGCGCGGGGGTCCTGCTCGGACCAGCCGTCATGCGGGCGCGACACGGTCAGCGGGACGCTGTGTTCGGCCAGCAGCGCATCGTGTTCATCGGTCAGGATCGCCTTGAGCGACGAGGTCCCGAGGTCCAGTCCAAGGAAGGTGGTCATGGGATCAGGCCGCCACGCCCTCGGGCGCCTTGCCCGCGATGATCATGCCCAACAGGTCGTCGGTGGTCACGTCGGCCACCTGGACCACGTCGCCGACCAGCTTGCCGTTCTTCATCACGGCCGCGCGGTCGCACAGTTCCTTGACCTGGTGGACGTCGTGGTCGATCAGAAAAATGCCCAGCCCCTGCGCCTTCAACTCGTGGATCAGGTCGGCGACCATGCGGGTCTCGGCCGGTCCGAGCGCGGCGGTGGGTTCATCCATGATCAGGATCCGCGCGTTGAAATAGACCGCGCGGGCGATGGCGACGGATTGTCTTTGCCCCCCCGAGAGGCCCGACACCGGCGTGCTGAAACGCTGGAAGTTCGGATTGAGCCGGCCCATGATCTTGCGCGTCTCGGATTCCATCGCGGCATCGTCAACAAGACCGGTCATGGTGGTCAGCTCGCGCCCCAGGAAAAGATTGGCCGAGGCATCCAGGTTGTCGGCCAGCGCCAGGGTCTGGTAGATCGTCTCGATGTTGTAGGCACGGGCATCGCGGGGGTTGTTGATGACCGCCGTCTCGCCGTTGATGCGGATATCACCGGCATCACGGGGCAAGGCCCCCGACAGCATCTTCATCAGCACCGACTTGCCCGCGCCGTTGTGGCCGAGCACGCCCACGACCTCGCCCGGGTAGAGGTCGATGCTGACATGGTCGACGGCCTTGATGCCGCCGAAGGCCTTTTGCATGTCCCGCAGTTCAACCAGCGGCGTTCCTGAACGGTCAACCATCACTTGGCTCCTGTCCGTTTGCGATAGAGGATGTCGATCAGCACAGCCAGGATCAGGACCGCCCCCACGACGATGTTCTGGAAGGGCGCATCGACGCCCACCATGGCCATGCCAGATTGCAGCGACTGCATGATCAGCGCGCCCAGGATGGCACCGTAGATTGTTCCGATCCCACCGGACAGGGCTGTGCCGCCGATCACCGCGGCAGCGATCACACGCAGCTCGTCCAGGGTGCCAATGTCATTGGAATGGAATGACAGCCGCGCCGAGGCGACGACCGCCGAGAGGGCGCAAAGAAAGCCCATGATCGCGAAGATCTTGACCGTCAGAAGCCGCGTGTTGATGCCCGACAGCTCCGCCGCGTCGGGATTGCCGCCGGTGGCGAAGATATAGCGCCCCAGCCGCGTGCGCTGGGCGACGATGGTCATGACCAGCGCGACCAGGATGAGCAGCAGGACCGAGATCGGCAGGCCATAGGCCGCGGTATAACCCTCGGGCAGAACCTCGCCCCGGGCCTCGAAGTCGCGTTCCAGGACGCGGCGCGGCACCTCGTAGGAATTCAGCAACCAGATGAAACCCATGATGGCTGCCACCACCAGCGCACCGACTGCGCCCTCGGCCCAGAGCGGCTTGACCGGGAAGTCGTGGGTCAGCTTGGTGCGACGGGCCGACCAGAGGCCGTAAAGCGCCGCCCCGGAGGCGGCGATCGCGAAGACCCAGGACCAGGTGGTGCCCAGCGTGCCGGAAATGCCGCCGAACATCGTGAACGTCTCGTCCAGCGGGCCGATGGTCTGGCCGTTGGTCAGATACCAGCCCACGTTGCGCCAGATCAGCAGCCCGCCCAGCGTCACGATGAAGGCCGGGATCGCCAGGTAGCCGATCAGGTAACCGTTGAAGGCACCGATCAACGTACCCGCGATCAGCCCCCCAAGGATGGCCAGCCAGGCCAGCGCCGGATGCCCCAGCGAGAAACCGAAGATCTGCAACAACCATTCGGTCTGCAGCATGGCCATGACCGCCGAGGTCGTGGCCAGCAACGAACCGACCGACAGGTCAATGTGGCGGGTGACGATCACGAAGACCATGCCGGTCGCCATGATGGCCACGCTGACGGTCTGGATCGTCAGGTTGAACACGTTGCGCGGGGTCAGGAAGCGCCCCCCGGTCAGGATGTTGAACACCAGTGCGATGAGGATGAAGGCCCCGATCATGCCCAGCAGGCGCATGTCGAGTTCCAGGGAGGCCAGAAGGCCGCGTTTTCCCTTTTGGGGCAGGGCCTCGTCAGGGTCTTTGGATGCTGTGTCGCTCATGTCTGTCCTGTCGGCTCGACCGGCAGACCCGCCGCCGCGCGAAGGGGCTGGCCGGGCCGGGATGGATCACCTGTCTGGAAGGCGGGGCGGGTCACCCGGACCCGCCCCGCCGGAATCGCGGCTCGGTCCAGCGCTCAGTCGCAGGGGGCCGGGCCAGCCTCGACGCCCTGACAGAGCGACTCCTGGCTGATCCATCCCGCGTCGACCACGACCTCGAGGTTGTCGGCGGTCACCGGTACCGGCTCCAGGAACTTCGCGACCAGTTCGGTCCCCGACGGCGAAGTCCAGGAGACAGCGCCCTCGATCTCGGACATCTCGGCGCCCTCGGCCATGGCCACGGCGATCTCGCCGGCCTCCCGGCCCAGGTCGCGCGCATCCTTCCAGACCGAGACGGTCTGAGTGCCCTGGGCGATGCGGTTCAGCGCGGCGTGGTCGCCGTCCTGCCCCGACACCGGGATGCCTTCCATGCCCTGCGCGGTCAGCGCGGCCACGGCCCCGCCGGCGGTGCCGTCGTTGCTGGCCACGACCGCATCGACATCGTTGTCGTTGGCGGTCAGGATCTGTTCCATGTTGCGCTGGGCGTTGGCGGGCAGCCAGCCGTCGGTGTAGGCCTCGCCCACGATAGTGATGTCGCCCGAATCCAGCGCGTCCTGCAGGACCTCTTGCTGGCCGCCGCGCAGGAAGTCGGCGTTGGGATCCTGGGCCGAACCCTTGATCATGACGTAGTTTCCGGTCGGCTGCGCCTCGAACACCGCACGGGCCTGCATCCGGCCGACTTCGATGTTGTCGAAGGTCAGGTAGAAGGCGCGCGGGTCGTCGATCAGGCGGTCATAGCCCACGACCGGGATGCCCTCGTTGGCGGCGGCGGTCACCGCGGGGGTGATGGCCTGGGCATCCTGTGCCAGGATGATCAGCGCATCGGCGCCCTGGGCAATCAGGCTTTCTACGTCGGACAGCTGCTTGGACGACGAGGACTGCGCATCGGTCGAGATGTAGTCGGCGCCGGCCTCTTCGAGGGCAGCGACGATGGCCGCCTCGTCTGTCTTCCAGCGCTCTTCCTGGAAATTGGACCAGCTGACGCCGACGGTCAGGTCCTGCGCCAGGGCGGCCGAACTGAAGCCGACGACCGCGGCGGTGGCGGCGATGATGGACTTGTGCATTTGGTATCTCCTCCCAGTCTGTGACCCGACGCCTCCGGGGCGCGGGCCGCGAGTCGTTTGACCCTGCCCCAACAACTTGCCTGATTAATTTCACGTGTCAAAATAAAATTGACAAGCGGCCCGGAAATGTGGCCGAATTCTTTTTCGAGCCGGATCGTTTCTTGCGGTATGCTGCATTTCTGTGCTGCTTTTCGCATGCGGTGCCGGAATTGCACACGAAGTCGGGAAGGCGCCGCCCCGGAATAATTTTGGTGAGTGAATGAATGACGCCATCTTCCCCGCCGGTCCGCCCCTCGCCGGGCACCGCCCGGGCCCTGACAACGCGGCGGTCGGCAAGGGATGCGGGCCAAGGCTGCGCGACGGCGGCCAGAGCGCGCCGCCCCTGCGCCAGCAGGTCTTCGAGCATGTCCGGGCCGAGGGGATTGCGACGCGCTCGGGGATCACCCGAGCCTTGGGCATCTCGGGTGGGATGGTCACCCAACTGACTGCCGACCTGATCCAGCGCGGCCTGCTGGAGGAAGTCGCGGACCCGCCCCGCGAGACCGGGCGCGAGGGCGCCCGGGGCCGCCCGCCGACCGCTCTGCGGGTGGTTCGTGACAGCGGCCGGGTTCTGGGCATCAAGTTGTCCGAGGATGTCCACACGGCCGTCATCACCGATTTTGCCGGGATCGAGCGCGGCGCGGCCACCCGCCCCAGCGATCACCGACCGCGCGATCTTTACGAGCTGACCGAGGAGGTCGCCGCGCTGGTCGAGGCAGCGCTGGAGGATGCCGGCCCCGCCGCCGCGCCGCTCGCCGCCGTCGGGGTCGGCCTGGCCGGGCTGATCCAGCACGACACCGGGACGGTGGCCTGGTCGCCGTTCCTTGCCCGGCGCGGCGCCCCCCTGAAAGCGGCACTGCAAGAGCGGCTCGGCCTGCCGGTGCACCTGGACAACGACGTCAACATGCTGACCCTGGCCGAACTCTGGTTCGGGGCGGGGCGGCGCAAGACGGATTTCGCCGTGGTCACCATCGAACAGGGTGTCGGCATGGGATTGGTGCTGGGCAACCGGCTCTATCGCGGGGCGGGCGGCATGGGGCTGGAACTGGGCCACACCAAGGTGCAGCTTGACGGCGCCCTGTGCCGCTGCGGGCGGCGCGGCTGCCTGGAGGCCTATGTTGCCGACTATGCCCTGCTGCGCGAGGCCGCGACCGCGCTGGCCCCCGGCAGCGTGGCGCAGGTCGCCCCCGAGGACATGCTCGACCGGCTCTTCGACGAGGCCAAGGCGGGCAACCGTGCCGCCGCGACGATCTTCCGCCGGGCGGGGCGCTACCTGTCGCTGGGGCTGTCCAATGTCGTGCAGCTTTTCGATCCCGAGCTGATCATCCTGTCGGGCGCGCGCATGCGGTATGACTACCTCTATGCCGAGGAGGTCCTGGCCGAGATGTCGGCCCAGGCGCTGGACGATCAGCGCCCGGCGGCCCGGGTCGAGATCCACGCCTGGGGCGACCTGGTCTGGGCGCGCGGCGCGACCGCGCTGGCGCTTTCGGTCGAAACCGACCGCCTGCTGGGCGAAGCCGCGTCGTGAGGCCTGCGCTGGCACTGCTCGCGCTGGTCGCGGCGGCGCCCCTGGGGGCCGAGCCGCGCTTTGCGCCCGTCCCCGGGCCGGTGGCGGATCATGTCTACGCGGGCGGTTGGGAACATTTCGTGGGCGGCGGGGTCTCGGTGCTCGATTGCAACGGCGATATCCGACCTGATCTGGTTCTGGCCGGCGGGGAAAACCCGGCACGGCTGATGGTGAACCGGGGCGAGATGGCGTTCATGTCGCAGCCCCTGCCCGGCCCGGACGGGCCGCTGACCGGCGTGACCGGCACCTACCCGATCGACCTGGACGCGGACGGAACGCTTGACCTGTTCGTGATGCGCGCGGGACCGAACCGCGCCCTGCGCGGGCTGGGGGACTGCCGTTTCGAGCCGGCGACCACGGCCCTCGGCCTGCCCGATGGCGGCAAGGCCTGGACCACCGCCTTTTCCGCCTGGTGGGCACCGGATGCATCCCGCCCGACGCTCGCCGTGGGCAATTACGTGGACCGCGCGGATCCCGATGGCCCCTTCGGCGCGTGTGACGGCAACGAGATCCTGACGCCGGGGCCCGACGGCTGGCACGCGCGGCCGCTGACGCCGGGCTATTGCCCGCTGTCCATGCTGGCCGCCCATGACGCGCGCGGCCGCATGACGCTGCGCCTGTCCAACGACAGACACTACTACATCCGCGACGGGGCCGAACAGCTTTGGGATATTGCGACACAGCGGTTCCTGGGCCCGCAGGACGGCTATGACCCGCCCATGCTCTGGGGCATGGGGATCGCCGCGCGCGACCTGGACCGCGACGGCCGCGACGAGGTCATGCTGACCTCGATGGGCGACCAGAACCTGCGGCTTGCCCGGCAGGATGGCTACGTGACCGCGCCCTTCGCCATGGGCACCACGGCCCAGCGGCCGCATACGGGCGACGACGGCCGCCCCTCGACCGGATGGCACGCCCAGTTCGGCGACGTGAACAACGACGGGCGCGCAGACCTTTTCATTGCCAAGGGCAACGTGGACCAGATGCCCGGCATGGCCATGCAGGACCCCAATTCGCTGCTGATGCAGGAACCGGATGGCACCTTCGCCGAACGCTCCGTCCCGGCGGGGGTGGCCAGCCCTGCGCGCGGCCGCGGCGCGGCGCTGGCCGACCTCGACGGTGACGGACGGCTGGACCTGGTGGTGGTCAACCGCCGTGCAGGAGCCGAGATTTACCGCAACGTCACGCCAGGGGCCGGCAATTGGCTGGGCGTGACATTGCGCCAGCCCGGGGGCAATGCCCGCGCCGTGGGTGCGCGGGTTCGGGTCCGTGGCGAGGGTTGGTCCGAGGAACAGGAAATCAGCATCGGCGGCGGCCATGCCGGCGGCATCGCCGGGCCACTGCACTTCGGACTGGGCAAGGTGGCAGCGGTCGAGGTCACGGTGACCTGGCCCGACGGCATGGTAACACGTCATGCCCCCGAAGGCGTCAACCGGCAGGTGACACTGCGGCGATAGGGCCGCCACGACGCGCGGGCGGCCATCCCCCCTACTGCGCCACCTCCAGGCCGCTGGGCACCTTGTCGGGCACGCCCAGGCGACCGGACTGCGCCACCGGGTCGGTCAGGCTTTCGAGGAAGGCGACAAGTGCTGCGACCTCGGCCTCGGTCAGAGCCATCGGGGGCCGCGTGACAGCCCCGACGATGGCTGCGACCTCGGCCGGGTCGTCCATGATGCGCGTATCCGCGACGTCCAGGTCCGGCAGTACAGCCTGGCCGATGTCATAGTCGGCCAGCCCCGCGACCGGGTCGGCGTGGTGGCGCAGGTAGGCGGCCAGGTCGGCATGGCCGCCGGCATGGCCATAGGGCGCGGTGAGGACGACGTTGCGCAACGACGGTGTGCGGAAGGCGTAGGCGTCCGCCTGATCGCCCGTCACCCGCATCCGCCCGGTGTCGCGGGCGTGGCTCTCGAAGCGCGCCGCCTTGCCCGGCCCGATCTGCACATCGCCCATGGCATGGAAGCGCTGATCGGTCAGCAGCGGACCACTGTGGCAGTCGGCACATCCCTTGTCGCCGTAGAACAGCCGCAGGCCAGCCATGGCAGGCTCGTCCAGCCCCCGTTGCCCGCGCAGGTAGGCATCGAATGGCGCGCTGTCCGAGCGCCATTCATGCGCCATGAACACCGCGATGGCGTTGGATATATCGGTGAAATGGATCTGATCCGGGGCGAGGCCGTAAACGGAGTCGAAGCGCCGCTGGTAGTCGGGCAGCGCCGCAACACGCCGCGCCAGCAGGTCCCAGGTGCCGCCCGGCCCGGTGATGCGCCCGGTGCGCGTGGCCTTGGAAATGGCATTCTCGCCGTAGTGGCCCGCCATCTCGTCCGCCGAGAGCACCGGAAACATGGTCTGTGCCGACAGCAGCCCGTCGAAGCCCCGTTCCATCTCGGGACCCATTGGCGTGCGAAAGCCCGACGGACGGCTCGGATCCCGCTCGATCCGGCCGTCATGGAACAGTACCCGCACCTGCCGCGCCCCGAGGTTGAAAAGGCCCGGCGCGTTGCGTGGCACGCGCTGTTCGGGCAGGTTGTCCGGGTCGGTCACCCGCTCGGGGCCAAGGCCCTGACCGCCATCCCCGATCCCCAGGCTGACCCCGTCCGAGGTGCCGAAGCGCGGGTGATGGCAGGTCGCGCAGGAGACCTCCTTGTTGCCCGAAAGGATGGGGTCGTAGAACAGCAACTGGCCCAGCCGGGCCTCCTCCATGTCCACGGGCGGGAAATCCGCAGCGGTCAGGGGATCGGGCAGATCCCCGGCCCCTGCCATCCCGGCCCAGAGCCCCAGCAGCATCGCGATCCGGCGCATTGGTTCTCCTCCTTGTGTGTCAGGATCACCGCTTGTCGCACCGCTTGCAAGGCCGCTGTCGCGCCGGGTGTCACGTCACCCGGCCGCGAGCCTGGTATCCGGGGTCCTGCCAGGCCCCGGTCTCCAGCACCTCCTGCAGGGTCGTCGCGGCGGCGATCACGTCGCCCTCGTCGAGGTAAAGCGGCGTGAAGCCGAACCGCATGATGTCCGGGGCACGGAAATCGCCGATCACGCCCCGGTCGATCAGCGCCTGCATGGCCGCGTACCCGTGTTCGAAGGCAAAGGACACCTGGCTGCCGCGCTGCTCCGCATCCCGCGGTGAGGCCAGCGTCAGCGCAGGGCAACGCGCCTCGACCTCCGATATGAACAGATCGCCCAACCGCTGCGAAGCGGCACGCAGGTCGGCCATGTCGACGCCCTCCCAGACGCGCAGTGCCTCTTGCAACACGGCCAGTTGCAGGACCGGCGGCGTGCCCACGCGCAGCCGCTCGGTACTCATCGCGGGGCGATACTCGGGTTCCATGGCGAAGGGGGCCTCGTGGCCCAACCAGCCAGCCAGCGCCGGGTCGATATCCGCCACGAGGTCGGGGCGGGCGTAGATGAAGGCGGGCGCGCCCGGGCCGCCGTTGAGGTACTTGTAGCTGCAGCCCACGGCGAATTCCGCGCCCGAACCGGCGATGTCCAGCGCCATGGCCCCGGCGCTGTGCGCAAGGTCCCATATCATCACCGCCCCTGCCTCGTGGGCGGCGCGCGTGATACGGTTCATGTCGTGCAGCCGCCCCGTGCGATAGTCCACCTGCGTCAGCAGGACGACAGCGACGTCTTCGGTGATTGCCGCCTCGACCGCCTCGGGTGCGGGGGTGCGCAATTCATGGCCCTTGCCGATGGTGCCGATCAGGCCCTGCGCCATGTAAAGGTCGGAGGGGAAGTTGCCGCTGTCGGACAGGATCACCCGACGGTCCGGCCGCATCTTGAGCGCCGCGTCCAGCGCCTGGTAGACCTTGATCGACAGCGTGTCCCCCGTGGCGACCGACCCCGCGGGCGCGCCAATCAGGTCTGCGATCTCGTCCCCCACCACACGGGGCAGGTCCATCCAGCCCGCGCTGTTCCAGGCGCGGATCAGCTCTTGCCCCCAGTCCTGTTCAATGACCCGGGCGGCACGGGTCGCGGCCCCCTTGGGCAGCACCCCCAGCGAGTTTCCGTCAAGGTAGATGATCCCCGGCGGGATCTCGAAAAGGTCTTTTCTCGGCAGGGGCACGCCCATATCGCTGTTCTCCAACTTCGTTCCCGATGTGCCTAGCAAGCCCTGCGCTCGATGGAAACACACGGGTTCTGGACAGGCGGCGCGCGGCGGCGCAGTCTCGGTCCCGTGCGGAAAGGGGCAAGGATGACAGACGACAGCGGGATCGACTGGGAAGACGCCTTTGCCAACGGGGCCCATATCGCCGGGGCCGCGGATTACCCGCCGCGCTGGCAGGCGGAGGCGGCTGCCTTCCGTGCCGCGGCCGAGGGCCGTTGCGACATTACCTACGGCGACGAGGCGCGCGCGCGGCTGGACCTGTTCATGCCCGATGGCCCGGCGCGCGGGCTGGTGGTCTTCTTTCACGGCGGCTACTGGCGCGCCTTCGACAAGTCCACCTGGTCGCACCTCGCCGCGGGGCCACTGGCGCTGGGCTGGGCCGTGGCCCTGCCGAGCTATCCGCTCGCCCCCGCGGCGCGGCTGGCAGAGATCACAGTGCAGGCGGGGCGTGCCGTCGCCCAGGCCGCCGGCCTGGTGGACGGTCCCATACGGCTGGCGGGCCATTCGGCCGGTGGACACCTGGCCGCGCGGCTGGCCTGCATCGACGCCCCCCTGCCCGGCGCGGTGGCCGCACGGGTCGCGCGCCTGGTCTCGATCAGCGGTCTGCACGACCTGCGGCCGCTTGCCTTGCATTCCATGAACGCCGACCTGTGTCTCGATACGGCCGAGGCCCGCGCCGAAAGCCCCGCGCTGCTGACCCCCCGCCCGGGCATCGCCACGACCGCCTGGGTCGGCGCGGGCGAGCGCCCCGAGTTCCTGCGCCAGGCCGCCCTGCTGGCCGAGGCCTGGGACGCGCCGCTGGTGGCCGAGCCGGGCCGGCACCATTTCGACGTGATCGACGGGCTGGCCCTCGCGGAACATCCCCTGACCCTGGCGCTGGCGGCGGACTGACGCAAGATCTGGCGCTGTGTGACCCGGAAATGCCGCGCCGGGGCAACCGGCGTGCAGGGGGCCTGTTACCGTCATGCGCAAGAAAGCAGACAAGGAGAAACCGCATGGCCGACCTTGCCGCCTATTGGCACAATCACATCGACGGCGCCTGGGTCGACGGCGGCGCTGGCCGCATCGCGGTGACAGACCCGGCCACGGGCCAGACGCTGGCCGAACAGGCCCTTGCAGATGCCGCCGACGTGGACCGCGCCGTGCAAGCGGCGCGACGGGTGCACCTGTCGGGCGCCCTGCGCGACATGCGCCCGCTGGAGCGGGGCCGCATGGTGCAGGCAATGGGCCGCTACCTGCTGGACCATGTGGACAGGATCGCCGAGGCGCTGACCCTCGAACAGGGCAAGCCGCTGTGGGAATCGCGCATCGAGGTCGAGGGCGCCGCGCTCTACTTCGAATACTACGGCAACCAGGCCAGCACCCTTGAGGGGCGCTCGATCCCGCTCGGGGCGGGGTATTTCGACTGGACGGAGCTGGAACCGCTGGGCGTCTCTGCGCAGATCATCCCCTGGAACTTCCCGCTGGAGATGACCGCACGGTCGCTCGCCCCGGCGCTGGCCACGGGCAATGGCTGCGTGGTCAAGCCGCCAGAGATGACCCCGCTGACCAACGCCTGGTTCGCCCGTGCCGCGCAGGCGGCGGGGTTTCCCCCCGGCGCGGTCAACCTGGTTTGCGGACGCGGCGCCGAGGCGGGCGCGGCCCTGGCCGGGCACCCTCAGGTCAACCAGATCGTCTTCACCGGCTCGGTGCCGACCGGCGTTGCGATCGCGCAGGCGGCGGCGGGCAATGTCGTGCCCTGCGTGCTGGAACTGGGCGGCAAGTCGGCGGCCATCGTCCATGACGACGCCGATCTCGCCACCTTCGAGAACGATATCCGCTGGGGCATCTTCTTCAACGCGGGTCAGGTCTGTTCGGCCATGTCCCGCGTGATCGTGCACGAAAGCCGCGCGGCCGAAATGCTCGAGCGGGCCGAGGCGATCGCCAAGTCGCTCTCGGTGGGGCCGGGAATGGACCGCCCCGAGACGGGCGCCAACATGGGCGCCCTGGTCAACGACACCCAGCGAAACCGCGCCGCCGATATGGTGGCCCGGGCCGAGGCGCAGGGCGCGAAGGTCGTTACCGGGGGCCGCCCGCTCAACCGCCCCGGCGCCTTTCTCGAACCCACGGTCCTGTCAGGCGTGACACCCGATATGGACATCGCGCAGGACGAGGTCTTCGGCCCGGTGCTGTCGGTGATGTCCTTTCGCGACGAAGCAGAAGCGCTGGAGATCGCGAACGGCACCGACTACGGCCTGGTGGGCGGTGTCTTCACCGCCGACCTGGACCGCGCCACGCGGGCTGCGCGGGCGATGCGCGCGGGGCAAGTTTTCGTCAACGAATGGTACGCCGGCGGGGTCGAAACGCCCTTCGGCGGCTACGGCAAATCCGGCTATGGCCGCGAAAAGGGGCGCGAGGCGCTGTGGAACTACGTGCAGACCAAGAACGTGGCGGTGCGACTGACGCGGTGACGGGCGATCGGGTCGGCTCAGCGCGGCGTCCTTGACATCACCTGAGCAATTCAAGCCGCCGCGCCCGACCCGCCCACGTCGCCCGGCGCGACCGAAACTGTCTTGACGATGGCGTGCAGCGCAGCCCCCTCGGCCAGGTCGAGCGCCCGTGCCGAGCGTTCGGTAATCCGCGCCAGAACCCGTCCGGCGGGCGTATCGACCGCCACCATGACCCCAGGCCCGGCACCGGGGCGCAGCGCGGCCACCGTGCCCGGCAGGATATTGAGCGCCGACAGCCCCCGCGGCAGGTCACGTGACAGGATCACGTCATGGGCGGCGATGCGCAGCCGCACCGGCGCGCCCGACGCCCGGCCGATGCGTGGCAGAAACAGCGGCACACCGCCGGCCTCCAGCTCGGTCAGGCCGTCGGCGTGATGGCGCACGACCCGGGCGGCCAGGATCGCCCCGGCCTCGCGCGCGCCGGCGGGCAGGACCGCCGGATCGCCCAGAACCTCGGCTGCCGACCCCTGGCGCAGCACCTTTCCATCCGCCAGCGCCACCACGCTGGTGGCGAGCCGCCCGACCTCGGAGGCGGCATGGCTGACGTAAAGGATCGGCACTTGAACCTCGTCGCGCAACCGCTCGAAATAGGGGAGGATTTCCCCTTTCCGTTCTTCGTCAAGCGCGGCCAGAGGTTCATCGGCCAGGATCAGTCGCGGTGCGGCCAGCAGGGCGCGGCCGATTGCCACCCGCTGCTTTTCGCCGCCCGACAGGGCACCGGGGCGACGGTCCAGCAGGTCGCCGATCGCCAGCATCTCGACCACCCTGCCCATGTCCTCACGCGGGGCGTCTCGGGGGGCAAAGCGCGCGCCATAGGCCAGGTTGCGGCGGACCGTCATGTGCGGAAACAGCCGCCCCTCCTGGAAGATGTAGCCGATGCGGCGGCGATGCGGCGGCAGGCAGGTTCCGGCATCGGTGTCCAGCAGCACCCGGCCATCCGCCACGATCCGCCCCGCCTGCGGGCGCGACAGGCCGGCGACGGCATTGATGATGCTGGTCTTGCCCGCGCCCGACCGCCCGAACAGCACGGTCAACCCGGTGGGCACCTCGAAGCTCACGTCAAGCGTGAAGCCCGGCAGCTCCTGTTTCAGCGTCACCTCAAGCATCGCGCCCCCCGACACGCGCGGCGACCCGGCGCGACACCCACTCCGACAGCGCCAGTGCCAGCGCGGCCAGAATGATGGAAAACACCGCCAGTCGCGCGGCGCGCGCCGCGCCGCCCGGTGTTTCCAGCGCCAGGTCGATCGCCAGCGGGATGGTCTGGGTCTGGCCGGGGATGTTGGACACGAAGGTGATCGTCGCCCCGAATTCACCCATGCCCTTGGCAAAGGCCAGGACGGTGCCCGCGATCACGCCCGGCACGATCAGTGGAAGCGTCACTGTCAGGAACACCCAGGGCCGCGCCGCCCCCAACGTCGCCGCCGCCTGTTCCAGCTTGGGATCCACCGCCTCGATCGACAGGCGCACCGCGCGCACCAGGAAAGGAAAGGCCATGACCCCCGAGGCCAGAGCCGCCCCGGTCCAGCGAAAGGCGAAGGTCACGCCGAAGGCCCGGTCCAGCAGCCCGCCGATCGGCCCCTGCGTGCCGAAGGCCAGCAGCAGCAGGTAGCCGGTGACAACCGGCGGCATGATCAGCGGCAGATGCACCGCGATATTGAGCAATTCGCGCCCCGGAAAGCGCCAGCGGGCCAGGGCATAGGCCACGACGACGCCAAGGGGCAGGCTGACAAGGGTGGCGGTGGTCGCCACCCGCAGCGACAGGCGCACCGCCTCCCATTCCGCCGGGGTCACTCCATCAATCATCCGCCGAGGCCAGCGCAGTGAAGCCCTCGGCCTCGAAAAGCGCCCTGGCCGCCGGGCCGCGCAGATAGGCCAGGAAGTCGCCCGTCAATGAGCTTTCGCTGCGCGCAAGGGCCGCGGCGGGATAGGTGATCGGCGGGTGGCTGTCCGCCGGAAAGTGGCCGACGACCGAAACCGCCCCCTCGGCGCGCGCATCCGTGGCATAGACGATGCCGTAGGGCGCTTCGCCCAGCGCAACCAGCGCCAACGCGGCGCGCACATTCTTGGCCTGCGCCACCTTCGGCGCGACCGCCTCCCATTGGTCCAGCGAGGTCAGCGCCGCCTTGCCGTAGGTGCCCGCCGGCACCGCCTCGACGAGGGCCATGGCCAGTCGGCCGTTGCCCAGCAGGGCGGACAGGTCCATGTCGGGACCGAACTCGACCGGGGCGGCGTCCGCCTCGGCGGCGATCAGGACAAGGGCATTGGACAGAAGATCGACCCGCGTGCCCGGCGCCAGCAACCCGTCCGCCGCCACGGCGTCCATCCAGTCGGGATTGGCCGAAATGAAGACATCCGCCGGCGCGCCCTGCCGGATCTGCCGGGCCAGGGCGGAGGATCCGGCAAAGGCGACGGTGACCGCGTGCCCGGTGGCGGCCTCGAACCCCGCCTCGATCTCGGTCATCGCGTTGGTCAGGCTTGATGCCGCGAACACGGTGATCTCTTCCGCCGCGGCCGGGGCGGCAAGCGAAAGGGCGATCGCGGCAGCCCCGGAAAGCGCGGCAGGGGTCATGAAAGGGTCGCTCCAAGGTGACATATCTGGCCAAAGATGTCGCAAGCCCCTACACCGAAGGTCAAGCGTTATTTTTCTTCGGGAATATCGCGGGTCAGCGCGTGAAGCGCCCGCAACTCTTCGGCGCCACCCTGCGCGGCGGCCTCTTCGAAGGCGCGGTAGAGCGACAGCACCTCGAGGCCCAGGTCGGTCAGCACCGCGCCGCCACCGCCAGAGCCGCCCCGGGTGCTTTCGACAAGCGGCCCCCGGAACATCGCGTTGAGCGTGCCGATCAATTCCCACGCCCGCTTGTAGGACATGCCCATCTCGCGCCCCGCCCCGGCGATCGAGCCGATGCGCGCGATCCCGTCGAGCAGATCGGCCTTGCCGGGACCGATCATATCGTCACCGTCGAAAACGATGCGGATGCGCAGGCGGCCGGCGGAGTCCGTGGGCATGTTCCGCGCCCTTTCAAGTTGGATTGCCTGCCCCGTATCGCAAGCGCGCCGGTCCGGGGCAAGGCCGCGCCACTGGACACGCCCGCTGCCGCCCCCGATACGGGGGATCATGCACGAGGACGCCACGATGATCCGACCCGACGATCCCGACCACCGTGCCTGGGCGCTGCGGGATGCCGCACGACAACTGGACCTTTTCCGCGCCAGCCTCGATCCGGCCGGGGGGTTCTTTCAGCTCGGCCGCGATGGCACGCCTGTGCCCGGCCGCCCGCGGGAACTGCACGCCACAGCGCGACTGGTGCATTCCTATGCCTTGGGAAAACTGGCGGGCTTCAAGGAGTGTGACACGATGATCGACGCCGGGATGCGCGACCTGTCGCGCAATCACCGCGACAGCATCCATGGCGGCTATCTGTGGTCGCTGGACGCCGACGGGGTCCGCGACGGGCGCAAGCTGGCCTATGGCCATGTCTTCGTGTTGCTGGCCGGGTCCAGCGCGCTGGCCGTGGGCCACCCCGACGCGCAGGCGCTGATCGACGATGTGACCGAGGTGCTGGACGCCCGTTTCTGGGAAGACGGTACAGGCCGCTTTTGCGACGAGTTCAACCGCGACTGGACGCCCTTTTCCGACTATCGCGGCATGAATGCCAACATGCACGGGATCGAGGCGCTGCTGGCCGCGCACGAGGCGACCGGGGCGGACGGCTACCTTGCAAAGGCGAGCCGGATCCTCGATTTCTTTCTCGGCCGGATCGCGCCGGCGCATGGCGACCGCCTGCCCGAACACTACCACGGCGACTGGTCGGTCGATCTCGACTACAGCGCGGACCCGATGTTCCGCCCGGCAGGCACCACGCCGGGTCATTCCTTCGAGATGGCGCGGCTGCTGCTGCAATACTGGGACATGAGCGGCCGGGCCGACGAAACCGCCCCGGCCCGCGCCCGCGCGCTGACCTGTCGCGCGCTGGCAGATGCCTGGGACCCGACCCGCGGCGGGCTGGTCTACACGCTGCACCGCGACGGCACGCCGGACATCAGCGACCGCTATTGGTGGCCCGTGACCGAGGCCATCGGCGTCCTGGCCGCCCTGATGAAGCTGGGCCCGACCGAGGACGACGCGCTGTGGTTCGATCGGCTCTGGCGCTTTGCCAAGGCGCATTTCGTGGACGCCGTGCGCGGCGGCTGGTTTCCCGAGATCGACGATGCGGGCCACCCGACCGAGCGGCAATTCATCGGCAAGCCCGACATCTACCACGCGCTGCAGGCGGACCTGTTTCCGCTGACCCCGGGCCTGTCAGGGTATTACACCGCTTTGAAAGAGCTTCGCGCCTAGGGAAGCCCCCGGGACGCAACCGTGCGGCACCCCGCAAAAGATGCCCATGTGAAATCAAGCGGGATGCCAGGACGCAAGCATCGCTCGCGGAAACCTCGGATGACCGCTGTCAGCCCGAAGCGGTCGTTTAAGGCGGGGGAATCCCATGCTCCGGGTTGTCGCTGATGCCAGAAATCCTTTAGTGCTTAGGCGGATACATGGATGCTGGCATTCGATCTAAGGAACGTCTGAACAACGCCTTCGGCTGCGCCGACATTACCGCTTGAGGGCGGTTTGGGGCCGGGCAGGCTCCGTTTCCAGCGATTTTTGCACCGTTTGGGCCGCCTGAGCGGCGGTTTGGT
>Ga0102940_1000897_pt1 | contig 20014 bp, 14 predicted proteins | sample SalPonR2_C_D1_MG_FD_78215 | JGI IMG/M metagenome (GOLD analysis project Ga0102940, IMG submission 78215) | Salt pond soil microbial communities from South San Francisco under conditions of wetland restoration - Salt Pond MetaG R2_C_D1_MG | ecosystem: Environmental > Aquatic > Marine > Intertidal... | reverse complement strand
CCTTGATAAGGTATGTAGGCGGGAACCATATCGTGAATAACGAGGCTTATTTAAAAGAGTGGGCCATTATTACTGCAGACTGGATACGCGAGGGTAAACATCCATACATCTTTATCCACTCACCCGACACGCTCCATGCGCCCGAACTTGCAAGATATTTTCATCGCGAGCTTAGCAAGCTGATTGAAATACCTCAACTGCCGGATTGGCCGATCGAATCAAAAAATAAACAGCTCGGGCTGTTTTAATGGAAAGTGAAGATTTTAGTCGCCAACGCTTTGTTCAAGATCTGTAAGGAATCGTTTAATTCTCTTTGCGTTTACACCCACATCGCTACGACCAATTCTCGATTTCGATCTCATATCCACACGTGTTTCGTTTTCACCCTCAGACGTAAACCGCAGCACAACATCGTCTTTGAAACCAAACCAGGCAAGTTTTTCAGTCGCCTCGATACGCCCCTCTTTCCTGTTAATAGCCACTAATTCCCAATCTCGCTGTAAAATCAGATCTACGGCAACATCCATTACAACCTGCATGTCGCTATTAATAACAAGAGGTTCGACATCGGGATAGGCCTCCATTTGAGCCTGCCTCGTCTCTTCCCCGGCATATTCCGGCGGATTTGGAGCATCCTGGCGCAACCTCACCATCGCATCAAAAGCGGGCGGATTCTCCAGGTCGGTGGTAATATCGTGAATTGGGGGGACAGACTGGGCGCGCTGCTGCCAATAAAATGCCGATCCACCTACAATCCCTGTTAAAATAAGTGATATTATTGCATACACAATCGCCTGAGACTTGGATTTCCTCAGAAACCAGAGAGATACGAGGCTTGTCGCGGCTAATGCAATTGCTGCATAAGCACTGTAACGAAGAAAGAGAAAGCCAACACCAAGTTCCCAGAGTCTCCATTGATATCCATAGCCAGACATTAGGAATATGAAAGCTGTTGCAAGGGAACTGTAAAGTAAAATTCGTGAAAAAGCCATAGCCGTACTTTATATATGTTTAAACTACTAATGTATAAAATCACAAGGCAAGTTGTTGCCCAAATCGTTTCCGTTTACCGTTATTGTTGCTATATCCGCTTTTGTTTGTCGTTAAAGAAGCGTGATAAAATTAGCCATCGGCCGGAAATCCCCGTATTTTTGGGGACAGAAAAAACCAAAATCAAAATGATTTACTTTAACAGATGAAAGATAACGTACGCGTACGATTTGCCCCTTCACCCACAGGTTTTTTACATATCGGAGGCTTGAGAACCGCTCTTTACAACTACCTGTTTGCCCGGCATCACGGAGGATCTTTTATTCTGAGAATTGAAGATACCGATCAAAGCCGGTATGTAGAAGATGCCGAAAAAGATATTACAAAATCTCTTGAATGGAGCGGCATAGAAGTTGATGAAGGACCGGGAAATCCCGGCAGCGTTGGTCCTTATCGTCAAAGCGAACGTAAAGAACTTTATCATGATTATGCACAAAAACTGATCGAATCCGGAGCTGCCTACTACGCATTCGACACCACTGAGGAGCTCGACCAGATGCGGGAACGACTTCAGAAGTCGGGCAATCCTTCCCCAAAGTATGATGCCATTACGCGCCAGTCTATGATAAACAGTCTTACCCTTCCACAAGACGAGGTTCAGAAACGACTTGATGCGGGTGATGAGTACGTGGTTCGGTTAAAGGTTCCCCGCCGGGAACTCATCCGTTTCGAAGATCTTATTCGCGGCCATGTTTCTTTTGAATCCAAAGGCCTGGATGATCAGGTTCTGCTCAAATCAGACGGAATGCCTACCTATCATCTAGCAAATGTTGTGGACGATCATTTGATGAAGATCACACATGTTATACGGGGCGAAGAGTGGCTCAGCAGCACACCCAAGCATATTCTTCTATATCAGGCGTTTGGCTGGGAAGCGCCAAATATGGCCCATCTTCCCTTAATCATGTCTCCAAGCGGTGGCAAGCTCTCCAAGCGAAAAGCCGAGTCGGAGGGAATCCCCATTAATACAAAAGATTATATAGCAAACCACTACGAGCCAAAAGCACTGATCAACTTTCTGGCGTACCTGGGATGGAGCCCCGGCGACGACAGCGAACTGCACACGATGCAGGAACTCTGTTCGCTATTTACACTCGACCGCGTTAGTAAAGGGGGGGCTGTTTTCAACCATAAAAAGCTGATGTGGTATAACGAACACTATCTCCGGGACATTTCAAGCAAAAAGCTGGCGGCCAGAGTGAAGGAGATCAGCACAGATGAGACCATCCAAAATGCTGACGACCCTTTCCTTGAAAAAACCATAGACCTTCTCAAAGAGAGAGTGAGCAAAGTGGATGAACTTATGGAGATGGGAGACTTTTTCTTCAACGATCCGAAAGAGTACGACGAAAAAGCACTTAAAAAATGGAAATCCGACAGTCCCGAACTCGTCAAAGAGTATATTGAAGCGATTGAACCGCTGGATAAAAGTGAATTTGAGGCCGGTACGCTAAAAACCAAACTCGAAGACGTAATAAATAAGAATGAAGTTGGTTTTGGCAAACTGATGATGCCTCTTCGAATCGCCGTAACGGGCCAGGGATTTGGCCCCGACTTGTTTACGTCAATGGAGCTCCTCGGTAAAGACACCGTCGTTCGTCGCCTGAATACGGCTCTTGACCGTCTTGCCTGATCAATCCGGAATTTCCTCTTACAGGCCGTTCAGAAAACTACTTCCGAACGGCCTTTTCTTTATGAAACAGTTTTACTGCCACCGTGTATAATTCTTTTAAGCAGCTCCTGTCATCGATAACTTAAAATATGTTTGCGTCGCAGTGTTTTACAGGTAAACTCTTGCTATCATTCTTTTGTTATTAGGTGAGAGGTTTCATTTCAAGATTAACAGGTCATATATCAAAAGAGACTTATGAAAATATTTTTGAGAATTATCGCCGTCCTGCTCGCCATCTTTATTGTTTTTGCAGCTGTACTCAATCTCTACTTTACGGATGAGCGCCTTCAGGGGATGATTATACCCGAACTCAGGGAAGCAACCGGCAGTGATATTCAGGCTGAAGAGCTTTCCATCACGTTCTTCAGAACGTTTCCGCGTTTTGGCCTCGAAATCTCAAATCTCAATGTGCCTGATCTGCAGGGAGAGACGATTGCCTCAGTTGATGACCTTGTATTATCTCTTGAGCTAATTCCCCTGCTTAGTAACGAGATCTCCATTTCTGATCTGTCCGTTAACAGGCCTGTAGTCCGCTACCAGGTATATGCAGACTCCACTACCAACATAGATTTTCTTCTTTCCGATGAGCAGCCAGCCGAAGACGAAAACGGCTATGCCATATCCATTCCCGGGTTCACTCTAACAGGCGGTTCTCTCCTCTATAGCGACGAAACCACGGGAACCAACGCAACACTTGAACAGCTTAATGCCGATATCTCTCTCTTTTTTTCTGATGTGATCGAGAGTCGTGTAGACGCAGAGCTGGGATCTCTGTCAATAACCATTGATGAGCAGGAATATGTAACAAACTTATCCCTGAGTCTGGATCAAACATCTACTCTCGACCTTGAAAATGAGCGGCTTGAATTTACTGAAGGTACATTTTCCATACGGGGGCTAGCTCTGAATTTAACCGGATCACTGAGTAACTGGAGCAGCAGCGCACCTGAACTATCTCTCAAATTTGAATCTACATCAGATAATTTTGGCGAACTGCTGCGATTGGCCCCGCCGCAGTACGACGAATATCTTTCAAGCCTGGAAACCAGGGGAGCACTTCTTTTTGAAGGAACCGTTGATGGTGAACTTACCGAAGATTCCTATCCACGTTTCGATGTGGTGCTTGGCGTAACCGATGGTTTCCTGCAAAATCCCGACCTGCCGGAGGCGATTCAGAATATTAACTTCCGAATTTTACTCAATAACGACCTGGCCACCGTGGAACAGTTTAGTGCCGAGGCCGGAGTAAACCGCATAACCGCTTCCGGTACGGTAGAGCGCGCACTCGATTCCGATGCAGTATTCTCAATGGAGCTAGACGGAGATGTGGATCTTGCAACCATCAGCAGCTTCTATCCTCTTGACGAAACGGGAATTGAAAATCTTGCAGGAGCCCTTCAGGCCGATGCCAGAGCCAATGGCCGAATCGACCAACCCGAAAACACTACCTTTAACGGGAATTTTATACTCAATGAGGGACTGTTGAAATTTGCAGATGTACCCAATTCGATTCGACAGATTAATGCCCGGGTTACTGCCAGCGAAAACCGAATTCAAATTGATGAATCCGGATTTACAGCCGAGGAAAACCGGTTTATGCTTTCCGGTATCATCAATAATCCACTCTCAGAGGAGGACCGCAGAGTCGATGTTACTGCAGATATTAATTTCGACCTCAATACCATCAAAAACTTTTACCCAATTGATGAAGACACGCTGAAAATGAATGGACAGCTTCTGGCACAGCTCTCATTAAACGGCAAACCTGACCCGGACCGGGTTGAGAATGTGCTTCAGCGAGGTACGATAGAGCTCACCAATGGATTTATTTCTCATAAATCTCTCACAGAACCCATTGAAAATATCACCTTCAGGGCCGAAGCCAGGGGCAACAGTCTCAATATTAGTGAGGCAGAGTTTGTCAACGGTGAAAATGATCTTTCAATTAACGGGACGATCACAAATTATTTAAGCGATGCACCCATTTTGGATCTTATGGTAAATGGTAATGCAGTCGCAAGCAGCATAAAGAACTACTACTCGCTGGAGCCCTGGATTCAGGAACTTGCAGGAAGGGCAGATCTGGCGGTGAATACTGCTGGCCCATTAAATAATATTCAGAATATTGCGCTAAACGGATCGCTGGAGTTTGCTGATATTGCCGCCTCCGGAGATTCCCTCTTCTTGCCTGTTCGTGATCTTTCCGGTCGTTTAGATGTAACGCCAGACCGGATGTCTCTCAATAACTTTTTTATGAAATTAGGGTCGAGCGATATTTCACTTGAAGGCGAAATGAACAACTACCTTGGACTGCTTGAGGAGCATTCCTCATCAGAAACCATGCCATCAGTTACGGGAACCTATAGAAGTGATTTTTTGAACATTGATGAGATGATCGACTGGAATGAAGAATCCGATTCGGAACCTATTCCAATAGAACTTCCCGAATTAACGGCCTCAGTTGATGCTGGCATCGACAGTTTGGTCATATTCGGGCTTCCCATAACAGAAATTCTTGGTGAAGGCCGCCTCTCTTCCCAAAACCTTTTAATTGAAAATGCCACAGCAAATATGTTTGACGGCAGGGCCAGCGGTAATTTAGAATGGAATGTGCCCGAACCTCTTCAAACATCCATGCTGTTTAACGGAAAGCTTGACAGCCTGAGAGCCGGAGCTTTCTTCAGAGATACCGGTTTTTTAGGACCAAAAAGCACCCTCCACCAATATATCACCGGCACATTTAACTCTGAAATCAGCTATCAAACTCAGCTCACACCTGCGGTTGAACCCGATATTTCAACAACCGTGGCAGAGGGTACATTTGGAATGAGCAGGGCCAGTATCGAGGGACATCCGATACAGAAAAAACTGGCTGAGTTTTTAAAAACTCCTGAGCTTGAGAAACTTACTCTCGATGAGTGGAACGCATCATTTAGCATTCAGGACACCTTAATGACGCTCGAAAACTTCAGCATCACCAGTGGAAATCTTGGGTTACGCCTTGATGGAAGTCTGCATATGCTTAACGATCAGATTAATTATAAAGCAACTCTTTTATTGCCGGAGAGGTTTAAAACCGGTATCGCTTCCATCATTTCCAGCAGGGCAGCCAATGCCATACAGCTCGAAGATGGCCGATTGGCAGTGCCGGTACGCATTACCGGAACCACGGCGAATCCACAGGTTCGCCCGGATACCGACACCATCGACAATATTATACAGGATTATTTACGGGACGGAGCCGGTCGTATACTCAATCGACTGTTTGACGGAGAAAATTAAACAAATGGATTAATGGTTGTTTCTTTTTGCCTAACAATGTATAGTATACTCTAACCAGAAACCATTTCAGGCATTTCTTTTCGCGAACACCAGCCAGCACAATTGGGTCTAATAACCAGTACACTGCAAGGCATAAAATTGGGCCAAATATTAACATATCTGTGGGAAACGATGACCTTAAAAGTAGACGTGAAATATTCATTCATTTGTAAATAATCCCAGAGCCAGCATACAGAAAAAAACTCTTTTCACGTATACATTTTTTATAGTTCTGCTATTGCCATTTGGCTTTTGTATTTTCAGTCGAAAACTAATTCTCTAAAACTGAATATGAATCCTCAGAATTATCTAAACTGGAATGTAGATCCAGTTGTATTTAGCATTCCCGAGTTCAACCTGCCATTTTCGATATCTATTTACGGACTGATCCTTGCGGCTGTGCTTGCCTATTTTGGGTATCAAGCCATCAAGCCCAAATCAACATCGAAAAAACAACCCGAGTCGCTACCCGAATGGAAGGTTTGGGCACTTTTCCTCGTATCTTTCATTGTGGGACAAATTCCCTTCATTTTTATAAACTCCCCTTCTATTGGATCCATAGGCCCCATTGAGCCTCGCTGGTACGGCCTTATGTTTGCCTTCGCCTTTATCTCTGGTTACGCTATTGGCTTTAAACTGTTTAAAGACGCAGGGAAACCCCAGGAAGAGCTCGATCGCCTGTTAATTTATGTACTTGTAGCAACCATTGTAGGAGCGAGACTGGGGCATGTTTTCTTTTACGAAGCAGAATTTTATCTCAGAAATATTCATCTGATTCCGCAGGTCTGGACCGGGGGATTAGCCAGTCATGGTGCGGCAATCGGAATCATCATAGCCATGTATCTCTACGCAAAACGAACGGCGGGTGTCACGTTTATGTGGGTAGCCGACCGTGTTGTTCCGGGAGTGGCAATCGGCGGGATGTTCATCAGAATTGGCAACTTTTTCAATTCTGAAATTATTGGCGTACCAACAGATCTGCCTTGGGCTGTGGTTTTCGAAAAGGTAGATATGCTGCCGCGCCATCCATCCATGCTTTATGAATCGATACTTTGCATCATAGTATTGGTTTCGCTTTTTGCCATTTACAACAAGTATGATAAAAATCCACCCGAAGGATCGCTTTTTGGAGCTTTTCTCGTAATTCTGTTCAGCGGCCGTTTTCTCATAGAATTCACCAAAGAGACGCTAGCCGACTTTCTTGAGGGGGCTACGTTTGATATGGGCCAGCTTTTAAGCATCCCGTTTGTGCTGATTGGCGCCTGGATTTTATGGAAAAAAGTAAACTGGAAAAAAGCCGGTGCACCGCTAAAACGATAAAATATGGGCCTCTCCCGATATCCATATTTCGAAAATCCTTTTCAATCCGTTGAAGAGGTTAAAACTGCTTTGGAGCTTTTTGAAACCCGGTGTTTGGAAAAGGGGGATCTGCGGGGTGTATTTGCAACAGCATATCTTCAGATCACCCATGCCATTTCGAATGAGATAAAAAAGGAATCATTTAATGATAACAAATGGTCTGCGAACTACCTCGTTCGCTTCGCAAACCTTTATCGTGAAGCGCTGCTGAATTACGAAAGTAATACATCCAGGCAAGTTCCAAAATCGTGGAAAGTAGCTTTTGATCTGGCAAAAAATCAGGAGGGCTTCATCATTCAGCATCTCACATTAGGCATCAATGCGCACATTAATCACGATCTGGCGCTTGCGCTCTATGATGTCGGGATCAATTCGAATCGAGAGGAAAAATACCAGGATCATATCCGCATTAACCATATCCTGGAGCAGGCAACAGATAATCTGAAGCAGAGTGTCTCAGAAAAATATGCTCCGATTTTAAAACGACTGGATCGCGGGCTTGGAACCGTTGACGACAAGATCACAGTCTTTAGCATTTCAAAAGCACGGGAACACGCCTGGGCAATGGCTGTTGCTTTGTCTTCGGCCCGCTCAGCGATCGAAAAGAGCCTTCTGCAGTCGTCCCTGGATGAACAGGCAGCTGTTCTCTCCAGATTGATTTTATCATCTCCCACCCGCAGTACCCGATTAAAATCCGGCATCAGGAAACTGAAATGGGTCGACAGGCTTATCACGAAAATAAAATCGTGGTTTGGGTAGTACCTTTTAATGGCTCTGAAAGCAAAGACTTCCGAAGTCTATCTAAATGTTATTAATTTGATACTCTGAATGCATGAGCAAAGATTTTGAACTGTTTTAAAGGCTTCGGAAGTCTTCTATATCCGACATTTTATCATTGACATAACACTAGTCGTTATTGTCTGTTGCGAAGACAATAAAATGAATCCCGTCCAGTGCAGGACTATCCAGTCCTCCTGGACAGGCCATCTTTCCGAATCCGGCTTGCACTGCCTGGTTGAATAATAAAGATGGTATACCTATACCCCGCTTCAACAGGTTTTTGAATAAGCCGGTTTATGGACAGCGATGGTTGGATCGCTTCATGGATCAGTCGAATAAGACGCTGAAGGCGTCACAGATCAAAGCCCGGGGCGACGTGTTTAGTTCGGAGACATCCTTCAGGGTCTGAAGAAAACTCTTTTATCAGCCATTTACTTTCCTGATCCTGACTCATGAAAAAGGCTTAACAATAAATACTCTCCAAGAGTAATTCGAATTGCAGGATGATTCAAGTACCCACACCGATCAACATAGAGCCCTCTTAATTCCATTTCAGGTTTATTCCTAAGCCGAATTGCCGTTTATCGTCGCTGAAAAAATCGGGATGGGGTATAGCGCTATCTAATTCATTCATCATTTTACTGAATGTTAAATTAACTTCAACATCAAATGGGAACCTACCCTCTGTAAGATATTTAACAGGCACCACACTCCCGATACCCCATGTAAAACCACTCTTTTGGGGTGATGTTCCAAATCGAACATTTGAATTTTCTTCTGCTTTTGCTCTTTGTTCACTATAGTGACCCATCTGCAGAGAAAATCGCTGATGAAAGGTAGTTTCCAGTCCAATCCCAAAACCGTTATCCACAGTTTCAAATCTTGGATTTGGGCCATCAATAGCTCTCTTGACGTGTAAATGAAGTGTGAAATCTAAAAGAGGGTTTGTTCCCTGGAAAAATGGCTTGCCGATGCCAAAATCCTCCGCGAAGGGAACGCTTATACTGTAAGCTGAGCCTACCCGGAGATAAATGGGCAGGGTTTGAAACCACAACCTGTCTTCAAACTTCTGTTCCAGCTTATTCTTCAGCAGAATATTTGTAAAACTTGCAGAAATCCTGATACTTTCATTTTCAAATTCATCTATTTCAATGAGTGTAATAGACCTGTCATAAAGAGCACCAAGTGATAGAATATAGTCGCCATTAAGCTTGGCACCATTTATTGATTTCTCCTGCAGATAATTAGCTGAAAATCCCAAATAGAGATTTGGAATAACTGTATATGCTGCCCCTATTGATGCCATTGTTTGCCGAGACCTGCTACCTCTTTCAAAATCTCTGCCCCCAATAGTTACTAACCAGCCCCTGGCTTCCGTATTCCACATAAACAAGCTTGCTGCAACAACAACTTTTGAATGTACCCTGTAACTTGCACCCAAAAATGGATAATTTGAAGAGGTATACAACGGGTGCTGATTCAAATAGTTTAAATGAAGATCTATCTTTTGCTCTCCCGGACCTATAGCTGCGGGATTATAAATAAAATTTGCAACGCCATCCAGATTCACCATGGAGTTGCCAAGGGATTGCCCCTGTATACTTGTACTCTGATCTGTGAATAATCCGTTATAACTTGTAGGTGTGAAATATCTCTGCTCTATTTGTGCATTCACAACGTAAGTTGATGAAACAATAATAATCATCAGAAGCCAGCAAACTTTAAATTTTATTTCGGACATAAGAATAGATCGTTAAGATTTTAGATTCTGCTCTATCTGAATGCAACATTTAACGCTAAAATAGCTCACCCTAACTCGCAACTTATTGAACCTTTCCAGATTTCAGTTTGTTTATAACTCAAACTGAAATATCCGCTATGAAACAACTGACTATATTCGCCCTTTTTTTATTTCTTGCCCCATTGGCATCATCCCAGGAACGTATAACTGATGAAGATGAAGCCCGGGCTATCTTTGAAAATGTAGATGACCGCAGAAGCTCCATATCAACGGAAACAGCGGAAATGAGTATGGAGATTACGGACTCTCGAAATCGTACCCGGAGCCGTACCATGCAGTTCTGGAGTAAAATTGAGGGTGATGACACATACAGTCTTATTATTTTTTCTGCTCCCGGTAATGTTCGGGGCACTGGATTTTTATCCGTTAATGAAGATGGAAACACAACTCAGCGGCTCTATCTCCCAACAGTTGGCAGAATTCAGCTAATCGGTTCCGGTGAACGCGGTGACAGCTTTATGGGCAGCGATTTTACATACGAAGATCTGGGAGATCAGGATCCCGATGACTACGAATTTGAATGGCTCGAAGAGTATGACGAACGATACAGGGTTAGAGCATCAAAGCCGGAATCTGAGCAATATGCATATGTAGAGTTTGAAATCGACAAAGAGAGATACACGCTGCTCAATATCCACTATTTCGACCGGGAAGGCACTCAGATTAAACGTCTTGAAGCTGAAAATTTTGAACAGCTCACCGATCAGCTCTGGAGTCCGGCTAAAATGACCATGTTTGATCTTGTTGAAGAACGACACACCGTAATTGAGTGGAACAACAGAACCATCAATGAACCGGTAGAAGAGTGGAGATTTACCGAGCGTGGATTACGCAGAGGCATATAATCAGAAATAACTTTCTGAGTCCACAAGCCTGTTTGATTGGCTGTCGCGGACAGCATAGTTAAATTGAGGCTGAACAGCATAGGATCCATATTCACCATCTTTGTTTACGGCGATGAATGCAGCCTGTATATCATTGATATCGGCACTATTTTTTTTGACCAGCCGCCGAACAACCTCTTCACAAGCTTCCGCTGGCGACCGTCCCTGCCTCATAAGCTCAACAGCGAGGAAACTGCCACATATTCTGATAATACTTTCTCCCATGCCTGTTGCCGTTGCTGCCCCAACTTCGTTATCCACATAGAGTCCGGCCCCGATTATAGGACTGTCGCCCACGCGTCCATGCATTTTATACGCGAGGCCGCTTGTGGTACAGGAACCAGACAGGTTTCCATCTGCATCTACACCTACCATTCCAATAGTATCATGATTCTCAATATTGATAATCGGCTTATACTCAGATGAATCTTTCCACGCTTCAAATTCTCGTGCGGCATCGGGGTTCAGCTCTTCTATTTCAATTGGAAAACCCTCAGAAATAGCGAACTGTTTTGCTCCCTCACCGGCTAGCATCACGTGCGGGGTATGTTCCATAACTTTTCTTGCAAGCATAATGGGATGTTTAATTTGTCTTACAAAGCAGACCGAACCACAATCGCCATCTTTATTCATGATAGAGGCATCGAGGGTCACAATTCCTTCACGGTCGGGATGTCCATTCAGTCCAACTGAACGACTATTCAGATCTGCCTCAGTCACTTTCACCCCCTCCTCCACGGCGTCCAGAATATTTCCGGTTTGATGAAGAACCTGCCATGCTTTATCGTTCGCCGCTATCCCATGGTTCCACGTAGAGAGAATAACAGGAACTGACCCCGCCCCTTTCTTCTCGTTTTTCTTAATTACTGTTTGGAAGCCACTGCGAACGCCGGCCGGCAGTAAAAGAGCTGAAGTAACAATTGACTGTTTAATAAATTTTCTTCGTGAGGACATGTCTTTTCGTAATTGAAAATAATTTAGAGCAGAATGTTAATGAAGTGAGATCCGGGTAAAAGATCTGAAATTATGAACAAAAACAGATATTAAGCTTAAAAAGGGTACCTCTGGTACTATTAAAACCTTTAAAAGTTTCTAATAAAATGCTAGCAGCTAAAAGTTTGATCTGTTTAAATATAGATTATCTAAGATTTGCTTCAATAGTAATTCTTGTGAAACCGGTTCCAATCTTTCAAAAGCCCACCATTATCCTCAACTTATGTTTATCAAATTTTTACAGGAATCTGCCTTATTTTTTAGACTGCTCGGTGTTTAAATAACTCACTGATAAATATTCAGATCAATTAATTCAGTTCAATTTTATGACAACAATGTACAAACTATTTATACTGCTGCTGCTAACCGTGGTTACCGCCATGGGATGTAGCACATCAAAATCTGCTTCAGATTCGTCAAACGGAGATTCTTCCAGTCCCTCGGCACAACGGTCCGGCGACAATGGTGATAAAGAAATAAAACCTTTTTCTGACGTTATTGAAGACGATTTTGATAAAGATGAAGGACTTTTTAATGTCTATAAAGACGACTCAAAATTTTTCTACGAAATTCCCGATTCCCTTCTGGATCGCGAAATGCTGATGGTTTCCCGTATTGCCCGCACAGCTGATGGAATTGCTTACGGTGGCATGAAAAATAATACCCAGGTTCTCAGATGGCAGAAACGGGATAAAAAGATTCTTTTAAGAAGAGTTTCTTTCAGTAACACGGCCAGTGATTCTCTTCCTGTTTTTGAAGCGGTTCGTAATTCAAATTTTGAACCTATCCTTGCCACATTCGATATTGAAGCCCTCAATGAAGACTCAACCGGCAGCGTAATTGAGGTTACAGATTTGTTTACTTCCGACGTTCCTGCTCTCGGATTACAACAAAGCTACAGACAACGATTTCAGGTCCGAAGGGTAGATAGCGACCGAACGTTTATTGAGCATATACACAGCTACCCCGAAAATGTGGAAGCGCGGCATATTTTAACTTACGACGCACAAAATCCCCCCTCCAATTCTGATGCGAATACTATATCGCTGGAAATTAACCACAGCATGATTTTAATGCCTGAGGATCCCATGCAATCCAGAAAACCGGATGCCCGTGTTGGATATTTTACAGCAAGGCAGATTGATTATGGAACTGAAGAGCACCGTGCTGCTCCGGTAAACCACATCACCCGCTGGAAGCTTGTTCCAAAAGACAAAGAGGCGTATCTCCGTGGTGAGCTAGTTGAACCGGTTGAGCCAATTGTTTTTCATATCGACCCGGCAACCCCTGAAGAGTGGAGGGAGTATCTGATTCAAGGTGTTGATGACTGGCAGGTTGCTTTTGAAGAAGCAGGATTCAAAAATGCTATCTACGGGAAAATGGCCCCAACGCCAGAGGAAGACCCTGATTTTAGCCTCGAGGACATCCGATACCCCAGCATACGATACTTTGCTTCGCCGATCCAAAATGCTTTTGGTCCGCACGTTCATGATCCACGGTCCGGACAAATTATGACCTCAGCAATTGGCTGGTACCACAACGTAATGCGCCTGCTGCGAAACTGGTACTTTATCCAAACCGCAGCGGCAAACCCGGAAGCACAGGCAACTCAATTTGAAGATGAGGTTATGGGCGAACTGATCAGGTTTGTTGCAGCTCACGAAGTGGGCCACACGCTCGGCTTGCCGCATAATTTCGGCTCCAGCTATGCAACTCCTGTCGATTCTCTTCGATCTCCAACCTACACCGATAACCACGGAACGGCTCCTGCCATCATGGACTACGCACGCTTCAACTACATTGCACAACCAGGCGATGGAGTAACCAACTTCCATCCAAGAGTTGGAGAGTACGACAAATGGGCCGTTAAATGGGGCTACACCTGGTTTGGGGACATGCCGATCGAAGAGCAGCAGGACATACTTCACGAATGGACTACAGAAAGAGCCGATGATCCCCGTTATTTCTATGGCAGTCAGACTTCGAATCCTGTTGATCCACGATCCAACAGAGAGGATCTTGGTAATGATGCCATGAAGGCGAGCCAGTATGGAATTAACAACCTCGAAACAATCACCAACAACCTTATCGATTGGATAGGTGAAGAGGGTGAAGATTTCGACGAACTGGAAGAACTCTATGGACAGGTTCTGGTACAGTGGGGACGTTATATGGGTCATGTTGCACCCTATATTGGCGGTGTTTATGAAACAGATAAAACATTCGATCAGGAAGGTGCGGTTTATGAGGCTGTAGAAGCCGATCGACAACGCGAAGCCATGGAATTCCTGGCAGAGCATGCATTCAGCGATCCAACGTGGGCCATGAATGAAGAGATTCTGAGCAGGATTAACCAAGCCGAATTTATTGACGGTTTCCGTGGTAGACAAGTATCAGTCCTCAACAATGTTCTGGACCCATCAAGAATTGCCAGGCTCATCGAATATGATATCCGTGGTGAAGATACCTATTCACCTTTTGAGTTCCTCGATGATCTGCGAGGAACGATCTGGAGTGAACTCAGCGAAAACAGCGCAATATCTGTTTACCGACGAAATCTCCAGCGTGCATATATCGAACGAATGGAATACCTGATGACGGAAGAACTGCCCGATATTTCGGCCCAGTTCCGACGTTTTCTCGGCATGACCAGCGTTAATGTCAGCCAGTCTGATATTCGTCCGATGGTACGCGAGCAGCTCGAAACACTTAAAAGCGATATCAGTTCGGCTCAAAACAGGATCAGTGACAGAGCCACCCGTGTTCACCTTGCTGATGCTGAAAGACGAATTGATAACATTTTAAATCCGGATAACTAAATCCAGATATTTATCAACATCAAAAAAGCCGCTCTGAGTAACCAGGGCGGCTTTTATTTTATTCGCTACCTTGCAAAATTAAGCTATCAGACCGCAGCACCCTTCAAAAATGGATAGTCTGTATAGCCTTCGGCCCCGCCTCCGTAAAATGTACCCGAATCCGGTTCATTCAGCTCAGCATTGGCTTCAAAACGTTCGGGTAAATCGGGATTGGCAAGAAACAGCCGTGCAAACGACACCATATCGGCAGTTCCATTTTCTACTATCTCAATCGCTTCTTCACGGGAATAGCCACCATTCGTCATTAATATGCCGTTGTAAATCGGCCGGAAATGTTCGGTAACATTTGGCACAAGGTGTGGATGCTCGCTCAGGTCTCCAATGGCTTCTACCAGTTCCAGGTAAGATAAATTGTATCCGTTTAATTTTTGGATAACGTATTCATACAACTCTTTGGAATCGGGGTCATTGTTGGTGTTAAACAAATTACTTGGAGAGAGACGCAGCGAGGTTCTCTCTTCTCCGATTTCACCTGCCACAGCATCAATCACTTCAAAAAGAAACCGCGCCCTGTTTTCGATACTGCCACCATATTCATCAGTTCGCCGGTTTGCCGAGCTGTGTAAAAACTGCTCAATTAGATATCCATTGGCTCCATGAATTTGAGCACCATCAAAACCTGCACTCTTGGCTCTGGCAGCCGCCTTGCGGAAATCGTCAATTGTATGCTTTATTTCAACAAGGGTCATTGCCCTTGGCTCGGGTGTGGGCTTAAATCCATCAGGGGTAAATGACATGGCTTCGGCTTTAACGGCTGAAGGCGCGGGAGGCTTCTTTCCATCATGAAAATAGGGGTGGGAAACCCGCCCTACGTGCCAAAGCTGAACTTGCATGTGTCCTCCTTTTTCATGCACCGCCTCGTTTACTCTTTTCCATCCTTTTTCCTGCTCGTCATTGTAGATTCCTGCGGTTGCGATATAGCCCCTTGCCCCTGGAGAAACGGGAGAGCCTTCCGACAGTATAAGTCCGGCAGATGAACGCTGACTGTAATATTCAGCGTGAATTTCTGTGGGGGCTTCATACTCATTTGGCGCTCTGTTTCGGGTCATAGGCGCCATAACAATCCTGTTTTTCAGTTTTACAGGACCAATCTCTATTGGTTCAAATAACTTCATTTTTTTCATACTCAATTCAGCATTTCAGTTTTACAATTTAGTTTAATATTAAAACTTTTTTGAGTAGATAAAAACCGAAAAAGAATCCTTTACAATATTGTTATAACTATAAGGCATAAAAAAAACCGCACCGGTTGCCCGGCACGGTTTTCAATAATTTTTTAAAGCTACTTAGTAGCTTGAACTGCTTTCTTCTTTAGGCAGAATTACAGCGTCAATTACATGAACCACACCATTAGTGGCTTCAATATCAGCTTGTACAACATTAGCCCCGTCAATGGTAACACCATTACCAACACCAATTGTTATTTCTTGTCCCTGTACAGTTGTTGCCGTCATACCATCACTCAGGTCACTGCTCATTACTTTACCTGGAACAACATGATATGTGAGAATATCAGTAAGCTGTCCTTTGTTGGCTTCCTCTAGTAGCGATTCCAGAGTTCCATCCGGTAATGCTGCGAATGCATCATTAGTCGGAGCAAACACTGTAAATGGGCCTTCAGACTTAAGAGTCTCCACAAGATCGGCCGCTTGTACAGCTGCTACCAATGTTGAGAGCGCTTCAGTTTGTACTGCTAATTCTACAATATCACTGTTATTGTGATCGTGTTTTGTTTCGTTAGTAAAAGGTACCATAGCCATAAGTGTTGTAGCTATTAATACCAGCCCTAAAGTTTTAAATACTTTCATTATTCTACTGTTATTTAATTGGGGTTAAGAATTTGACGAAAATCAAATCTTTGTTCTGATCGAACAATCAAATAACACCTTGTCTGCCTGGCGTGTTCCTGTTTTTGAATTTCATTTAATATTGAAATGAATTCTTATAACTGTATTCAGGGCAATGGAATAGATATGCAAGTAAAACTCGGCAAAGCGCTTTTTTATAATAAAAATTTAGGAGCAACGCTCAATTTTGAGCTTATAAGGGATCATTTTCTATAATTAGTTAATACTATACCCCCGGGAGTCTAACTCAATTAGTCCCGCCCCAGCCTTTCTCTCCAATTAACGGCACAAATTTAAACTGCCTCAGATGCTCTTCCTCATAATCTCTCTCCGAAGTGCGGGTAATTCTGACCATCACCTGGCTTTTCTGATCGCCAACAGGCACAACCAGAACACCCCCGATAGTAAGCTGCTCTATAAGATCTTCGGGTACAACAGGTGCTCCCGCTGTAACAACAATTGCATTGTACGGGGCATAAGCCTTCCACCCAAGAGTACCGTCTCCAAGTTTAAGATGTGGCCGGAAGCCAAATTCCCGCAGGTTCTCTTTTGCTTTATGGTATAGTTCCTCATGTCGCTCCACACTATACACATCAGTTCCCATTTCACACAAAATTGCCGCCTGGTATCCCGATCCCGTTCCAATTTCCAGCACTTTATCACCTTCGGAGATATTTAAAAGCTCTGTTTGTGCAGCAACCGTATAGGGTTGAGATATAGTCTGGTCACAACCAATGGGAAGAGCCCGGTCATCATAAGCCCGATTTACCAGGGCACTCTCAACAAGTACGTGTCTTGGAATAGCTTTTATCGCGTCCAACACCCGTTGATCCTTAATCCCTTTCTCCTTCAATATTTCGACAAGTGCCCGACGTTGTCGGGAATATCTGTTATGTGATCGGTTGGTAACCAATATGTAAGAGTTCAGTTTATATTTGCTGTTCTTTTACCAAAATAATGTATTCGTGGTATGGAAACGAATCTGATTCAAAAATGGCCCAATCAAACATTTACGTTGTATTTATCATCAATGCTTGTATTTTCTAACCACTAAATTTCGACCGGTATAAAACAGCATCCGTTTATGAAAAAATACTTTCTGACTATCACAGGCTTAACCGTACTCTTTTTTTTGATGCAGGTGCTTGATGTCTTTGCTTTTGATCAACCCTCAGAAACGCCCGGCAGCTTTTTTGGCACCTGGGTTAGTCTACTCCCACCGATTGTAGCCATTTTTCTTGCACTCACAACCCGGGAAGTTATTTTATCCCTTTTTGCCGGTATATGGGTCGGGGCGTTATTTATAACAGAATTTCATTTTACGACAGGTACTGCACTATCGCTCAGTACTCTAACGGATTCGCTCGCAGAATCCGATCACATCGCGATAATTGTATTCAGCTTGCTTCTTGGCGGCATGGTAGGTGTAATGTCGCGCAGCGGGGGGACACAGGGAGCCGTAGACAAGCTTGGCAAGTATGCCAGAACGCGTAAGCAGGGACAGATTTTTTCCTGGGCTTCCGCTCTTTTTATCTTTTTTGATGATTATGCCAACACCTTAATCCGCGGAAATGCTCTTCGTCCCATGACGGACAGACTCAACATCTCCCGGGAAAAGCTTGCCTATATTGTTGATTCGACCGCGGCCCCCCTTGCGGTAAGTGCCGTAATTACGACCTGGATAGGCTTTGAAATCACGCAGATACAAAGTTCACTTTCGTCTCTGGCCGAAACAACCACAGATGTTGCCCTTGCAGCCCAGCTGGAAGCCGGTGCAGCAAACGCATTCATTATTTTCCTGGATTCCATACCCTACCTGTTTTACCCCATACTTGCGCTGGCATTTGTACTTATGACCATTTTAATGAAACGTGAATTCGGCCCCATGCTAGAAGCTGAACGCAGAGCCGCTTCAGGCAGAGGCGTTATCAGGGATGGGGCAATGCCTGCATCTGATACCAACCTCGACTCTATGCAGCCCATTGAAGGCAAGCCAAAGCGATGGTACAATGCCGCCTTACCGGTTTTCTCGGTTCTCGTTGTGGCTCTTTACGGCCTTTACGTAACAGGCAGCGAAGGGCTTGTTCCCGCCGAGCGTACACTTACGGCTATCATAGGGAATGCAAATCCGTTCGATGCCCTCCTTTGGGCCTCATTTACCGGCTCTCTTGTTGCCATCTTACTCTCTGTGACCCAGCGTATTTTAACCATCAACCAGGCCATCGACTCATGGGTGGGCGGGATGCAGTCGATGCTTATTGCCATTATCATTCTCATTCTTGCATGGGGGCTCGGAGGAATTACAGCCCAGATAGGAACGGGTCCATACCTGGCGTCACTGCTTCAGGATTCCTTGCCGCTTGCACTTCTTCCGGGCATTGTGTTCTTCATTGCAGCGATCACAGCATTTTCTACCGGAACATCCTGGGGAACCATGGCCATTCTTTTCCCTGTAGTAGTGCCACTTACAATTGCTATGGGTGCCGGAATTGGATTTGCCGGTGGTGAAAACTACGGTATTCTGCTTGGTGCCATCAGCTCGGTAATGGCTGGTGCGGTTTTTGGCGACCACTGCTCGCCCATATCTGATACAACTGTACTCAGCGCTATGAGTTCTGCCTGCGACTTGATAGACCACGTTCGAACCCAGCTGCCCTACGCAATCCTAATTGCGGTTGTGGCGCTTCTGGTTGGTGAACTTCCGGCTGCATTCGAGTGGATTCATCCGGCATGGGGACTTCTCGCGGGATTAGTTATCCTCTATCTGATTCTAAAATTTTATGGTGAAAATCCCGAAGAAGTCACTGAACCGGTACCAGATAAGTAAGGTGCAGATTTCTCAATTCTGAAGCGTCAATTCTATGACTCTCGGCATATTACAACCCATACTTGTTCCCGACCTACATGATTTGGCCATTATGTTTAAATCAGACTGTATACTCTACCAGGATAGTGAACAGTGGTCAAGAAAAGGGCGCACACACCGGGCCTTGATTCGCACACCCGGCGGAACCGATTACATCAGCGTGCCGGTAGTCACTTCAGACAAAAAGAAGCCCATCAATCAGGTTCGCATTGATCACAGTGAAGACTGGATATCTCAAATCCTCAGAACACTGGAGTTTAATTACAGAAACAGCGTCTACTACGATTTTTACGAGCCGGAAATTCGTTCAGATCTGGAACAGGGGTTTCAATTCGAAGTTCTTCTTGACTTCTCCCTGTTTTTACGCCGACGGATTTTTCAATATTTGGAGATCTCTCCACACGCAGATATCATCTTTTCAAGTGCAATGAGCGGCTACCACTCAAATCCAGACGCCATGGCAAAGAAGCTTGGAGCCGGCCAATACTTTCAGGAGCACGATGCACGCCACTATCAGAGACAGGGTGAAAATCGATCTGAGATCTCCTTTAAGCATCCGTTT
>Ga0102940_1000886_pt1 | contig 20142 bp, 20 predicted proteins | sample SalPonR2_C_D1_MG_FD_78215 | JGI IMG/M metagenome (GOLD analysis project Ga0102940, IMG submission 78215) | Salt pond soil microbial communities from South San Francisco under conditions of wetland restoration - Salt Pond MetaG R2_C_D1_MG | ecosystem: Environmental > Aquatic > Marine > Intertidal... | reverse complement strand
TAATTGGTCTTCATTATATTTTTTTAATATTTGATTGAGCATTTTTAGCGCGTAAAACCTCTTATTCTTCAAAAGCGCTTCAAATATCGGTTTCAATCCTTCGATTAGTCCTTTTTCTTTTACTTTTCCTTCAAAATAATCGACGATACGGTTATAAGTAGGTTGCCCAATTAAATCAAGCAATAATCTGCGTCTTTTTGGGGCGATTTCTTCGTTGCAAAAAGCCTTGGGTAGCTAGGCTATCCGCGATTTTTGCGCCTCGAACTAGCCCAAAAAAGCCAGCACCTTATTACAGACTCAATATGGGCAACCTACTTAGTGTTTCGAACCTTGATCCCTGGTTAGTTCTATCCAAACGGCTTACGGGATGAATACCTCTTCAAATATTAAGTTAAGAAGACCTAACTATTTAACGTAAGCCAAAGAAAATATGGGGCCTGTATCTGAAATGACTATACCATTTTTCATTTATTTCAATTTCTCAGCATCACCCAATACTTCATCTAATTCTAAATTTGAGATGGGTATATAGGAGAATGGCTAATGACACCTTAAATTCGGGAAACCAGTTCTTGCTCAGTCTCATTGATAGCTAATAAAATATCAGCAGGTAAATCTATAGCTACAATTTGTATTGCCATTTTTACTTTTAAATCTACACCATTTTGAAAAAACATTCCACTCTTCCCCTTGAACCAGCTTGAGAAGTTGTAGATATAACGTCAAAAAGGTGTCGAAAAGTTTCGACACCTTTTTGGTTTTATCTTATTGAAGTACACTCCGCGGAGCGAAGCGTGTTCCAAAACTATGCTTCTTCGCCTTCTTCTACTTCTTCTTCGCCTTCCTCTGCATCTTCTGGAAGTCCTTCCGCTCCTTCTTTAGCAGCAGCCGTTTGAGCAGAACGCATGGCACGTGGTACATCCACGATAGCTACGGGTACCCCCGGGCTAGTCATGACCTCTACTCCTTCAATCGGATCGATATCTCTAATCCGGATGGACTGTCCCATCTCGAGAGAAGAAACATCCAAAACCACTTTGTCAATAATGTAGTTAGGATAAACTTTAATTTTAACGCGTCTAACCAGACGTTGTAGTTTTCCACCAGATTTCACACCGGGAGAAGATCCGGTAAACTGGATAGGCACCTCAATTTTTACGGGATTACCCTCTACCAGGTGCAGGAAGTCGATGTGTGTGACCTCATCGGTTACCGGGTGCATCTGATAATCTTTGAGAATACACTTATGGGTCTTCCCATCGATAGTCAGTTCCGCCAATTTGAACTTGGGCGTATAGATCAATTTCTTTACGTCTTTGAAATCCGCAGAGAAATGGATAACCTGTTCGGCATCGTACATTACACAGGGAATTAAGCCCTCGGCGCGTACTTTTGCACTCGCTTTTTTTCCTACTTCTTTTCTTAGCTTTCCGCTTACAGCAACAATTTCCATAATTCTTTATAGCTTTTATAGGCAATAGCCCGACGTACAGATGAGGTATAATTCTCCTTCCTACCCCATTTCGGTGCGCAAAGATAGCTATTTATTTTTTAATTAACTAGCATTTATTTGAAAATTATCCGTCAACGAAGAGTGCAGAGATCGAACGCTGCTCGTGTGTGTTGCGTATCGCGCGCGCAAAAAGCTTGGCGGTAGATAACACTTTTATCTTTGGCGATTCCTGTTTGAGTGGTATGGTATCACAAACGATCAATTCATCCAGTTTAGAATTATTGACGTTATCGTAAGCTTTGCCGGAAAGCACCGGATGGGTACACATCGCCCGGACGCTGTTGGCTCCTTTTTCGAGTAGAATATCCGCGGCTTTGCACAAGGTACCCGCCGTATCAACCAAATCATCGATCAGGATGACGTCTTTCCCCTCCACATCACCAATGACCGTCATTTCCTTCACCTGATTAGCCCGTTCCCGGTGTTTATCACAGATTACCAGATTTTTATTAAAGTGTTTGGCGTAGGTGCGTGCGCGCTTAACGCCTCCTACATCCGGGGAAGCGAAGATCACGTTGCTCAAGTCAAATTCATCCTGCAGATGGGGAAGAAAGATGGCTTCACTTTTTAAGTGATCTACGGGAATGTCAAAAAAGCCCTGTAGCTGATCGGCGTGAAAATCCATGGTCATAATCCGGTCGGCTCCCGCCTGCGTGAGCAGATTGGCAATCAATTTAGCCGAAATGGGTACACGGGGTTTATCTTTTCGGTCCTGGCGGGCATAACCAAAATAGGGTATTACAGCCGTAATATAACCCGCAGAAGCCCGGCGAGCTGCGTCGATGAGTAATAACAGCTCCATAATATTGTCTGCCGGAGCAAAAGTGGATTGAATAAAAAAGACGTAGGCACCGCGTACCGATACCTTGATGACCGGCTGCATCTCCCCGTCACTGAAGCGATTGACCTCCAGGGCTCCTAATTTATCCCCGTAATAATCGGCGATTCGCTCCGCGAGATATCTGGATTCTGAACCTGAGAAAAGCTTTACATCATTCATTAATACTTGCATGTAGCTGGTGCTGTTTGTTTTCGTGGAATGTAAAGCAAAGGTAAAGTAATTCTATTGGAATATGACAGCAAAGCCATCGTAAAACACGACCGTCATCGAAAATTCGTCTTCATTTGTCGATCCGGTTCGACAAGAATATAAACATATTATACCTTTAAAGAAATCAAACCTAAGCCATGGGCTTATTAATATTCATCAGAAGCTTTGACTTACTCTCCCTATCGGAGAAGTTGCTCTGGAGTGTCGCCATTGTAGCGACCCTGCTTCTATTGATATTAATGGTGATGCGCTTTTTGGGCTATGACCTGGATAAAGAGCATCCCGCCGAATCGGGGGTGGCCTGGTTGGACACCAATAGCATCCTGCTTTTTTTCACCTTTTTAGGCTGGTCCAGCATTTTAGCTCACCTGTGGGAAGATAGTATCGTTTTGGCCCTACTCTACGGTCTACCCATCGGCTTATTGGCAGCGACCGCTCCTTTTTTGATTAAGGCCATACGGAAGCAACTGCCGTCAAAAGGCAAAGTACCTCCGCACTTCAACCTGGAAGAGACTCTCTCCAGTACTGGTGAGGTCCTCAATTATATCCCCCCCCATATTAAAGGCAAAGGCAAAGTACACCTCAACCTTCGCAATGCCCCCTATAAACTGAACGCCGTCAGTCAGTATGGTGCCCTTTCCAGAGGCGTTCCGGTGCGCGTGGTGGCCATCATGGACGATCAGACCCTGGTGGTAGAGCCCCTAGATGGGCGCCCCCCGCATTTACCAGGCTGAGAATAGCCATTTTTAATAAAAATACGGCGATTCGCGCTGCTTACCCGCCATAATTTTGTTTTCTTTACAGAAAACAATCTTTACCAATGAATAGACGAGAGATACTTAAGTACACCGCACTAATGACCGGTGCGGCCGTCAGTGGCCCACTGGCCAGCTCGCTTCTGTTGGGCTGTCAGCGCGACGAAGGCAGCGATACCGAGCTCGCCTTTTTTAGCGGAAGCGAAATGACCCGCGTAAAAAAAATGGCGGACATCATCCTACCCAAAACGGATAGCCCGTCCGCTACCGAAGTAGGCGTGCACCAAATGATCGACCACATGGTCGGCAGTGTATACCCGGCAGAAGATCGCCAGGTCTATCGACTGCAATTCGATCAACTGGACCAATACCTGCGAGATAATAATTTTGATAAAGGCCTGGGGACCGATAAGGAACTAGCGCTACTCCTGGCTCTTGACCCGCCTAAATCCAGTGACCTAACGGAAGCAGGGGCCGCCTTTCTGGCCTTTAAACAACAAACGGTGGCCTACTACCTGAACACCAAAGAAATTGGAACCAAATTTTTAAACTATCTACCCGTACCCGGCGAATTCAAGCCTTGCATCTCCGTGTCGGAAGTAGATCATAAAGCCTGGGCAGAATGAATTTTTTTGTACAAGGAGAAAATGAAAATAACTTTGACGCCATTGTCGTCGGCTCTGGTATAAGTGGCGGATTCGCTGCTATGGAATTATGTAAAAAGGGATATAAAACCCTGATGCTGGAAAGAGGTCCGGCCAAACAACACGGAGACTACCCCACGGCAAACCTCGACCCTTGGGAATTACCCAACCAAAATATGGTATCTGCCGAGGAAATCGCCCAGCATTATTTCAAGCAAGATCGACTCAATTGGTGGGTACGCGAAGACCATAAGCACCTCATTAATAAGGATAGCGAATACGATTACGATGAAGTCAATCGCTTTGACTGGATTCGGGGGCATCACGTAGGCGGACGCTCCATTATGTGGGGACGCCAGTGCTACCGCTGGAGTGATATCGATTTTGAGGCCAACGCCAAGGAGGGCATTGCGGTAGACTGGCCCATACGCTATAAAGACATTGAGCCTTGGTACGATTATGCAGAAACTTTTGTAGGGGTCTCTGGACAAAAAGAAGGGCTTCCCCAGATTCCCGATGGTAAATTTTTACCGCCATTCGAGCTCAACTGCGTGGAACAACATATGCGCGAAAAGGTAGCTGCTGCTTATCCGGGTCGACTGGTAACTCCGGGCCGCGTAGCTAATATTTCCAAATACGATCCCAAAGTCCACAAAGGTACCCGTGGTCAATGCCAAACGCGCAACCGCTGTGTGCGGGGTTGTCCCTACGGGGCTTACTTCAGTAGCCTTTCGGCCACGATTCCGGTAGCGATGGAAACGGGTAATCTGACCATCCGCCCGGATAGTATTGTATACGAGATTGTTTTTGATCGCGAACAGGGCAAAGCTAGTGGCGTACGCATCAAAGACCGGAATACCGGCGAGGAGATTGAATACTCCGCAAAGATTATCTTCTGTAATGCCAGTACGGTAGGTACAACGGCCATTTTACTCAACAGTCGCTCGGAGACCTTCCCCGACGGACTGGGCAACAGTAGTGGCGAACTGGGCCATAACCTGATGGACCACCACTATGGCATGGGGGCTGCGGGAACCATCGAAGGCTTTGAAGAGGAGTATTATCAGGGACGCAAGCCAACCGGCTTTTACATTCCACGTTTTACCAATATTAGCGAAGCGACCAAACAGCCCGATTATTTACGGGGTTTTGGTTATCAGGGCGGGGCCAGTCGGGCCGACAATATACCCCAGGGGGTACTAGGCGCCGATTTGAAGGAACAGGTTTTTAAACCGGGCCCTTATGCGGTCCGCATGACCTGCTTCGGGGAGTTATTACCCTACCACGAGAATAAGATGTTCCTCAACTTCGACAAGCCGGACAAACACGGGGTGCCGACCATTGTATTTGATGCCCAGCTAAGGGAAAATGAAACCAAGCTCCGCAAACACGGTGTACAATGTGCCGAAGAAATGTTAGAGGCTGCCGGCTGTAAGAACATCACGTCTTACAACGAAGCCACTGCCGTTGGTGCCTGTATCCACGAGATGGGTACGGCGCGGATGGGACGTGACCCCAAGACTTCGGTACTCAATAAATGGAATCAAATGCACGAGGTGCCGAATGTATTTATCACGGATGGCTCCTGTATGACCAGCTCGGGTACACAAAACCCAAGCATTACCTACATGGCGCTGACGGCCCGCGCCGTGGATTACGCCCACCGGATGATGAATGACAAAGCCTTGTAGAGTGTAAATCAGACGCCAGCGTGACGTCTTTACAGCCAGCCAGTAGTGGGCTCCGCCCGTCTACCGGCTGCGATCGGTGACGAACACGACCAGGTCTTCCAGGGCCTGGCGTGCTTCGGAATCCGGAAATTGGTGTAAGATTTCGAAAGCCTCTTTACGGTACTGGTACATAGCTTCTTTTGCGTAAGCGATACCATCACTATCATTCACGAAATCGATCACCTCTTTTACTTTCGCGGGCTGATCAGATTTGCGTTTAACGATGTTAATGATCCGTCTGCGCTCCGACCGGTCGGCTTTCTTTAGGGCGTGGATTAGAGGCAGGGTCATTTTCTTTTCCTTAATATCGATACCCCGGGGCTTGCCCACATCATCCGAACCCAAATCAAAAAGATCGTCACGAATCTGGAAGGCAATACCGATTTTTTCCCCGAAGAGGCGCATCGATTCAATAATTTCCGGATCATTACTTACAGAGGCGGCACCAGCGCTGCAGGCCGCAGCGATCAGCGAGGCCGTTTTCTGGCGAATAATGTCAAAGTACACCGACTCTTCAATATCCAGGCGTCGGGCTTTCTCTACTTGTAACAATTCGCCCTCGGCCAGGGCTTTGATGGCATTAGATACAATCCCCAGGAGATCAAATTCCTTTTTTTCCACGGCCAGTAGCATCCCCTTAGAGAGTAAGTAATCGCCCACCAATACCGCAATCTTATTTTTCCAAAGGGCATTCACCGAGAAGAAACCCCGGCGGGTAAAGCTATCATCTACCACATCGTCGTGTACCAAAGAAGCGGTGTGTAAGATTTCGATAAAAGAAGCGGCATTAAAGGTACTATCGTTAATATTCCCCAGGATCTTAGCACAGAGAAAAACGAACATGGGCCGTACCTGCTTACCTTTGCGGCGAACAATATAATAGGTGATCTTATCCAATAAAGGCACCGAACTTTGCATGGAATCTCTAAAGTGCTTTTCAAAAGACTTGAGCTCCGGCGCAATCGGTTCTTTAATTACTTTTAAGGACTTCATCACTTTATCGCTTGGTATCATGCTGTGTTTTTTCCGCTACCCTTTCATTGCCGCGCAAAATACAAAGGCTTGAGCAAGTAGTAGAGGAATTCTAAAAAAACCTTAATTTGTCCGTGAAATTAACAACACACACACTTATGCGTTCACCAAAACACTTACTACTTTACCTCGTTCTGCTACTTTTCAGTGCCTGCCAGGGGCCAGGTTCAACCGAGGCAACAAACGAAATAGAAAAAGTATCGGCCAGCTACAACGATCTACTCACGCTCTTTGAAGAATGGCGCGATTTTGAATCTCCTCCGATGCGAGAGGGTGCCCCCGACTATACGGCAGCCACCTTCGAAGCCCGTTGGCCCGGTTTCAAAGACCTACAGACCCAACTCTTATCTATGGATACCACTGGCTGGACGGTAGCACAACGAGTTGACTGGAAACTAGTCTGGGCCGAAATGAATGGATATGACTTTAACCACAATATACTCAAGCCCTGGGTTCGTGATCCGGCCTATTACAAATCACTATGGATGGCGCGCAGCGATGTACCCGCCCACGAAGGGCCAACCCACCACCGGACTACGGAGTTATGGACTTTTGATTTCCCTGTGGAAGGTAGCGAGCGACAGCGCTTACTAGACGACCTCAGTGTCATTCCCCCTCTAAATGAACAGGCGCAACAGAATCTGACTGGGAATGCCCGCGATCTTTGGGTGGCCGGTGTCCGGGATATCAAAACCCAAAGCGAGAATCTGAAAGGGATGATGGAGCTGCCCGGAGTAGCCAGTGATGAGAAGCTGGTCAGCGCCATTGAAGTAGCGATTAGCTCCACCGATGAACTGGCCGAGTGGCTGGAAGCACAAGCCGACCGTAAGACCGGCCCCTCCGGTATCGGTAAGGAGAACTATACCTGGTACTTACAAAATGTACATCTCGTACCCCTTACCTGGGAGGACGAAGTGATGATCCTCAAACGAGAACTCGCCAGAGCCTGGAGTTCGCTGAAGCTGGAAGAGCATCGCAACCGCAAACTTCCACAACTGGAGCCCGCCGATTCGCCCGAAGCCTACGATGCTATGGCGGATCGCTCGGCCCGTAGTCTAATCAACTTCCTGGACGAACAGGAGATCGTAACGGTAAAAGATTACTTTGATCCGGCACTACGGGCGCATCTTGGCGCTTACGTTCCGGAGGAGACCCGTAATTTTTTCTGGATCACGGCGCATCATGATCAGCGACCGCTCTACTCCCACTTCTACCATTGGTTCGAACTGGCCCGCCTGGATACGGAGCCCCATCCAAGCCCCATTCGCAGTACCCCACTATTGTACAATATCTTTGATTCTCGAAACGAAGGGATGGCCACCGCAGTAGAAGAAATGTTTATGCAGGCCGGATTATACGACGACGAGCCGCGTGTCCGCGAAATCGTTTACATCATGATCGCACAGCGGGCAGCCCGTGGCCTGGGTTCACTCTACGCCCACGCCAATGAGATGACTATGGAAGAAGCCGGAGGCATCCATTCCGAATATACCCCCCGGGGCTGGATGAAAACGGAAAAAGAATTACTCATCTTTGAGCAACACTTGTACCTACGTCAGCCGGGCTATGGTAGCAGTTACATCACAGGAAAACACCTGGTAGAAGATTGCCTGAAAGACTACGCCAAAACGCTGGAAGATCAGGACCAGGAATTCAAACTGACCAACTTCTTTGATGGTCTGAATAGTATTGGTAATATTCCCATTGCACTAGGTCATTGGGAACTGACAGGTATGGATGGGCATTTGGAGACAATACGGTAAGAGTTTTAGGCGGAGGAAATCCTCCGCCTAAAAAAAGCACCTTTATTTACCCAGACCGAGGGTCAGGTCTATCCGGGCACTCAGCCCGATAAAAGGTCGGATCAGTACTTCCCGGCTACTTCCGGTACCATTTGCGGTTTCATTTTCCAATAGGGTGCCACCCAGGTTGAGATGGACAAACTTAAACAGCTTATGATCCAGGCCGAAGTAGAGGGGGCGGTCTACGATTAATCCGGAAATCGCGTTTCCTTCTTCGTCTTCGAAATTATTCAGGAAGAAGCCTGCCGTAATCGCAGTGTTACTCCAGAAATTGGCGCCCATTGCCGCTCTTCCCAGAGGAAAAGCCAGGCCGAAATAAGGAGAGGCACCGTAGTTAAAGTCGTCCCAGTCGCCGGAAAGATAAACGCCACCGTACCCCGCACTAAGCGAAAGAGCTCTTTCCTGGTTGATCGTTGGATAATCGTTAATCGTTTGGCTCTGTTTCAAGATTAAAGGGTAAGCATCCAGTATTTGATTGGCTTCTCTGGCTACTTGCGCACGCAGCTCCGAAACCAGACGGTTCCGGGTGGTCGCCAGCGTGGAGGCCCGGGTAGCTGTGGTATCTTTTTTATCGTAGTCCTGATCGAGGTCGGCCTTATCCAACTGTTCTAATTTGAGCCGAACGACGTCAGAAAAAGTGGGGGTCCAGTTGCCCAGGGTATTGCGGTAACGCTCCAGTAAGGAAACCAGCAAGTCATTCATATCCCTGACGGTCTTCTTTGACCTTTTTACGAGTTTAATGGTTTTGTCTCCCTTTAAATTAACATCCAGATAGGTATTCAGGGTAGCCAGGGTACGCTCCCGTAGATTATTTTTTTCGGCGGTACTCATTTCCTGGAAAAGATTGACCCTAAAGTCATAATTGTCGCCCGAGCGAAGGGGAAAGTTGACCGGCACCGCAAATTCCCGGTTGTTTTGCACGACACTTTGGGCCCGGTATAGTTCTTGTCCTTTGGTCGACAGGACCTGAATCTCAATGTAAGCTACGGTAGCCGGCACCGTCCCTTTAATGATCATATTCGAGGCTACCGGCAGAGGCTGACCTTCGTTAAACCACTGTTTATCAAACTCATAGGTAACCGTTGTGTACTGAGCAGAACTGATCAAAGGCAGAAAAAGCAAACAAAAGACGGGAAATAATAATTGTTTCATAAATAGTGGTAAATACATAGTACAATTTCAAAATAGAGGACAGCATCCTGTAGTAAATGCAGCGATTTTGGGTATAACGCGATAGACCAGACAAAGTTTGTTGTGGGGAAATGGCTTGAGTACAAAAAACGGGTGCTTCAGATTCACATCCGAAGCACCCGCCCATTTTCACCCCTAAGGATACTTATCACCTTAAGCTAAAACTATTTTGGATCTGCTTATCTGCTTTTGGTAGTCCTCGTCTTTCAAAGCGGCCTGCGCGGCCGCCAGACGAGCAATTGGTACGCGGAATGGAGAACAACTCACGTAGTTCAGGCCTGCTTTGTGGGCAAACTCGATGGAGGGAGGATTACCTCCGTGTTCGCCACAAATGCCGATCGGCAGGTCTGGTCTGCGTTGCCGCCCTTCTTCCACGGCAATTTGGATAAGACGGCCAACCCCTCTCTCATCCAACTGCTGGAAAGGATCGTGATCCAGTAATCCCTTCTTCAGGTAATCCGGCAGGAATTGGCCCGCATCATCGCGGGAGAAGCCAAAGGCCATCTGTGTAAGGTCATTCGTACCAAAGGAGAAGAACTCCGCTCTTTGCGAAATGTAGCCTGCGGTCATGGCGGCGCGTGGCGTCTCGATCATTGTCCCAATGTGGAAATCGATGCGATCGTCCCTTTCGGCAAAAACCTGCTCAGCCGTACCACGAATCAGTTTCTCCTGATCGAAGAATTCCCGGACGGTAGTCACTAGTGGTACCATAATTTCGGGGAAGACCACGGTACCTCTTGCTTTTAAATCCAGAGCGGCTTCGATAATGGCTCTGGTCTGCATCTGGGTAATTTCCGGATAAGAGATACCCAAACGACAACCCCGATGCCCCATCATGGGGTTCGCTTCGGCCAATTCTTTTACTTTTGCCCGTATCGTCTCTACTGGTACCCCCAGATCATCGGCAATCGCTTGCTGGCCATCCAGATCATGCGGGACAAATTCGTGTAAAGGCGGATCAAACAGTCGTACCGTTACCGGAAGGTCATGCATGACTTCGAATAGGGCGGCGAAATCGGCCCGTTGAATCGGCAACAATTTATCCAGAGCAGCTCTGCGCCCCGCCTTATCCGCTGCGAGAATCATTTCCCGCATGGCGATGATCCGTTTACCCAGGAAGAACATATGTTCGGTACGACAGAGACCAATACCTTTGGCGCCAAAATCGGCGGCCACGATGGCATCTTCTGCCGTATCGGCATTCGTACGAACTTCGAGTCTGGCATATTTATCAGCCAGATCCAGTAAACGTCCCAAATCACCGTCAATGACCGGATCCGTAGTCGGCACTTTCCCTTCAATTACCGCTCCGGTAGAACCGTTTAAAGAGATCCAGCTACCCTCGGGGTATTCATGGCCATCGATAGTCATCACCCGGCGGTGATAATCTACGTGAACGGCTCCGGCCCCAGACACACAACATTTACCCATACCCCGGGCCACCACAGCAGCGTGCGAGGTCATACCACCCCGGGCGGTCAGGATTCCCCGGGCGGCGTTCATGCCTTTCAGATCTTCGGGAGACGTTTCTAACCGCACCAAGATGACGTCTTTACCGGCTTCAGCCCATTCGTAGGCCTCATCGGCAAAGAAAACAATCTGACCGGTGGCAGCCCCCGGAGAGGCAGGCAAGCCTTTAGCGATAGTATTGGCATCCAGGAGTCCCTGCTCGTCAAATACCGGATGCAGGAGATCGTCCAGGCGTGCCGGATCGACCCGCTGTACCGCCGTACGCTCGTCAATCATTCGCTGGCGCAGCATATCCATGGCAATTTTCACCTGTGCCGTACCGGTACGCTTGCCATTACGGGTTTGTAACAACCAAAGCTTGCCTTCCTGTATGGTGAATTCTAGATCCTGCATGTCGCTGTAATGATTCTCCAGTTGCGTCTCAATTCGGGACAATTCAGCGTAGACCTCGGGCATGACTTCTTCCAGTGAAGGATATTTCTCCTTGCGGTCTGCTTCGGGTATTTCCGCTAAGGTAGCCCAACGGCGAGAGCCTTCCAGTGTAACCTGCTGTGGCGTACGAATACCTGCAACTACGTCTTCGCCCTGTGCATTAAATAAAAATTCACCGTTGAAGACATCTTCCCCGGTACCAGCATCACGAGTAAAGGCGACGCCCGTGGCACTATTATTCGATAAATTACCGTAGACCATAGCTTGCACGTTTACAGCCGTACCCCATTCCTCCGGGATATGGTTCAAGAGGCGGTATACCTGGGCCCGGTCATTATTCCAACTTTCGAATACAGCGATGATAGAGCCATAGAGCTGTTTCCAGGGATCGGTGGGGAATTCCTCCCCGGTTTTTGCTTTGATTAATGTTTTGAACTGTGTGGTAAGTTCTTTTAGGTCTTCCGTACTCAGATCCGTATCGTTGACTACTCCCCGCTCTTCTTTCATCCGGTGAATCAGCTCTTCAAAAGGATCGGCGTCTTCCTTATTTTCCGGCTTCAGTCCCATCACAACATCGCCGTACATTTGTACAAAACGACGGTAGGAATCCCAGGCAAAGCGGGGGTCACCAGAGCGCTTTGCCAGCCCCTCTACCGTCTGAGGATTTAGACCCAAATTTAGTACGGTATCCATCATGCCCGGCATCGAAACCCTCGCACCAGAACGCACGGAAACCAATAATGGATTTTGGGTATCACCAAAACGACTTTCCATAATGGTTTCAATATGTTTTACAGCTGCTTTGATCTCGTCAAACAAAAGATGTAGAATCTGATCTTTTCCCAGCTCATTATATTGAGTACAGGCTTCGGTAGTAATCGTAAAGCCAGGGGGGACAGGCACCCCAATTTTGCTCATTTCTGCCAGGTTTGCCCCCTTGCCGCCCAGTAAATTCTTCATGGTAGTATTACCTTCGGCACTACCGGCTCCAAAGGTGTAAACAAACTTTCTCATGTCATTTTCCATAATCATAACAATTAAGATTAGTAAAAGCTTCGGGTCAAAATTTTGAACAGAACCTTCGGGAATACCTGCTTTAAACTAGTAGGAATCCTCCCCTCCTCAATTGATTTACATCACAGGGGATAGTGATTTTCATCAGGTCCGAATGGTTTTTATTTATCCTGCATTGCTTATCTTCACCCCAAAGAAAATCTATGGCCACCCAAAGAAAAGGCAATTTTATCCGGCGCGCATTGTATCGTCTGCTTCCGTTGGAAACTTATTTATACGTGCTTAGCCAGCTCTTTTTTGTTAGCTTCCGTACGGGAGCCCTGAGGAAAAACACGATCTACGATTATTACTACTTTCTGGATAAGGTGGTCAGAAAAGGAGATACCTGTCTGGATATCGGCGCTAACCTTGGATATATGTCCGTCTTACTGGCCCGCCTTTGCGGCAAAAAAGGACAGGTTCATGCCGTAGAACCGGTAAAACCCGTACGGGCGGTACTCGAAAGAAACGCGCAAAAATACGCGCAAATACAAATTCTGCCCTACGCCCTGGGCGCAGAGAACAAGGCCATCCAGCTGGGTAACGACTCCCTGCATAAAAAGGGATTCATCGCCTCGGGCTCCCACTTTGTGATGGACGGGACCGATACACCGGCCGATGTCATGTTTGCGGCCAAGATGCGCCGGGGTAGCGAGCTGTTTCAGGAACTGGATCGCATTGACTTTATTAAATGCGATATCGAGGGCTACGAGATCGTGGTACTCCCTGAAATGAAGAAATTGATTGCTCAACATCGCCCCAGCTTATTGGTAGAAACCGACGGAGAGAATCGTCAAAAGTTACTGGCACTATTCCAACAGCTGGATTATCAGGCCTACGAGCTATACGGGGGGAAACTCTTCGCTGCAAAGGCGGAAAACCATAAAGATATTTTGTTCCTACCCAAAGAGAAGCAGGCACAATTGGTAGATTATTTTGGAGAGGATGAATCTTGAGGCATAAGAAATCCTCCGCCTGGCAGTGGAGCAGCCCCATGAAAATAGAAAAGTAATGAGGTCAAATATACAAATTCAAAAAAAGGTGGGTTGCCCCTTACCGGGTACAACCACACCTCTTACTATTACTAAGCAACAATAATTAATTCTTATTTTTTAACTTGTCTACCTTACCCGGTAGAGTCTTCTTTGGGGTAGCGCTGACCGGCTCCTTTCTCTCCTTTACAATCCATGGAAAACAAGAGATAAAGCGAAATGGAGTCTCCCATCACCCCTGAAGGAGACTCCCAAAGGAACATTACTCTTCTACAGTAATTTCTAATGTTCCTGTGATGCGCACATTTAGTCCTTGTTGCTTTAGCGCTGCTAAAAATTTCTTAGCCTTTTGCTTGTCGCTCGCTAACTCGACGATACGTCCGTTTGGAAAATCGGCCTGTTCCCCCTCATTACCTTCCCAGATACTCAGACGCTGTACTTTGTGAAAGTTGATCTTCTGATCGATCAAAGCCGAGATAATATCTCTGGCCTCCGCTACGGTGAATTTTCCGTCTACCAGATTGACCTCTGTTTTCTTGTCCGTAATAGTCATTGTGCCTACTTTTTTTATGGTTAATAATAATTCTATTGGTCTGCGCCCTTAAATATCATCAGAAAACAAATAATCACACCCGCCAGGCAAGCTTCTCTCATAAATAAGCCGTCGCTGAGATGCGATAAATAAATCCAGCTCACTAAAAAAGTGCCAGCCAATAAGCTTAGCACTTTACTACGAGAGATCACCTGACCCACTCTCTGTTTTGCTTTTGCGTCTAGCTTAGCCTCAACCGCCGGCTGCGTAGCGTACTTTTTGCTTGGGTAATCCATTTGTAGTCTTGTGTTTATCTTTCTGTGTTTTCGTTTGTGCAATGCAAAGGTGGGATATTTTGTTAATAAAAATTTATTTATATTTATGATGTTAAACATAAACATTACTTATGAACTACACCTTACACCAGTTGCGTGTTTTCTTAAAAATAACTGATAATCAAAGTATTACGAAAGCCGCTGAAGAATTAAATTTGACTCAACCAGCCGTCTCCATCCAGTTAAAAAATTTTCAAGATCAATTTTCTATCCCCCTGACTGAGGTCGTCGGACGGCAATTATACGTGACGGATTTTGGAAAAGAGATTGCCGAAGCGGCGGAAAAAATATTAAATGAAGTCGATGCCATCACCTTCAAGACCATGGCTTACCAGCAGCAATTGGCGGGACGCCTCAAGATCTCCATTGCCTCGACGGGCAAATACGTGATGCCTTACTTTTTATCGGATTTTATGCGGAAGCATCGCGGTGTAGATTTGGTTATGGATGTCACCAATAAAACCTACGTGATAGAAAGCCTGGAGCGCAATGAAGTAGATTTCTCACTGGTGTCCGTTATTCCCGGTCAGCTACAACTCAACCGGGTACAGCTGATGCAAAACAAGCTATACCTGGTCGGTAGTACGCGTAATCAATGGCATCCTAACACCCCCAAACGCAAGATCTTTGAAGAATACCCCTTACTCTATCGCGAAAAGGGATCCGCCACCCGGGCCGCTATGGAAGGCTTTATCAAAGCCAAGAACCTCCCCACCTACAAGAAGATGACCCTCACCTCCAACGAAGCGCTAAAGCAAGCTGTCATGGCGGGGCTGGGTTACTCCATCATGCCCCTGATCGGCATTAAAAATGAAATCAAAAATGGTAGTTTGCAAATTATTCCGTTCAAAGGTCTTCCCATTATTACCCACTGGAACCTGATCTGGCTCAAAGCCAAAAAACTATCTCCGGTAGCCGAAGCCTTTTTGGAATACATACAAGCCGATAAAGATAGAATTATCAACGAAACCTTTGAATGGTTTGAGGAATATTAAAAGAAAAACCTATCCCCTTTGTTTACGCTCCCACATTTTCGCCTCTCGCTGCAAGAGTTTTCCAAATTTTGCGGGTGGCTCAATACGTATATCCACCGGCTTACCGGAGAAGGGATTAGTAAACTGTAGCCCGGTGGCACAGAGAAATAGCCCCTGCCCCTTATAAATTTTTCCGGACTCGCCATACTGCCGATCGCCCATGATGGGATGACCTGCCTGTGCTAAATGGATACGCAACTGGTGGGTACGGCCGGTCTCGGGAAAAAGCCGCATTCGGGATAAATATTCGTTTTTGATGGAGGGCACCAGATCAATACGCTCGAAGCGACTCAGGGCTGATTGGCCACCGACGGGCTGGTCGAAGTATCCATTTTCTACGGTTTTACCGATCACGATCGCCTGGTAGGTCTTAGTGATCTGCCTTTCGGCAAAAAGGCGGCCAAGCTGTAGATGGGCAGCTGCTGATTTTGCAACCAACACCAATCCCGTCGTCGGGCTGTCCAGACGGTGTAGTGGATAGGGCTGTACCAGGGCGTCTTTTTTACCCGAAGGCTGCAAATTATGGGGAAGTACGTGCACCAGCGTACGAAATTGCGGACCACTAACGGGAAGTCCACCGGGCTTATTAACGATGGCGAAATCCTCCGTCTCCAACACAACTTCCAATGGCATTTCGTAGACTTTAGTGGTCTTTGGCTCGGGGGCTAAAAGTAGAATGGTATCTCCTTGCTGCACCCAGTCACCCGTGGCTCCCTCCTGGTCATTGAGTCGTATGCGGCCGGATAAGATCGCTTTTTTTACACTCTTGCGGGAAGGTAATTCCACAAATAAACCTCTGCAGTAATCACTCAACCGTTGTTTTTCCGCCAGTACAGGTACGCTATGCCTAGCTATGATTTTTCGTTCTGGTCTTTCCAAAGCAAGTATATCGAATGTAGATAATCCGTCCCAAAGGTAACGGTTTGGATATCCGTTTTAAAAATGGGTTCCGGGGTTTCCTCCGACATTTCTCCAAAAGTATTAATAAAATTGAGTCGTAATTCATTTGCAACAATCGATTGAATCGTTCCAATCCGGATCATATCTTCCTCATCCTGTACACCAAAGACATGATAATGCTTTTCAATAGAGCGCAACATATCATCCAAATCTTCTAAGATCAGTGCCTGGGGTAATTCCATCTCATAACCCTTTAATTGAAGGACACGTTCTTTGAGCTCTGCATCTTCATCCTTAAAACGATCCACGATTTGACTTTTATTCATCAGGCAATAGCCATCCGGTTGGTAATCTCCGGGTAATTCGTGTAATAATACCCAGTCTTCGTTTTCCATCAATACAATTCCGGTAATATAATCTGACCAGTCTTTAAGATCGTAATTATAGACATCCATATTCATTTGGTGATTTGGTGATTTGGTGATTTTAAACTTAAGCAATACCTTGATAATAATAGTACATTCTGGTCGGTTATTTGTTCTAGTCGACAGAACGGTAGTGAAGATGTTTATGCAGGAATTATTAGAATCCTTGGGTTATTTGGGCGCCTATCTGGGGGCCATCATGGAAGGAGAGTTACTCTTCCTAACGGCTATCCAGCTTTCGACACTGGGCTACCTGAACTATTACGGGGTTTTGGTGGCCGTCTTCGCAGGTACGCTGACGGCCGACTGGTTATTCTATCTTTCAGGACGCGCCCGTGGCCATCGGTGGATTAGAAAGTACCCGAAATTGGAAGCCCGTTTCAGGAGGATGGATCAACGCATGGTTCGCTACGACGGCTGGCTGCTCTTCTTTTACCGTTTTATGTACGGTTTTCGTATTGTCTTACCAGCCTTGTTTGGGATTCGGGGTATTCCCCCCTGGCGCTTTGGTCTTTTTAGCCTACTGGCGACCAGCTGTTGGACGGCTCTATTTGGCAGCCTGGGATATTATTTTTCCGATTGGATGCTCCGCAGCGTAAAAGGTTTTCAGGAATACGGCTGGATAGGCCTCCTATTCGTGATACTACTCATTATCTATTTTTCCTGGGGTTCCGTTACCGGAAAAAACCACCCCGATGAAGATCATCATTAGGGCTATTCGCTCTGTTTTTTACTATCCTGAATAAAAAAATTAATTTTTTTAATTTTTTTTACTTGCCTCCTGGTTCTCCTCTCCCCCTTCCTTTCTGGACAATCATTGATTTGGTGAACAAAACATTATTCGGTACAAAAAACCACTTGCAAACGGAGTCAAATACCCACCAAATCACGACTTACCTTATAAACAAAACGAAGTAGGCGGATAATTGACGTAAAACCTATTTCCTGTAACCAAATTAAATTTTAATTATACAACCTAAAGACCTAAATAACAACCCACTATCCGGTAGTAAAACAGAATAAAAAATTACCTTAATTACAAATCGCCAAACTAAGCACCAAGGCAAAACACTGGACAAATCCATATGTTTTTCCATAAATTGTGGGCATAATGATTGCTAACTTTTAAATTTTAGCCTTATGACACAAAGAAACATTTTAACTACTTTTATGCTCTTATTATTTGTCGGAACTAGCTCAATTTATGCACAAGAGACATCCGAGGACGACAAACTCAGTGTAGGCCTCAGTCTCAATCACGATGCCTTTTTCGGGTTCAATCCAATGATGACTTTTAGTTATTCACTGAATGATAAGGATGCTTTTACGGCATACGGTATTCAATGGGGGGCAGGTACAGCAAGTACCTGGGGGCAGTGGACGGAGTTCGGTATTGGTTACAACAAGACCGTAGGCAACTTTGACCTTAACCCGCAAATTGGATTTACTTTTGGCAGCTTGCTTTCCAGTGGAGCCGCGGAAGAAGGTATTGTTGGTGATGGAATCGTACCCAACCTAACGATTAATTACGGCTCTGATTTACTGGAAGGGCAATTTTATTTTGGCTATTATGCTGCCTTAAGTGATAACACCCAAGAAGGGGGGAGTACGAATAATTACGTACATTACTGGGCGAATATCGGGATTAAAGCAACCTCGTTTTTATCCTTTGGGGCACATTTTGAAGAGCTGTACCTATCCGGAGGACAGACCAACAGTGGAGGTGAATTAGACAGAATAGACGGTTACATCTGGTTGGGTCCCTACGTACAATTACAAAAGAAAGGGACCGGTCTACGCTTATCGACCGGAGGAAACCTGGCAGACGAGGAAGAGCGATTTGCCCCAAACGGCTTTTATAAATTATCGTTTTTCGTTTCTTTTTAGCTAGACCAATCGTTCCGATTTTCAAGTCTAGGATGAGATGGCGGCTTAGCCGTCATCTCCCTACCGTTCAGCGGGAGCATTTATAAAGATTTAAACCAATCCTGGAAGTATTCTCCCAGCAGCGGTACCGTCTTTTCTTCTCCGTTGGAAGCACCGATTAAGCTGATGATCCAGAATACAAAGACAGCGATGCCAATAATCGAGCTGGAAGGTCCTCCCAGGCTACCAAAGCTATTACCAATAAAGGTACCCGCCACGCCCAATAGCGTAATTCCCAGGGTCTGACGCAGGTAAAAAGCACTCAATTGACTACGGTCTTCCCGGTGTTTAATCAAAGCAAAAACCCAACCAATGATGGTGAGGTGAGAGATAATGGCGATGGTTCTTGGCGACAAGCCGTTCTTGTTTTCTTCCATGTTGTAAGATTTAAAAAAATGTTAGCGGGTGATTAATTACCTTGCAAATATGAGTAGCCCGTCGAAGTCTTTCCATTCTTGCAGATCAATCCAGGTAGTTTTTCGACAGAATTTATTTCCTGGCCTGAATGGTCCCCCAATACCCGACTAGATAGGTGATTTCTACCGCCGAAAAGCCGGCCTCCTGTAACCAGGCCTCTTGGTCCTCAAATGCATCCGGAAAATCGAATTGGGCGTGATGGATCAGCATAGCTTCCCATTCTTCTGCCGGGGTTCCTGCCTTTTTGGCGAAAGCCGCCCAGGGAGCCATCACCTTCTGCTGATAATCCGGCCATTGTTTAGAAGCGTAGAGGTCGGAAGCCAATAATCTTCCCCCAGGCCGTAACCACTGAAATATCTTCTGAAAAACAAGCTGCTTCTCCGCTCCCTTTAAATGATGGAAGGCCAGTCCCGCTACGACCAAATCAAAAGAGGCCGGCTGGAAGCTAAGCTCCTGGAAATATTGATTCGCGTACCGAATATTTTTCTGATGCCCGAATAGCTGACGACAGGCCCTAAGCATATCTTCGGAGGCATCTACCAGGGTAAATTGAGCCCTTGGATAGCGAGGCAGCAAGGCGGAAACTACATTGCCGTTACCGCAGCCCAAATCGAGTATACTCGTCGGAGGCTGCTGGCCTGACCATTCCGTCATGGCGCTGATTAAGCCATCGTAATTGGGTACCCAGCGGCGAATCTTAGTATTATAATCCCGCTGCCACTGGTTAAATTCTTTATTGAGCATAAGTAAGTTTAATTAAGAGTAAGTAGGTTGCCCATATTGATTCTGTAATAAGGTGCTGGCTTTTTTGGGCTAGTTCGAGGCGCAAAAATCGCGGATAGCCTAGCTATCCAAGGCTTTTTGCAACGAAGAAATCGCCCCAAAAAGACGCAGATTATTGCTTGATT
>Ga0102940_1000885_pt1 | contig 20143 bp, 19 predicted proteins | sample SalPonR2_C_D1_MG_FD_78215 | JGI IMG/M metagenome (GOLD analysis project Ga0102940, IMG submission 78215) | Salt pond soil microbial communities from South San Francisco under conditions of wetland restoration - Salt Pond MetaG R2_C_D1_MG | ecosystem: Environmental > Aquatic > Marine > Intertidal... | reverse complement strand
CCCGGAGCCTCAGCAGATCGGTGACGTCGATATCCTCGCTGTAGATAAAGTGAGGAATGGTGGTGGCCGATTTCACCATGCTTTTCGCCATGGCGGCTTTCATGCCGCGGATAGGCTCGACACGAACTTCCTGTTCGGGCGCAGGTTGCCTGCGGGCACCGCCAGTCGTGGCGGCTCGCGTATCGTCGGCGGCCACCTGAGTCTGAGCCGGTTTTGGGCCCTCTTCAAGGTGAGCCAGAACATCGGCTTTCAATACCCGTCCATCCTTGCCGGAGCCGGCGATGTCGCCGAGGTTGAGCTCGTGCTCCCGAACCAGGCGACGAACGGCCGGACTGGCGGGAATGCGCTGTCGGCTGGCCGAAGCCACAGGGGAGGCCGCTGCCGTTGATAGTTGCGCAGCGGGCTCCGGTTTGGCTTTGGGCTCGTCCGGTTCTTCACGATCCCGGGGAATGAACGCGAACAGCGGGGCATGAACCCTGGCCATGGCCTGCTGCTGGTGGTAGAGCTTGGTAACACGCCCGGCCTTGGGGGCGGTGATTTCGACCATGGCCTTATCAGTCATGACGTCCACTACGGGCTGGTCTTCCTCGATCTCGTCACCTTCGGCGACTCGCCATTCCACAACCTCGCACTCGACTATTCCTTCGCCGATATCCGGGAGGATGAAGTCTTCGGTGGCGTTATCACCGGAGTCCGCACCTGAAGCAGGCTGCGTGTTGGTCTCAGCCGCAGGCTCTGCTTTGGCGGGCTCGGGAGAACTGCTGGCAGGTTCCTGTCCACCACCTTCGCTCTCATCCACCAGCTCAAACAGCGGGGCGTGAACCTTGGCGATATCACCTTCTTTATAGTAGAGCTGGGTCACCCGACCCTTGTAGGGCGCTGGAATTTCCACCAGAGCCTTGTCCGTCATCACTTCGGCGACTGGCTGATCTTCTTCAATCACATCGCCTTCGCTGACCAGCCATTTGACCAGTTCACATTCCACGATACCTTCGCCGATATCGGGCAGTATAAAATCACTCATAGTCGCTCTCCTGTCCTGATATCAGCCTAGAATTCAACGCTCGCCCTGATGGCCTCGTAGACCTTCAGGTGGTTGGGCAGGTGCTCTTTTTCCAGCACCAGCGGGAAGGGGGTGTCCATCCCGGTTACCCGAGCGATCGGAGACTCCAGATACAGGAAGCAGCGCTCCTGAATCGTGGCGGCGATTTCACCGGCGAAACCGCCGGTCAGGGGAGCTTCGTGGGTGACCACAAGCCTTCCGGTCTTGAACACGGAGTTGGCCACGGTTTCCACATCCCAGGGCAGAATGGTCCTCAGGTCGATGACCTCACAGGAAATGCCATCTTTTTCGGCCCGTTCCACGGCCTGATCAATCACTTCCATCTGGGCGCCCCAGCCCAGAATCGTCACGTCCGTGCCTTCCTTGGTGACTTCGGCCTCGCCCAGAGGCAGGCGGTAGTCTTCATCCGGCACCTCACCCACTGAGGCCCGGTACAGACGCTTGGGCTCGAAGAACAGGGTAGGGTTGGGATCGTGGATAGCGGCGAGCAACAGCCCTTTGGCCTGATGCGGGTTGCGCGGAACCACGATTTTCAGCCCCGGGGTGTGGGCAAAGTAGGCTTCCGGTGACTGGGAATGGTACAGGCCGCCGGCAATACCACCGCCGTATGGCGCGCGAATGGTCAGCCCACCCACGTCGAACAGGTTCCCTGAACGATAGCGGAACTTGGCGGATTCGTTCACGATCTGATCGAATGCCGGGAAGATGTAGTCGGCAAACTGGATCTCGGCCACCGGCACCGACCCCTGGGCTGCGAGGCCATTGGCAAACCCGATGATGCCTTGTTCTACCAGCGGCGTGTTGAAGCAGCGGGCCTTGCCGTATTTCTGTTGCAGGTTACTGGTGGCACGGAAAACGCCGCCAAAGACGCCCACATCCTCACCGAAACACAGCACTCGCTCGTTCTCGGCCATAGCGGTGTCGAGGGCATTATTGATGGCCTGGAGCATATTCATCTTGGTCATCTCAGGCCCCTCCCTTGGCGTGTTCGGCACTCTTTGGGTACTCGTCCGGGTACCGGCGGATATGCGCTTTCAATTTGTCGAACTGCTCGGCCAGTGCCGGCGGGACCTTGTCGTAGACATCGCTCACCAATGATTCAAGCGGCGGCGGTGGCCGTTTTTGTGCCCGTTTCATGGTTTCGAGCACTTCCCGGCGCATATTTTCCTGGAGCTGCTTTTCGTCGTCCTCACTCCACCATTTCTTGCTTTCCAACCAGAGGCGCATGCGCAGGATCGGATCTTTCTCACGCCATACGGCTTCTTCGTCTTTGCTGCGGTAGCCGGATGGGTCATCTGAGGAGGAGTGGGCTGCCAGGCGATAGCTCATGGCCTCAATCAATACCGGACGGTTGTGTTCCACGGCCAGCTTTCGGGCTTCCTGGGTAGCCTGATACATCGCGAGAATGTCGTTCCCATCCACCCGGATCACGTCCATCTTGTACCCGTAAGCCCGGGGTGCAACGCCGTCGGCAGCAAACTGTTCGGCGGCTGGCGTAGAAATGGCGTAGCCGTTGTTACGGCATAGGAAGATCACCGGTACCCGATGAACCGCAGCCATGTTCAGGGCAGCATGGAAGTCGCCTTCGGATGCGGCGCCTTCTCCAAAATAGGTAACGGTGCAGAGGCCTTCGCCACGCAGTTTCTGACCATAGGCATAGCCTGCGGCCTGGGGAATCTGGGTGGCCAGCGGCGAGGAAATGGTCATGTAGTTCAGCTTCTTCGAACCATAATGCACCGGCATCTGGCGGCCCTTGCCGTAGTCCATCTCGTTGCCGAACAACTGGTTCATGAACTCGTCGATGGTAAAGCCGCGGTAGGCGAGGGCGCCTTGCTCCCGATACTGCGCCATGATCATGTCGCCATCATCCAGCGCCGCTGCACTGCCGATAACGGCAGCTTCTTCACCGGTGCACTGCATGTAAAAGCTCAAGCGGCCCTGTCGCTGGGCGGCAAGCATGCGCTCGTCGAGTATTCGGGTAGTGACCATGGCCCGATAGATACGAAGGGCCTTGTCTTTGTCGAGATCAGGAGCCTTGGCGCTCTTGTAGAGCTTGCCGTCCTGTTTCAGAAGCTTGAACGTGGGAATCCGGAATTCCGCACCGTCGGTAAACACTGGGGAATACACAACTTTGGACTTTGTTGTTGTCATAATCCTCTTCCTGGGGTGGTGGCCTGAGGAACAAACACTCCTTGTGGGAGTGTAGTTAATGTCATTGTAGACAGCCTGGCGGAATCTGGTGTGATTCCAGCCAGGTGGCGTTTACCTTAACGTAAACTGCCAGGCAGGGGTAGACCCTCGGATCGAGATCTTCCTGTCATGAGGGAGCGCTCGCTATGCGTTTTCCGTGCCTGGCGAAGCGTGCTACCGTCAAGATATACACTTTTTTAATCTGATTCAGACATTTGACTCACGCGGGTAGGTTTTAATGAACGTAATCATTATTGGCGCAGGAATAATGGGCACCACTTTCGCGACCCTGGCGAAAGAGCTGGCACCTGAACTCGATATCACCATTCTTGAAAGACTGGACGGTCCCGGGGAGGGAAACTCCTGGGTATTCAATAACGCCGGCACGGGGCACGAGGCGAACTGTGAGCTTAACTATACGCCGGTAGACGAAGAGGTTATCTCGGTCGAAAAGGCCGTTAAGATTCATGCCCAGTTCAATGTGGCCAAGCAGTTCTGGGCCTATCTGATCCAGAACGGGGCCATCAAGGACCCCAAATCGTTTATCAACCAAACCAAGCACTGCACCATCGTCTCCGAATCGTCGATCGAAGAGCTTCGGTTGCGATTCAAGGAAATGTCCGCCCATCATTTCTTTGAGCAGATGTGTTTCTCGGAAGATTTCGACGAGATAAAGAGTTGGATTCCCTACACCATGGAAGAGCGCCCACGCCATGAAAAAATGGCGGCGACGGTGATCGAAACAGGAACGGACGTCAATTTCGGCACCTTGACTGAGCAGATGGCGGAATATGCCACGAAGGAACTGGGCGTTAAGATCAAGTACGGTACTCACGTTAAGCGCGTTCATCGCAGTCCGTCCGGAAGCTGGCTTGTTGAAACGGAAAGCAAGGAGGGTGCGGCTCGATACAAGGCGGATGTTCTGTTTGTGGGAGCTGGCGGCGGTGCCTTCCCGATCCTTAAGAAGAGCCACTTGCCCTTCGCCAGACGGTTCACCGGCTTCCCGGTGGGCGGGCGTTTCCTGCAGGCTCCGATCAGTGCCGAACAGGCCGAGCAGTATCGGGCCAAGACCTATGGTAAAGCGAAGGTAGGTGCGCCCCCGATGTCGGTCCCGCACCTGGACCTCAGGGTATCGGATGGTCAGTACTATTTACTGTTCGGACCGTTCGCCTCATTCAAGCCGGTCCTTGAGAGGGGACGTGGCTTTTTGGATTACCTTCGTGCGATGCGCCTGCACGATATTCCGGGTTTGCTGAATGTCGCCATTGAGCATTTTCCGCTGGTTAAGTACCTGGTGTCAGAAACCTTCAAAGGCGAAAAGAGCATGTTTGAGGAGTTGGACAGCTTTGCGCCTGGCATGAGCAAAAAATTCAACTGGAAACCGGTCGAGGCCGGCCAGCGCGTCCAGATCATCAGAGATGGTGATCTTCAGATGGGTACCGAGATCCTGGTGTCCAGTGACAAGACCTACGGCACATTGCTGGGTGCCTCACCCGGGGCTTCGGTATCGCCGGAAGTTATGTTGCGTTGCCTGGAACAGCTTTTGCCGTCTATTTTTAACAGTGAGGAAGCCGGTAAGAAGAAAAAAGAGATATTCCCCGAGGACAATCTGGATACCCTGGCCAAGAATCCAGAGCGTTACCGGGAAATCCGGGATACCGTCAACGAGCGTTTAGGCATCAAGCAGTCGGCATCGCAGCAGGACTGAAACGGTCAACAACCAGCAGGGAGACATCCATGGACAGCAGAATCAGTGTGACCTCGCCTCTCGTGATTCTTCACGGCGACGAAATGGCCCAGGTTGCGTTTGAGCATATTCTCAAGAAGTTCGTGAGCTCACAGCTTGATATTCAGCTTGAGGAAATCGATCTGTCCGCGGAGAACCGTCTGCTGACCAATGGTCAGGTGGTTATCGATGCCATCGATGCGCTTCAGCGTCATGGAGTGGGTGTGAAGAACGCCGGTATGACCGTAAACCGACAGCAGCTGGAGGACTTGCTCCGCAAACACCCGGACGTGGACGGCAACAACCTGCATCCTCTGGCAATCAAGTCTCCGAACGGTGCTATCCGGAAGGGCATCAGCGGCAACATTACCCGGGAGGACATCCAGTTCCGTAACCTCAATATCCGCCGGCCGGAGTGGGTGGGGCGCGATATTGAGGTGGATACCATGGAATTCGGGGGCATCAAGGACAGCTTCAACCAGCTGTCCGTGGCAACCGGCGTGGTCAAACTGATGTTCGTCGGCAGCAGTGGAGACCCGGTTGAGCTGCACCGCCGTGAGATCCGCAAGGGCGATCCCTGGCTGCTGGCAACCAACGACATCGAAGACGTTAAAGCCTGGGCCCATCGTTTCTTTCAGAGGGCCATCGCAGAAAAACGGGATGTTTACCTCGGCCTGAAAGATACCGTGATCCCCGGCTACGATGGCGCCATGCGCTCGGTGATCGAGGACATCTATCAAAGCGACTACAAGAAACAGATCGATGATCTGGGGCTCAATTATTACTACGAGCTGATCGATGCCCAGGCGGCACGCATTGTCTCCAATCCACCTGAGCGCGCACTCTGGGGTGTGCCGGACAACACCACCGGGCGCAAACTGCTCAAGCTGGTAAATCAGCTTCGCGAGTTCGGCATTCCGGGCCGGGGTGCCCACGTGTCCATCTCCCGTATGAGTGCCGGTGGCGGCGACCAATATGGTAGCTTCAACATGGCTGCGAAGGAGGATGGCATCCTCAAGGTGATTGTCGACGGTGACGAAAAGCATGCCCGCCGGGTCAAAAAAGGCGATCCCATGCTGCTCATGTCCAATGACCGGGAAGCCATCAAGGACTGGGTTCTGCAGGTATTCCGGGACGCCTCGCGCAAGGACAAAGAAGTGTATTTCGGCCTGAAACGCGAATACATGGAATACGACGAAGTCTACAGCCACGTGATCACCGAAGTGCGCAGAGAGCTGGCCAGCGAAGACACGCCGCCGCCATCGTTCATGATCATGCGGCCTTCCAGCCAGCTTAAGAAGATGATCACAGACCCGCCGAGAAACGCACTTTACCCCTCCCAGAACCTGGATGGGGATATCTTTTCGGACATCTCAGCCGCGCTCGGTGGCAGCCTGGCGACCGCCAGCTCGATCATTGAGAGTAAGGACGGCACCATGCTGTTCGAAGCGCCCCATGGCACGGCCCATGACCTGTATCTGAAGTACCTGGAGAGCGACGGGAAAGTGGCCCATTTCAATCCGTCGGCGTTGATCTTCGCCCTGGCCAACGCTCTGGAAACCCTAGGTGAAAGAGAGGGTAACGAGCCACTCAGTCATTACGCCGTTCAGTTGAAGGCCGCCTTAACGGATACCGTCGATCGGGGCATTGTTACTGCCGATCTGAAGGGGAAAACCGTTGATCCGGAGTCCGAACAGGTGGTGGATATGATTGGTTTTCTGGAGGCCGTAGAAAAAGCGCTCCAGTGAATTGCTGAATCACCGGAGCGTTGACTCCTGGAGCTTACTTGACGGTATTGCCCTGAATCAGCATTCCGTTACCCTTGATGACGCCGTCCTGGCGAAGCACCATGGATGGCCCATCGATGCTGACGGCATAGCAGGTTGGCTCCTGCCCGTATGCAAAGCACATTTCACCGTCTCTGGTGGTCCACTCGCCCTGGTAGTCGACGCCATGAATGGTGCCATCCGGCGCGTAGTACTCGTTGAAGCCTGAATTGGGGGAGCTCATGCTGCCCTGGTAGGAATGGTCGCTGACCGCCGCAGAGATGGCTTCGGCACTCAGAATCTCGGATGCAGTAACGATGCTAGACCCCAGCAGACCTGCTGCCGTGATCGCGATAGCATTGCGGGCGTTTTTGCTTATGTCATTCATAGTCGCGTCCCTTTTGTTCTATTGAAAATAATAAATCTGACTAAGATGGTACGTTCTGTTACCGGGTGGGGATCTATACTTCGCGGCTTCGCTTTTCCTGGACTACAAGCCCTGCATCGACAAGCCTGGATAGGCGTACTCGTGTCCAAGGGCGGCAAGCGCCCGAGCTGATTGCTTTGTAGTCATAATGAGAGAAATGTAACCATAAACCTGCTTATTTAAATGTTTTACTGTGGGCGGGGTTTATGGGGGCAGTAATAGAAACTCCGCCTTGAACAACCTTCCAGGGACTACTATCTACTTATTTAGAAACACCTTCTTCACGCGGTTTTTCATCGCGACGTTGAATGAATTACCGTCTCATGAGTGAGAAAGCCATAGTTTTACGTGACGATGGGTAAGTAATGAACCAGAAGGACAAACACTCGCCAATCAGACTTCCTTTATTCCTCCGGCAGGAGCGGGAGGCAATCCTTGAGGATTGGCGGGCCTTGGGCAAACTCAAAATCAACGCCTCCCGCGATTTGTCGGATGAGGAGCAACGCAACAGAGTGCCAGAACTGCTGGAAAGCATCGCAGCAAGTGCCGAGAAGGTAAGTGCCAGCACCTGCTCTGCGAAATTACCTGAAAAGTGGCCCAGGCATCACGCTGAACAGCGGTGGGACCTTGGCTTCACGCTGGAGGAAACGACGCGAGAGTATGGGTTGCTGCGGACAGTCATTTTCAGGCGACTGATCCCGCAAATTGAAACAATGCCGGCCGAGGAGATCGGGTTTCTGAACGAGGCTCTGGACGAATCCATCGTTGAGGCAGTGGCAAACTACGTGGACAAAGCAAATCACAGCCTGGCAAGCGAACGTGAAAGGCTGGACGTTACTTTGCAAAGTATTGGTGACGGTGTTATCAGCACCGGACCGGACGGCAAAATCAACTACATCAACCCAGCGGCACGGTCCATTCTGAGCTGCAGCATTCAGGATTCGCTGGGCCAGCCTGTCAATAGCGTAATGGTAACTCTCGATGAAACGACGAGAGAACGCCTGAAGTGCGCAGCGCTCTGCGCTACCGAGAGTGGCGAGATAACACACAGGGGCCCCGATATCCTTTTGCAGCGCGCCGACGGCAAACTGATTCCGGCAGAGGAAACGGCAGCGCCGCTGAGAGATGCCCGGGGTGAGTTCATCGGGGCAGTAACGACGTTTCGTGACATCAGTAAGGAGCGGTCGTTGAGACAACGACTGGGCTATCTCTCGGCTTATGACACACTGACCGGCTTACCGAACCGGGCGTTGTTTGTTGACCGGCTTTATAAGGCACTGGCCCAGGCTGAACGTGATGAGCTGGGCGTTGCCGTTTTGCACCTCGATCTTGACCAGTTCAAAGACGCCAATGATTCGCTTGGCCGGTCCGGCGGCGATACTCTGCTCAAGAAGGTCGGGAAACGTTTGGCCTCCTGCATCCGCGACTCAGATACGGTAGGTCATGTAGGTAGTGATGAATTCATTCTGTTTTTGTCACATGTTGAACGCAAAGATGATGTAAACAGCCTCTGCGATAAACTCCACGAGCGTATCCGGCATCCATTCAGAATTCGCGGTCAGGACGTCCATATTTCGGTAAGTATTGGCATCAGCTTGTACCCGGATGATGGACGGGACCCCAATGCACTACTCAAGCATGCCGAAACAGCAACAAAACAGGCCAAAACCGAGGGCCGCAATATTGGCAAGTTTTTTACCGCCCAATTGAATCAGCAGGCCGAAGAACGGCGGCAGCTCAGGGCGGATCTGAAAAAGGCTGTGTCCGCAGATCAACTCAAGTTACATTTCCAGCCGCAGATTTGTCTCTCTTCCGGAAAAGCCGAGGGAGCTGAGGCGCTGCTGCGATGGGAACATCCGGAGCTTGGCCAGGTCTCACCGGGTCGCTTCATTCCGGTTGCGGAGCAACATGGAGAGCTAATGCTGGAGATTGGCGACTGGGTTCTCCGAGAGGCCTGCCGGCAGGCCAGAGCCTGGGAGGATGCCGGTCATGAGCCGCTGCGGGTATCCGTCAACGTGTCTTTGGTGCAATTGCGCCATGACTCGCTGGTGAATCGCATTGAGGAGCTCCTGAAGTTTTACCAATTGCGGCCTGCGCAACTGCAACTTGAGCTCACCGAATCACTATTGATGACTGACATTGCGGGAGCAACTGATCGAGTTCGCGCTCTGAAAGCATTGGGAGTAGGTATTTCGGTTGATGATTTCGGTACAGGCTATTCCTCATTGAGCTATCTGCAGGAGCTACCGGTCGATGAACTCAAGATTGATCAAAGTTTCCTCCGGGGCATTACCAGCAATCCGGAGAAAGCGGCTATTGTTAAGGCTATCATTTCACTGGGACAGAGTTTACCTCTTCGTATTCTGGCGGAGGGTGTTGAAGACCGGCATACGGAAGATTTTCTGAAAGGTATTGGTTGTGAAAGTGTGCAGGGATTCTTTTATAGCAAGGCGGTTCTTCCAGAACAGTTCGAGGCTCAGTATCTAGCGTCTCAGTAAGATTCCTGCTACGCGTCGGTGCCCGCATGGTGCCCGCATGAGAGTGCCGACGGTTGGGCAGGGGATTCATGACCGGTTTTGCAAAAACGCTTTAAATAGACCACATTTAAAGTTGAAATCCTTACAAAAGCCCGAGGTGATTCACCGATGAGGCTGGCGGACTTTATTCGCGTCAACATGGAAGAAATCCTGCGGATATGGGAATTCGACGCCAAACATATTCTGCCCATTCCCCGCCTCTCCAGAGAAGCATTGCGCGACCACATGGAGGAGATATTGCTGGGCATTGCCGTGGAACTCGAGCGACAGCCAGTCGGCCATAACCGCTCCACTGAATTCGGCCCGCAGCATCCCGACGGCGAGCAATCAGCTCGCGTTCATGGTTCCGAGAGGCATGACCTGGGTGCTGGCATTGTTCATGTGGCGGCAGAGTTCAGAGCCTTGCGCCTTACGGTCATTGAATTGTGGCTGCAAGAGAACAGCCGTCTGGACAACGAGGGCGCCCGGGACCTGATAAGATTTGATGACGAGGTCGACCTGGCCCTGGCTCAATCCATTGAAAATTATGCATTGAGGAAGGAGAAGCAGGGACGTTTGTTCGAAACCATGCTTTCCTCACTCCCAGACCCCTGCTTCATCCTGGACCTTGATGGCAGTTTTCTCTACGCCAACCGGGCCATGGCTGACCTGTGCCAGGTGCGAGCCGAAGACATTGTTGGCCGGCCATTCTCTGAAATGCCACTACCCGCCAAATACAATGGTGAGGTGAAGCTTAAAGAGGTGATTCGGTACAAAGAGTGCCGCGAGAGCGAGGTGGAACTTGAAAGCGCTACCGGCGACGTTCGCTATTTTGAATGCCTCTACGCGCCAGTCATCGACGAGGAGGGTGAGGTAGAAGCGGTTTCCGGGATTGCTCATGACGTCACCCAGAGGAAGAAGTCGGAAGCGCGAATCTGGCGCCACGCCAATTATGACCTGCTCACCCGATTGCCCAACCGCAGGCTGTTCATGGACCGGCTCAACCAGCATTCGGCCCATTCCGACCGCACCGGCGATCCTTTTGCTCTGCTTTTCATCGACCTTGATCACTTCAAGGGCATCAACGACAGGCTAGGGCATGAGGCCGGTGATAACCTGCTTAAAGAGATCGCTCAGCGGGTGAGCGTCTGTGTGCGACAGTCGGACACGGTTGCCCGAATTGGCGGGGACGAGTTTACCGTGCTGCTGCTGGATACCGGAGACCGGGAACTCATCAAGGGCATTGCGGAAAATATCCTTGGCGAGCTGGCCCGACCTTTTCACCTGGGGGATGACGAAGCCTGCATATCTTGCAGTATCGGCATAACGATGTTTCCCGCGGATTCTGGCTCGGCCCAGCAGTTGCTTGGTGATGCCGATCGCGCCATGTATCTTGCCAAACACTCCGGGCGCAACCGGGCGTGTTACTTCACGGAAATTCCGAAAGCTCCTACAGCCGAATGAATCCCCGACCCGGGAACTGATAACCATCCATACGGATAAAGTGATATTTTCCTCTGTACGAGCACAGAAAGTGCTAAGTTTTCCTTACGACCACATGACATTTGGCTGAAGGGTAGTAAAAAATGATGCGAACACAGTTCCTGCAGGATTTGATCAAGCAACTCTCGCCAACGCTGGATTCGACAACTTATGTGTACTGCACGGTGCCCAAGGCAAAGTACGGTGAACTGGAACACCTCAAGCCCATTGTCAGCATTGCCGAACTGGAAGGTCTTACACTCGTCATTCCCCTGGAACAGGCCAAAGCTGAGGGCCTGGACTACTACAGAGTCTTCCGCCGCATCACCCTCGAGGGCCATTCCAGTCTCGAAGCCCTGGGTTTAACATCCGTGGTGACCAGCCTGCTGGCCGAACGGGGCATTACCACCAACGTTATTGCAGGGTTCTATCACGACCACATTTTTGTACCCAGCGATCGTATCGATGAGGCCTTGAAAGCATTAAAGGAGCTGGCCAGCAATCCTGCCGGTTAAAGGCGGGCAACGATCCATCATCCGTTTTTTCAAGAAGAGTTGGAGTATTTCAGAGCGCCAGGCATAGAAAAGGCTGCCCATGTGGGCAGCCTTTCAGAAACGTCTTGTGCGGCTGTGACCAGTCAAGCGGCGTGCTTCTGGTCGAACCAGTCCTTGGTGCCGCCTTCATAGTCGTAGACTTCCTTAAAGCCGGCATCTTCCAGCTTCTGGGCAGCCTTTGGAGACGCATCACATTCGAAATTGGCGCAGTAGACTACGATTTTCCGATCCTTACTGCCGGCAACGGCCTCTGCCTGTTCCAGAAAGGACGGCTCGTCCACCGGAATATTGATGGATGTCCGGATATGTTCACGGTTAAAGGCGTCCCTTGGCAGGACGTTGATGAGCACAAAATCCTCATGCTCAGTCTCGTTCATTTGTTTGAGGTCGTCACGGCTAATGGTCTTCATAGCGTTTCTCCTTTGTTAAGGAAATGGCTACCTCACCAATTCACTATGATGCTCTGAGACTGGATTTCAAGGCGTTTGGTTAACTCCAAAACTCGTCGGAGCAAGCTGCCTTCAGGATCATCAAGAACCGATCAGTTGGTTTTCGTTGTGCTTCTCAATTGCCTGAGTCTTGCCGGCGGCATATCTGAGCGTAACGGCCAGAGTGAAGAATGCTGCCAGGCCGCCAAACAGGGTAATCACAGGGATAATGTTCATAGTAATAAAACCTCGTATTCAAGCTTATTGTTAGGTTACGAGGAGTGACGCGTCAGCGCGTCTGGAGAAACCACTACTGCAGGTAAGAAGATACCCGTACTTCAAAAAGCACTTCGGTAAAGTCCCCACCCACGAAGACCGTGGGCGAGGACAGGTTTATCAACCTTTCTGGGCGGAGTAGCTCTGGATCAGGTTGGCGTAGTGGGGAAGGTGACTTGCGAGTAGGCCGCCAAAGCCTTCGATGTCATTGCGCCAATCACGGTGCAGCTCACAGCCCGTCCCGAACCAGGTCATGAGCTGCGCCCCGGCCTGCGACATCCGGTCCCAAGCTGCATCGCGCGTGGTCTGGTTGAAGGTTCCGGAGGCATCCGTCACCACGAAGACTTCAAAGCCTTCTTCCAGAGCTGAAAGCACCGGGAAGCTGACGCAGACTTCGGTGACAACACCGGCGATCAGAAGCTGTTTCTTGCCGGTTGCCTTAACGGCGGCCACAAATTCCTCATTGTCCCAGGCATTAATTTGTCCAGGTCTTGCGAAATAGGGCGCGTCCGGAAACATCTCCTTCAGCTCCGGTACCATCGGTCCGTTCGGGCCATCTTCGAAGCTCGTGGTCAGAATGGTCGGTATGTCGAAAAACCTGGCAATATCGGCAAGTGCGAGCACGTTGTTTTTAAAATCGTCGGGGCTGAAATCACGCACCAGTGATAACAGGCCCGCCTGGTGATCGACCATCAGCAGCGCAACGTCGTCTTTATTCAAACGGTTGTATGTAAATGACATGGTAGCTTTCCTTTCGCTTTCAGTTGTTGTTACTCCGCCCCCAGGGGCGAAGCTCCGAAACCGGGAGACAGTTGCGGCTAACTACCAGGGGTAATCACACCAAACTGTCCTGCCCGGAATCCATTCACGGCCTCCTGAATTTCCTCGGCCGAATTCATCACAAAGGGGCCATGACCGACCACCGGCTCGTCGATGGGCTCGCCGGTCAATACAAGCACTCGTGCCGTGTTGTTTGCTTCCAGTTGAATGTCCGTCCCCTCAGACACGAACTGCGCCAATCCGGCATCCCTCAGTACTTCTTCGCCGTTGATTTCGACGGTGCCGGTGAGGACAACCATCAAGGTGTTGTGGCCGGACGGAACCGCAAGTTCGGTTGCGCACCCGGGCTCCAGCGTCAGGTCCCATAGATTGATGGGCGTAAACGTTTGTGCAGGCCCTTGACGACCGTGGTACTCGCCGGCAATGACACGAAGCAGGCCTTGTCCTTGGGCTAGCTTTACCCTTGGAATGTCACGATCGAGCAGCGTCTGATAAGCGGCAGGCGCATCTTTGTGCCTGGCTGGCAGGTTGACCCACAACTGAACCATCTCCAGCGAACCGCCTGACCGGGTGAAGGCCCTGGAGTGGAATTCCTCATGGACGATGCCAGAACCGGCGGTCATCCATTGGACATCGCCTTTGCCGATAACCCCGCCGCCGCCCGACGAGTCCCGGTGCTCAAGCTCTCCCTGGTAGACCAGGGTGACGGTTTCAAAGCCCTTGTGGGGATGTTGACCAACGCCACGCGGACGCTTGCCGGGTTTGAAATCGACAGGGCCGGCATAGTCAAGCAACAGGAAAGGGCTGATGTTCCGGGCACCCATCCGGTCGTAGCTCATCAGGGAACGGACAGGGAAACCGTCGCCAACCCAGTGGCTATGGGGAGGGCTGTAAGTCGCTTTTACTCGTTTCATGGAATTTCTCCTGTCCTGGTGGATCGGTGCCTATTAGACTAAAACCGTTGCTTATGGCTGAGTAGACGGCAAAATTCGCACAGACCGTTTCACAGATAGGACAATGAGACATGCAGGATTTGAACGACCTCTATTACTTCGTGCAGGTGGTGGACCATGGAGGTTTTGCGCCGGCGGGCAGGGCACTTGGCATCCCGAAATCCAAGCTGAGCCGCCGTATCGCGATACTTGAGGATCGTCTGGATACGCGATTGATTAATCGATCAACACGTCGTTTCACCGTCACGGAGCTGGGCAGGGAGTATTATCGTCACTGCGTTGCCATGCTCGTGGAGGCCGAGGCAGCCCAGGAGCTCATTGATCGGTCGCAGGCGGAACCACGTGGGGTTGTCCGGCTCAGTTGCCCGCCCGGTCTGATTTACTTCCTGATAGCACCTCTGTTGGTGCGATTCATGGAGAAGCATCCGATGGTGAAGGTGGAGATGGATGCCACCAGCCGACGTGTTGATGTCATCAAGGAGGGATTTGATATTGCCCTGAGAGTCCGCTTCCCACCTCTCGAAGATAGTGGTTTGACCATGAAGGTACTTTCCAGAAGCCCCCAGTGTTTGATGGCGTCTCCCGGGTTTGTAGCCAACCACAAGCCGATCGAATCCCCAACCGATTTGGGCGATCTCCCCAGTCTGGACTTCGAGCAACCGGGAGGCAGGCATATCTGGTGCCTTGACGGCCCTGAGGGCGTCTCCGTCCAGGTCCACCATGAGCCCCGACTGGTTACTGATGATGTTTTTACTCTGCGCCAGGCTGCGTTATCCGGACTTGGAGTGGTGCGCATGCCGCTGATCGTTGCTGGAAGGGATTTACTGGAAGGCCGGCTGGCGAGCGTAATTCCCGCCTGGCAGCCCAGAGGGGGCATTTTTCACGCCGTGTTTCCTTCCAGAAGAGGTTTATTACCTGCTGTTCGGGCGCTTCTGGACTTTCTGGCTGAATCGTTGGACGAAGTGGATTTTGCGATACCGGAGAAGGCCGCAGAGCCAGATTTTTCCGATTCGGTGTAGACCTAGACCGGCGACAGGTCATTGGACGCTGCTGCACTCATTTCAAAAAACCCTCGTGGAATTGGCGCACCGATTCCACGAGGGTACTACCTTTATGAGGTAGCAATATGCCGGCCTGCTAGAGCGCGACTGCCTCATTATTTTGTAAGAAGTTGCGCAACCGAACGAAAATAGATTAATTATGTTGCCATGGCTCAAATAACGTCACTGTATGTCTATAAGGTTGTCAGCCAGGCAAGCCCAGGCGTCGAAACGCGGGACTTGATACGCAAACTTGGCCTTCCCGTGGACGGCCCCATAGATCCGACGCAAATGGTGTCCTCGGCGGAGTATTACGACTTTTTTGCTGAACTGGTTGATCGAGATCCCCATGGCCTTTCATTACCTCTGAGAATCGGCGCTGCCATGCGAAGTGACGAGTACGGCGCTTTCGGTCTGGCCTGGAAATCGGCGCCTGACTTGCGCGGTTCATTCACAAGGGCAGAGCGGTACGGGCATGTTCTGGGCAGTGCAGAAACGTACTCGCTTGAGGAAACGGCACAGGGGTTCCTGTTCAACCTTGAAAAAGCAGGGGATGGTTGTCCCGGCATGCTGCTATCTAATGAAGCCAGCATGTCGGCGGTATATACCATCAGCAAAGAAGTCAGCTCCTCAGATTTCATTCCTTTTGCCATTTATTTCAAGCATACGCCGAGAGGCGATACCAGAGTGTACGAGAATCATTTCGGTTGCCCGGTCCATTTCGAGACGGGACGAGATGCGGTGCTTGTAAGTAGGGAAAGCATCGAAGCCCCCAACAGACTGGGCGATGAATCCATCGCCCGGTTTTTTGACCGACATCTTGAACAGCAACTGAATTCGCTCAAGGGCCACATCGACCTGCAACAACAAGTTCGGCGTGCTGTCGCCAACGTGCTAAGCGAGGGCGTACCGAAGCTGTCACGGATTGCGTCCGAACTGAATATGGGCGCACGGACATTGCAAAGGAGATTGTCGGAGCAGGGGTATTCATTTCAAAACGTTGTCGACATGGCGCAAAAGGATCTCGCACAAAGACTTCTTCGTGAGACCGACTACAGCCTTGCCGAGGTGGCATTCCTGATCGGGTTTGCGGAGCAGAGCGGGTTCACGCGGGCTTTCAAGCGTTGGGCAGGGCAGACTCCACGATCCTATCGGCTTTCGACTCGCTGAGTCTGAGTTTGAAGTTGTCGCCCTCTGCACAAACCTTGGCATGCCGAGGCAATAACAGGCGACGTGGTTTCACGAAAATAGACTTGCACTTAAATCAGAAGGAGCAAGTCAATGAAACCATCCAACCAGGCACATCAAACAGTTCTTGTCTTAGGCGGTACCGGGAAAACCGGAAAACGCGTTGTTGAGCAGCTGAAAGACACCGGTTATGAGGTTCGAGTTGGGTCCCGCTCAGCCATCCCATCTTTTGATTGGGACAACGAGAAAAGCTGGGACCCTTGCCTCACTGGCGTCACTTCAGCCTATATCACCTACTCACCAGACCTGGCCATGCCGGGTGCAACCGACGCTATCCAGGCGTTTGTCAGCCTCGCTAAACGACGCGGAGTGAAGCGACTCGTCCTGTTGTCTGGGCGTGGCGAAGCGGAGGCACAAGCCTGCGAAGACATTGTTCAGGAATCCGGCCTCGAATGGACAATTGTCCGGGCAAGCTGGTTCAACCAGAACTTTTCTGAAGGTGCATTCATCGACATGGTGTTGAACGGTGCCATCACTTTGCCAGCAGGCGATCAGGTTGAGCCTTTCGTGGATGTCGATGACATTGCAGACGTGGCTGTTGCCGCGCTGACTCAGGACCACCACAACGGCCATATCTATGAAGTGACGGGACCAAGATTGATGACCTTCGCGGATGTGGCCGCAGATCTTTCCCGCGCGACCGGCCGCGAGATTTTATTCATCGACGTACCTCACAATGGTTTTATCGCTGAGATAGAGAACTCCGGCGCGCCGGAGGACGTGGTCTGGATGCTGGATTATCTTTTCGCAACGGTCCTTGATGGCCGCAACGCCCAGTTGACCCATGGCGTTCAGCAGGCACTTGGTCGCGCACCGAAAGACTTTGCTGCGTTCGCAGAAGACGTAGCAAAGACGGGTATCTGGGACAAACGTTAAACGGGCTACAGAATCTGGATTTGAGGCTGTTTAAAAATAATGGCGACGCGATGTAACACTTGGGCCTGGCGGGTTACTGATAGCCAATAGGAACACAGATCTAATAGACCTTCAGGAGCCCATCATGGCCCACAAGTTTGCGGAAATCGCTTTTACCCGGACCGTTAAGCAGGTTCAGGAGGACATGGGCAGCCGGTCGGGTTACGCATCCATCGAGACCGGTCCCGACCGAAACCATTTGCTGAGGGACCGGGAGCGCACCTTCATTGAAGCCCGGGACAGTTTTTACATTGCCAGCGTCAGTGAGACAGGCTGGCCTTACATCCAGCATCGGGGTGGGCCAGCCGGTTTCTTGAAGGTGATAGACCAGTCGACCATCGGCTTTGCTGATTACTCAGGCAACCGTCAGTACGTGACCACGGGTAACGTGTTGAACAATGATCGCGTGGCGCTGTTTCTAATGGACTATCCGAACCGTAGGAGACTGAAACTCCTTGGCAGAATGGCGCTTGTGGGTCCCGACCAGCCGTCAATTCTCGACGAACTGCAGGACGCCAGTTATGACGCAAAGGTAGAGAAGGGCATGATCATTCGCGTCGAAGCCTTTGACTGGAATTGCCCGCAACACATAACCCCCCGCTACACCAGGGTTGAGGTCGAAACCCTGCTTGAGTCAATGCGCGACGGGGGCTGAACCGACATCAAAGGGTAGATTGAAGTTTACTGCTGTAGCGCCGGAGTTTGCCTACGGTTTGTGACCAGTCATCTGCCCCTACCATATCGGTGAACTCACCGTGAGCTTCTTCCCATCTTGCCAATGCCTGCTGGTAAATCTCTTCGCCTTTCGGCGTCAGAGCCAGGCCCAGTGAGCGCTTATGGCCTGTTGGCTGGGATTGAAGCAAACCCTTGGAGATCAGTTTTTCAACCGTTCGCTGAAGTGATGTCCGCTCCATGCCGAGAAGCTCAGCCAGCTCGTTGATGGAGTTTGGAGGCGAAAGCTTGATGGCATTCAGAATCGAGAACTGGGTAATCCTGAGGCCGGTATCGGAAAGGTGATGGTTGTAGTGACGGGTTACCAACCTGGAAAAAACACGGGAATAGAGTGCGGCGCAGGTTCTGGCAACATCAAGAGGCGTTGTTTCCTGATCGAATGACTGCTCAGACATGGTGGACTCCTGATCGCTGAAGTGTATATGCATGATCCTAGGTTGTGGCCGGGGGAATGTCCAGTCAATCAAGCTAACAGACTTGATGCGAATCTTGCGTAGTTCAGTAACAGATACGCCTCCTGGACGTCTTTGCAGTAAGGATCAATCTCTAACGTCCTCATCAAACACGAGGGAGGCACCATGAAAAATCAGGAACTCAACCTGTTACACGTGTTCAGCGCCATCATGACGGAAGGTTCAATCACACGAGCTGCGGATCGCCTAGGCATGACCCAACCCGCGGTTTCGAATGTTGTTTCCCGAATGCGGACGGCCTGGAAAGATCCTTTATTTGTGAAGCGGGGACGACAGGTAGAGCCGACGTCGTATGCGCAAAGCCTTTGGGACCAGATCCGCAATCCCCTGTACGAACTGTCCAATGCAGTAAACTCCACCCGCTTCACGCCCAGTGAATCCCGCAGGACGTTCAGGGTAGCCGTGACCGATTTGATACTCGAGATGGTCTGGCAACCGCTGGTCTCCGAGTTGCAGAAAAGTGCGCCTGGTATTGATCTGCATGCGGTGCCTTTCTCGCCCGCCACTGCAGCGAACCATCTGCGCGAAGCGAGTGTCGATTTCGTGATCGGGTTTTTCGAGCAACATGATCACAGCCTGAGAAGCCTGTGGTTGTTCGACACCGGTTATGTGTTGGCCATGAGAAGCGGCCATGATCTGAGTGGTCAACCGGTTGACCTTGAATCGTTTCTCAATGCGCAACATCTGCTGGCAACCATGTCTGGTGAGGCTCATGGTGTTGTCGACGACACGCTTCACCAGCGAGGCCTGGAGCGACGGGTGGCGGTAACGGTCAACCACTTTTCGGCGGTTCCGAATCTGCTCAGGAACTCTGATCTGGTTGCCACCATCCCGGAAGTCATCACCGGCGATTGTGAGTTTTGCTCTGGCATCACAATTACCAATTTGCCAATTGATGTGGAGCCAACCAGCCTGTACCTCGCATGGCATACCCGCCACGACCGGGATCCCGGTATTATCTGGATTCGGAGCGTGATCGAACGGGTTGCCAAGGAGTGTTGGGCAAACGCGATGGCCGCCAGAGAGCTTGATTGCGGCCCACTGACAGTGATCGAGCCTGGTTTAGACAATCGGCCCAGTAACTAGAACGCCTGTCCATTTGTGGAAGTGCTCCGGTGGTTACTATTTCTCTCGTAGACATCAACCACTGGAGAACCCAATCATGAAAAACGTAACTGCCAAAGCTCTGCTTCTTGCTTCTATCACCCTGATCGCCGCTTCCGCCAGCGCTTCGCTGGCCGATCGCAAATCAGACATCGACGATCACGGCCAGGCCGTGAGCAGCCCATACTCCGGTCAAAAAGTGATTCGCGGACAGGTTGTTTTGAAGTAAAAAGTCCGTGTAAAAAAGGGGGGGCAAGGATTCAGAATCCTTGCCCCCCCCCTTTTTTTTGTCCCACAGAGTCACTACGCAACGTTGGCGTTATCCTCAACAGTGGCGCTCTCTGCTTGCTCTGCTGTCAGGTTAAGCTTCTTCCATTCCCTTGGCGTCATGCCCGTATTCTTTTTGAAGGCCCTCGAGAAACCGGAGGCGTCCTCATAGCCCACCTCAAAGCAGATAATCGACATGGGCT
>Ga0102940_1000880_pt1 | contig 20249 bp, 21 predicted proteins | sample SalPonR2_C_D1_MG_FD_78215 | JGI IMG/M metagenome (GOLD analysis project Ga0102940, IMG submission 78215) | Salt pond soil microbial communities from South San Francisco under conditions of wetland restoration - Salt Pond MetaG R2_C_D1_MG | ecosystem: Environmental > Aquatic > Marine > Intertidal... | reverse complement strand
AGAGACACGCTTATGGGAAAGAACCTTAAACTGGGTTTTATCAACGAGGCACGAAAGATCAAAAAAGCACATAACTTACCACAGCAACCATTTGATTCACTGGCAACGAAGTATGCAAACCTTTTACCACTTATTAATCAACGGTTAAACGATGTAAAAGGCAGAATAAGCAACACATCCAGTGCAAAATTTCATTTTAAAAATTTCGATTATAAAACCTCAAAAGAGGCCATTCGCAACGGTGATTATTATGGGGCGATATTTATTCCGTCAAATGTACTCTCTTCGCTTAAAATTCAGACCTATGCACAAAAATCGCTTTCTATGGGTCTGAGAAGTCATATTAAAAATTCCATAGAGCGCGAAATAGAGAATCAAAAGCTACGCAATGAGGGTATTGATCAGGAAACGCTCAAAAACATGAAAACCAGCATTAATGTTGCAAGCATAAAAATTACTGAAGATGGGGAAGAAAAAGAGGCGCGGCCGGAAATAGCCATGATCATTGGTTATGTGGCCGGGTTCCTTATTTACATCTCCATCTTTATGTTTGGTTCACAGGTTATGCGAGGTGTAATTGAAGAAAAAACCAGCCGGATTGTAGAAGTTATACTAAGCTCAGTTAAACCAATGCAGCTACTAATGGGTAAAGTACTTGGTGTGGGGCTCGTAGGGCTGACACAATACCTGATATGGATCATAATGACAGGGCTGCTCACTTTTGGAGCATTTACTTTCCTTGTACCTTCTGATGTTACTCAGCTGCAGCAACAAGCCACCGATTTTGTAGGAAACGGCGGCATGCAAAATATGGCTCCTGTAGTAGAAGGCAATATGGGCCAAATTCAGGAAATCATAGCCTCCATCACCAGTGTAAACTGGCCATTAATTCTGGGCACATTCCTTTTCTTTTTTATTGGTGGTTACATGCTGTATTCAGCGCTTTTTGCAGCCGTTGGTTCAGCTGTAGATAACGAAACCGATACGCAACAATTCATGGCGCCCATTACCATACCACTGATTCTGGCCTTGTTTGTAATGATAAATACAATAAATAACCCGGAAAGCGCACTTACTTTCTGGTTTTCGATAATACCGCTAACGTCCCCAATTGTAATGTTGGTTCGAATACCTTTCGGGGTACCCGTTTGGGAATTAGCATTATCAATGGGCTTGCTTGTAATTACCTTTATATTAACGATTTGGCTGGCCTCGCGTATTTACAAAACCGGAATACTCATGTTTGGATCAAAAGTTTCATATAAAGAACTTTGGAAATGGATCAGAATAAAAGATTGAAACTGTAGGCGTTCATGTCTGGTTAAAATAATTAAATTAGATAAATTCTAAATTGAATATATTTAATAAATCAAAAAACACTGTTAGTCAAATAAATATAGATTAGTAAGTAAGCAGGTTACAAATCATATAGGAAAATATTAAGACAAATTATACCTTAGCAGAATAATTAGGTAAAAAAACAACAGCCATATCAAAAAACCAGATATGAACAAACGTATAGCCATTTTCGATTTGGGGTCAAACGCTTTCAAATTGTTAATTGCCGAGCAAGCAGACACACCAGAAGGGTTTAAAATAATTCATAAAGAACAATCAGGTGTAAAACTGGCAAGTAAAGGAATCACTAAAAAAGTTATTACAGAAGATGCACGTTTGAGAGCGCTTGAGGCTATAGCATCTTTTAAGGTAACAGCCGAAAACTATAAATGCAGGACCATAAAATGCACAGGCACATCAGCCTTTAGAGATGCACAAAATGGTCAGCTTTTGGTAAATGAAATCAAGGAACGATTCCATCTCGACGTTGAGATAATCAGCGGACAGCGAGAGGCTGAATTGATCCATAAAGGAGTACAAAAAGGCTACAAACTGGGAAAATCACCCGTACTCATTATGGACATCGGAGGTGGCAGCCTTGAAATTATTATTGCCAACAAGAATGAATTATTATTCCAGAAAAGCTACGATCTTGGTATGCGAAGGGTTATGGAAAAGCTAAAATTACCAGATCCCTTAAACCAGGAAGAAAAAGACCGCATTATTCAATTTTTTGATGAGGAATTTAAAGAATTGGATATAACCGTAAAAAAATATAAACCAGAAGTACTTATAGGCACAAGCGGTAGTTTTGAAACCATTAGCAAGCTGGTAGAGGTACAAAAAGGCCGGCCTTTAAAGAAAATAGATACAGCCGCCTATAAACTTTCAAGGGCTCGCATCAAGGAATTACACGACGACCTTGTATTTATGCCTGAAAGTAAAAGACGTGAAGTAAAAGGCATGGATATGATCAGAGTAGATCTTATGTCTATAGCCATGGTATTTGTGCATCATATTATTAAAAAGTTTAACTTTGAGAAAGTCTTCTTTTCTGCTTTTGCATTAAAGGAAGGCCTATTGACAGAAGCACTTGAACAGGAATAGATTATGGCGAGAATTCTAGTAATAGACGACGAAGAGAGCATTAGAAACACGCTTCAGGAGATACTCGAATACGAAAAATATTCCGTTGATCTATCTGAAGACGGAGAGCAAGGGCTGGAACTGGTCAAAAAAAACGACTACAATGTAATTCTTTGCGATATTAAAATGCCCAAAATGGATGGTATTGATGTGCTGGAGCGCGTTACAAGACTGCAGCCCGACACCCCTGTGATCATGATATCGGGTCACGGAAACATCGATACAGCCGTAGAGTCGATCAAAAAAGGGGCATACGATTTTATAGAAAAACCGCTCGATCTGAACAGGTTGCTTATCACCATAAAAAATGCACAGGACAAATCCACATTGGTGGAAGAAACCAAAAGACTTAAACAAAAGGTTTCGAAAAACTTTCAAATGGTAGGTAGTAGCGCTTCGCTAACACAGGTAAGACAAATGATCGAAAGAGTTGGCCCAACAGAAGCAAGAGTGCTGATTACTGGCGAAAACGGAACAGGTAAAGAGCTTGTAGCACGTCAATTGCACGAAATGAGCCAACGTAAAAGCTCATCTTTCATAGAAGTAAATTGCGCTGCAATACCATCTGAGCTCATAGAAAGTGAACTATTTGGCCATGAGAAAGGAGCGTTTACCTCAGCCAATAAACAACGGAAAGGTAAATTTGAGCAAGCCAATGGCGGAACACTATTTCTGGACGAAATTGGAGACATGAGCCTCTCTGCCCAATCAAAAGTGCTCAGAGCTTTGCAGGAGAACAAAATAACCCGTGTAGGTGGCGATAAAGATATTGATGTAAATGTGCGGATTGTGGCAGCTACCAATAAAAACATGGATGAAGAGATTGAGGCAAACCGTTTTCGCGAAGACCTCTACCACCGGATTAGTGTAATCCTGATTAATGTACCACCCCTGAGAGAACGCATAGAAGATATACCTGAACTAGCCAGCTTCTTTACTGAACAGATTTGTGATGAATACAAAATTAAACCGGTAAAATTTACCGATGATGCAATAGAAGAACTTCAAAAGCTGCAATGGACAGGCAATATTCGGGAATTCAGAAATGTAATTGAACGGCTCATTATTTTAAGCAATGAGCAAATAACGGGTAAAGATGTAAAATCTTTTGCGCACCCTTTGAGTACAACCAAAAAACAGTAAACATGCAGACACTTCATATAGATGGAACCAAAGTGAGCCCGGAAGTTGAACTCAACCCGAAAGAAGGAATATTTTACATTAAAGGTACCTCAATGTCGGAAGATGCCGTAGGATTTTATATGCCAATTATTGATTGGTTAAAAGCATACGCCGAAAATCCCAACCCAAAAACACATGTTACCTTTCACTTAAACTATTTCAATACAGCATCATCAAAACTCCTGTGGGAAATTATGATTTTGCTTCAGGAAATCTACAAAGGCGGGCACGACGTTAAAATAGACTGGGTTTTCCAGGATGAAGATGAAGACATGGAGGAAGCCGGTGAAATTTATGCTGAGCGTATGGATATCCCTGTCAACCTCATCATTAATGAGGACTAACTAAATGCATCCATTGCACGCTCACTTATTGCTCTAAATTCTTTTAAAAGACATCTGTCTGGCGATTTAATATTGTCTACTACCTCGTTTGCCCACATTACATAATCTAATTTACGCTTTTGGGTCCATGATAAATCATACTCCAGAATATCGTTGATATTGCAAGCTTTATCGGCAATTTTAATTTTGGCTGCATCAGCAGACAATTCTGGGGCGTGCACAACCTGTAGTTGTTTTCGCTTCTTTGAGGGTAAAGACATATCATCGGTCATCTCCGATACGATTCCGGCTACCTTTTCTGAAAACTCCTCTGCCAATTGTTCTAAAGTATATTCCGTATCTTCTATCACGTCGTGCAATACGGCCGCCTGCAAAAGTTCAATGTCGCGGTGGCCACATTCTGCAAGCATAAGCGCAACTTTTACCGGATGATTTATATATGGTATTTTCTGACTACCCTTACGCCGCTGATACCTGTGAAGCCAGGCCGCTTTTGATACGGCTGTAAGTATACATGATGGTACTTCTTTTTTGTTGATCATTGAACAGCTAATTCTATTTTTCCCAGTTTGCCCCATTCATAAATCCGGTCTTTTCCAAAATCCAGAATTATTTCAGGAGTCGATACTTTTACACGTTTAACACCTGAAAAGGCTTGCTGTTCAATTACCACTGGTAAAGTCATTGCATTTTCGCCCGGATTAATCCTCCTGGCCTTAAAATCGCGTTCATCGCGCTGAACTTCTTCTCCGTTTTTGAGCACATAGGTCTGAGCCCCCAAATCAACCCCGAAAAGCGGCTGGGCAGCTCTGTTAACTATTTTCCAGCGCACCTTACCATTGTACCCTTCAATTAAAGTCCCGTAATAGAGTACAATAAAAACTTTACCACCTTTGGTTAATGATGCATAGGGCTGCCATTTCCAGTCGCGCTCATGATATTGAGCATTTGCAAAAAGCGTTATGAAAAGGAAAAATGCTGCAAACAAAAGTATCTTTTTAGCCATATTTTTTATTTTGAAATTTATCAGATATAACCCGTTGGTGAAAGGGTTGTTTTACCCGATTTCAGCAGGAAACAGAGCTTTAAAACTGGAAATAAATAAATGGCTGTATATCTGCAGACTGTATCTGGAAAATAAAGAATACCACGATAACGATAATGGGTATTTTTAAGTACCATGGCACTACAATATACCAACGAATGTAGCTCTCTTTAACCCGCGAAGGCAACCAATGAAATACAAACCCAACCAACATTAACAAAAATATCCATTTATAGCCTGCCAAATACTCAAATGTTTGTCCCCATTGCCAATCGGTACCTATTTGCTGTAACATATTTCCAACAACTTCAGTGCTTTGTGCCCTGAAAAATATCCATGCAAATGATACAATGTGAAAGGTAATAAATATGGACAATGCCCTGCCCCATTGTCCTGAAAATCTGAAACTTGTAACCGATTTTATAAATTTATCAAAAGCCAGTGCCAGGCCATGAATAGCACCCCAAATAATAAAGCGCATGTTGGCTCCGTGCCACAAACCACCAAGTATCATGGTAATCATTAAATTGGTGTAGGTACGTACGGTTCCCCTGCGATTACCACCAAGTGGAATGTACAGGTAGTCTTTTAACCACGATGATAAAGAAATGTGCCACCTGCGCCAAAAATCGGTTATGCTGGTTGCTTTGTATGGAGAACGAAAGTTCACAGGCAGCCTGAAACCTAATAGCAATGCCACGCCAATTGCAATATCGGTATAACCACTGAAATCGCAATATATTTGTATTCCATACCCGTAAACAGCCATTAAGTTTTCGAAGCCGGAGTACAACAGAGGCTGCTCAAATACCCTGTCGACGAAATTAACCGAAATATAATCGCTTATTACAATTTTTTTCACCAACCCGTTCAGGATCAAAAAAGTTGCATATCCAAATTCATAAGCACTGAGCTTGAATTTCCTGTAAATTTGAGGAACAAATTCTGCTGCACGCACAATAGGCCCTGCAACCAATTGCGGAAAAAACGAAACGTAAAAGCCAAAATCCAGAATATTCTTCACTGGCTTCACCTTATACCGGTAAATATCAATGGAGTAACTGATGGTTTGAAAAGTATAAAACGATATCCCAACAGGAAGAATAATGGTATAAATATCAAGTGAGGTATTGACAATTTCATTCATTCCCAACGCTAAATAATTTACCACCTTGATGTCGGTGCCCAGTATGGTATTAATAAGGTCGGTATAGAAATAAGCGTATTTGAAATACGACAATACAAAAAGGTTCACAAACACACTTAAGCCGACTAAAAACTTACGTTTGTTGGGCGTTGTGCTGTTATAAATTCCCCATCCGATAAAATAATCGACAATGGTACTAAAAATGAGCAGGAAGAAATAGTAACCTCCACATTTATAATAGAAAAACAGACTAACAACAAACAACCAAATATTACGAAGCTGCATGCGCTTCTGAAGTGCAGAAAATCCGGCAAGCACGGCAAGAAAGAATACCCAAAAGCTCCAATGCGTAAATATCATTGGAACACTTTCCTGGTAGGTAAATATCTTACTTAATAAGTCCTGCATTTAAAATCGAATCAAATGGCACTCCCAGAAATATTATTCTGTTTTCATTTTTCTGGCATTGCCGCGTGCTCAAAACTATGCAACAAAGCATTAAAAAACAAATCGCCCTGCAAATGATAACCCTTTTTCGAAAGATGCACCCTGTCGCGGGCACTCAATCCATACATATCCCACATTCGCATTGAGCCTTCACCACCCATAATGGCATAGAAATCCCATACAGCCGATTGAAATTTAACTGCAAGGTCCTGAATAACCGTTGCCGCCTTTTTTACTTTCTTATTGGGTAAATACCCACGAATAAAATGATCACCCGGGGTAGTTAAAATTAACGCTTTATCGGGAAAAACTGCTCTTATTTGCTGAATTAATGAACCGTAATACAAAGTAAAATCACTCATTTTTGCATATCTGTCATAAATGTCATTGGTTCCGAGAGAGATCACTATTAAGTCCGGATTAGTAAAGTTCAGAAAACTTTCGAAGTTCTCACATTGCGCAAAATCCTCGGCCTGTGCACCATTGAGGCCAAGGGCATGATAGGTAATACCGGGCAACTCATTTTTCAGTCCAATTCCATACAATTCAAAGGGATGCAATGAGTCGGCTCCCAGTATTTTAATCTCCACTTTTTTCACCAGATGCCTTAAAGCAATGTTAAGTTTTCCCTGCCCGGGAAGTACATCTATACAATTGCCTGATGGTGTTTCTAATATGACTTTATCTTTTGAGGCATACCACATCTCAATCTCATTAAACCCTGAGAATGGTAAGGTGTCGTATTGATTAATACTTAAATCGATTACTGAATCAGTTGAATATACTTTTGCCGGGATAAGGCCGGTATGTACATTCTCCTGTTTTACGCCGTTTACTACCTCCCATTTGTTAGAGGAACGAATTAAATAATTCCCGGGATTATTTGTTGCAGCAAGATTGTATGGAAAAACTACGCCTCGTGCACCTTCGGAACCAGGGAAAAACCGTTGCATACGTTGTCGAACCTGACCTGTAAAGAAATCAGCCTGTATGTGAGAGTCGCCCAAATGTAAAATTTCAATTTTCGAATCGCCGTTCAATATCAACTCCTGCCACTTTTTAAAAAACTTATCAAATCCGGGTAATTGCGACAAATCGCCCTCGAGCTTGTTCTCATCGTACTTTATAAAATCGTATTGTGGGATATCGTATGGATAATCCTGTGAGCATATATATCCGGGTATTAAAAACAATAAAACACAAAGGCCGGCTACTCGGAGCGTCATGAGGTTAAAATTTTATATATCTGATTGTTCTACTTTAGTGGAATCAATATTTTGGGTACTATACTGATTGTATTCGTACATAATTGCATTATACATCATGCGTGCAATAATGCGCGCACCACGAAAATTGAAATGAGTAAAATCTTTTCGTGCCAGTGGCGGCTGAGCAAAAACCCATGCCGGCATTGAATTGTGTCCTCCCATTGCTTCATACATATCCCAGAAAGCACAATTACTCTTAAAGGCTGCATTTCGCTGCGCATTCCTGATTTTAGTAATATTGGGATAAGATTCGTACCAACCATGTTTCTTGCGCGACATATCACTCACACCTACAACAAGTACAGGAATTTCTCCTGCGGCCTTCTTTAAATGAGTTAACTGACGCACCAATTGGCGTTCATAAAACCCGTAACTATTCACAATGTGTGGTACCACGTTCACACCAAACTGAAAAACAATGAGTTTTACATTTAATTGTCTGAAAAAACGTGAAAGTATATCGGTTCGCATTTTGTAAAACTCCGCTCCTCTGCTACCACGCCAGGCGATATTATCAACAGCTATGCCAGATGGTTGATCAAATGAAACAGCATAAAAAACGGGTAAACTATCTCCTGAAACCTCAAAAGTTAAGTCTTCGGGCGTGTGATTAAGCTGAAGTCCGAAGTAATTTAGCGGACCGGCACCACTTACAATATCTTTAAGTAAAAGGGAATCTTTTTCGTAAATAGAAAGATTAAAATCGCCACCTCCCCTTCCGAAAAACAAACGTGCCCATCTAAAGTGGCGGCTTGACATGTAGCTGTAATTTGATATTTTATAGTTCAATTTACCATTCAAAGTGGAGTCGTCTCCTTCGAGCACTGAACAAGAACCAAGAATACCATAATTTCGATAATCAAAAGTTGAATCGCTTTGCAGCATTACCGTATGTTTCTCCCATGGCCCCTCGGTACTAATTTGCATACTCGAATTTTCACTTACGGGCTTGTAAGTGGGCAGCAAACCTGGACCGCTTCCGCTGTAATTCTTTTGAAAACGGTTGCGCAAATAACGTGTGATGCGATCGCCTTCAATTTGCGAGTCGCCATAATGTAAAATACGAATAAGGCTTTTTTTAACATTCCCTGAGCGCAATTCCTCAAAAAAGGGCTCGAACATCAGGGTATTGTCCCTGGGGAACTCTATACGTTGAATTCTTTCCCGTAAAGTTGAAGCGCTGGCGCGAACGGTATCAATATCCGGTTGTTTTTTAGCCGAAGTATCTTTTACAGCTCCATTTTGCATTTGCTTTTGCTGCAGACTGTCCGTAATTTTAGCTGCAGCAACAATGCTATCCAAATTGGCATATTGCGGCTCTTCTGCAGTTATTTGGTCAAAACTCAGAAAGCGAACTTTTACATCATCTGTCAACTTTATTCCATCAGAGGGAAAAACCCATGAAAGCAAAGCCAGTAAAACCAGCACAAGTGCAAAAAACAGCACAATTTCTATAGGTTTTACGGGTTTTATGTTCATAATTTAGTTAATGCGTTTGACTTTAATGCGTTGGCCTGCTTTTAAATATCGGCCTGTAGTGAGGTTGTTCATTCGTAAAATATCACGATCGCTGACACCCTCGTAACGCTTGGCAACTTCCCAAAGTGTTTCCCCTTTTTTAAGGGTATAATATTCATATTTTCCGTCGTCGGGATATTTCTTTGATACCTTTTTTGATTGGGTATTTGACACAGGATTTCCTTCACGCTTTTGTTTTTCTGCAAAACTGAGTTTATCAATATTTTTGTAATTGGCAGCCCTTGATTTTGGAATGTACACATTCAAACGCTGGCCAGTGCGAATCATGCTTCCTCTTATACCATTCCAGTAGCGCAAGTCGCGAATTCTAACATCATACCAGTCTGCTATGAACCCTAAATTATCTCCGGGTTTTACCCGGTAATATAACCTGGTATAATTACCCGATGGCGCTTCGCCATAGTAACGCTGCTTACTTGGTTTGCTTGCCAGGGCCTTAGTATTAAAGTAAACTGAGTCTTTGTAATTCAGAATAGAATCCTGCAAGGCGATAAAGTCGGTAGCCCGTTTATAGGGTAAACGCAATGCATACTCCTTTCCTCCGGGGATTATGTTTCTGCGGTATTGTGGATTTAAATCCTGTAATTGCCCAAGTGGAAGCTGCATAACCTCTGCTACCTGCTTTAAATGAAGCTTTTGCGTAAGCTTAACGGTATCTGTAAGTAAAGGCATTTCAATATCCTTTGCATTCAGGTTAAGATCTTCCTGGTGGTGAAAAATGTATAAAACAGCTATAAAACCTGGCACATATCCACGTGTTTCCCGGGGCAGGTAGTAGTACAAATCCCAAAAATTGGTTTTACCTCCGCTTCTCCTGATGGCTTTATTGACATTACCCGGACCGCAGTTATAGGCAGCAAGGGCAAGCGTCCAGTCTCCAAAAATTTCATGTAAGGAGTTCAGGTAATCGGCAGCAGCATAGGTTGAAGCGACCGGATCTCTTCGTTCATCAACAAACGAAGTAATTTCCATGTCCAGGAAACGTCCTGTGGCATACATAAACTGCCATAAACCAGTAGCGCCAACTCTTGAAACAGCCCGGGGGTTCAGTGCCGATTCAATAACGGGTAAATATTTCAGCTCGAGCGGAAGGTTATGTGCATCGAGAATTGATTCAAAATACGGAAAATAATACTCCGATAGGCCAAGTACAGTTTCAGTCAGTTCGCGCTTATCTTTCAGGTAAACCTTAAAATAGCTTTTTACGATGCGGTTATAGGTCATATCGAAAAAAACAGGCATTTCTGCCATATTCTTTCTGATCACTGAATCGTGGGGCATGCTCATTGATCGGTTAGCGATATCCTCCATCGCGACTGTGTCATCGTTATTTTGATTCAGAGATCTGCTCACATACCAGGAATGCAAAAGACTGTCGTAATCTTCTGACAACTGCAGTAGTGCAACTTTATCGTTTACCCGGCTGGTGTCGGTTAGGTAATCTGAGGTGGTAGCCTGAACAGATAGGCTAAAAAAAATGCAGAGGCTAACTATTATTGTTCTCATTAATTCAATATTTTCTGTTAGGGATTATGTCTTTTTATTCGCTTACAAAAACCGTACAATCATTTATGCATCATACATATCCAAATCTGAAGCACGATTCCCTGAAACAAAATTAAAAATTTAAAGTGAGTTTAATGCCCATGGCATTGGAAGTTTTTGACAATGCAGGATTGTATACCAATTGGTTATATGTGGCCTCATATCGCAATGTTAAATCGTCGCTAATGTCGTATTTATACAAATGTGCATCGACATTGGCATCAATAATTTGCAGCAAATAGAGTGCGCCGAGTCCAATGTAGTTTAAATCGCGGTTTCGGCGCCAGTATTCTCGTTGATCGCGAAATATGGCTTTATCTACATTCTCATATATGGGATCGATCTCACCTACTCCTTCATCAAAAGCAACTTTTTGTTGATATAAATTACGGTATTTGATATACAAACGGTTATTATACCTTATAAAATATGCAAAAGTGGCAAAGCCCGCATAGATAACGGGAACTTTCCAGTACTTTTTGTTGTATACCTGTCCGGCTCCCGGAACAATCGTGGAGAGCCAGCTAGCCACTTTTGGAGAATGCGGTTTTTCTTCTTCGATACGGCGCCCCGATGGGTCAGCTTTCTGACCTGAAGCCGCCATACATAAAAACATCGCCCCCACAATTAGCCAAAAACGCATGTAAAAAGCTTTAATCGTTTTTAACGTGGTCGAGTAACCCGATAATTCGCTCAAGCTCGTCATCACTTTTAAACGGGATTACAATCTGTCCTTTACCGTTATCATTTCGCTTGAGCTTTGTCTTTGTATTAAAAAAATTATCCAGCTGGCTCTGCAACTCTTTATACCCTTCGCCCAACCCTGGTTTTTTTGTTGTTTTTTGAGTATTCTTGTTCTGCTCCTTTATATCAACACCTTCATTTATGCTTTTTGCTAACTCTTCAACTTTTCTTACAGAAAGTCCCTCCTTAACAATCATTTCAAATAGGAACAACCGATCATCATCATTCTCAATGTTGATCAGTGCACGGGCATGCCCCATTGCGATCACTTTGTGGCGAATACCTTTCTGCACTTCTGCGGGTAAATTCAAAAGCCGTAGGTAATTGGTTATGGTTGAGCGCTGTTTTCCAACACGGGAACTAAGATTTTGTTGGGTAAGTTTACATTCATCAATCAACCTTTTGTAACTTATGGCAATTTCAATTGCATCAAGATCTTCACGTTGAATATTTTCTACCAGGGCAAGTTCCAGCATTGCCTGGTCATCAGCAGTACGTACATAGGCAGGAATAGTCTCCAGCCCAGCCATATGTGCGGCACGTGTTCTGCGCTCACCGGAAATAATCTGGAATTCCTTTTCTCCAACCTGACGAACAGTAATGGGCTGAATGATTCCCAACTCTTTTATGGAAGCAGAAAGTTCCTCAAGTGCTTCCTCACCAAATTCAGTTCTGGGCTGAAATGGGTTCACCTTTACCTGTGTAAGGGGTATTTCTGTTATAGCGTCATTCTGTACAGGCTCTTCTGCCTTTGGTGATTCTTCAATTAAAGCACCTAATCCTCTGCCTAAAGCATTCTTCTTCGCTACCATCTTTTAAAAAATATGTGATTAATCTACTTGTTTCTCTGCATTCTCCATTTTTGTTGAGTCGTTGCGCTGCAACAATTCCTTGGCCAGGTTCAGATAACTGGTTGAACCAATGCTATTGGCATCGTACTGAATAATAGGCTTACCATAGCTTGGAGCCTCACTAAGCCTGATATTACGCTGAATTATGGTATCAAATGCCATTGATTCAAAGTGTGTGCGAACCTCGTCAACAACCTGGTTTGATAATCTTGTTCTTCCATCATACATAGTAAGCAGGAAGCCCTCGATTTCCAGTTCACGATTAAGATTTCCCTGAATAATTTTAATGGTATTCAGCAACTTACCTAATCCCTCTAATGCAAAATATTCGCATTGTACAGGAATTATTGTAGAATCAGCAGCTGTAAGTGCATTAACAGTAATCAGACCAAGCGAAGGAGAACAATCTATAAGCACCCAATCATAATTCTCTTTTACTTTATTGATTACGCCTTTAAGCATATTCTCACGATTAGGCATATTGAGCATTTCTATCTCTGCACCTACCAAATCGATATTAGATGGAATTAGATCAACATTGTCCATTTCGGTGTTCAAAATAGTTTTTTGAGGGTCGACCTCATCAACAATGCAATCGTATATGCTATTTTTCACGTTTCTTACATCAAAACCAAAGCCTGATGTGGCATTTGCCTGTGGATCAGCGTCAACCAAAAGCACTTTTTGCTCGAGCACACCTAAACTGGCCGCAAGGTTTATTGCTGTGGTCGTTTTTCCTACTCCGCCTTTTTGATTCGCTAGTGCAATTACTTTTGACATGTGTATTTATTTAAAATTCAACGTTCTACGAAAAATAATCCTGTATTAAACAGTTTTTTCTAAGAACCTGCAATTTAATCAAAATATTGTATGTTTTCTAAAATGTTCCACGCAAACATTCAAGTTAAATTATACCTTATTGACATTCAGTAGCAACGCTGTAATAAAATTTCCAAAACAATCGTATAACATTATTGCACAGAACATTAAGCACGAAGCCAATTTCTAACAGGCTATATTACAAGGTATTTAAAAATAAAATAACTTCAATACGTGTCTAAAATAACTTGTACTCACACAAACGGGTTTCAATTGGACCGTTGAACAGAACTGTGCGTGAATTAGTTTTAAGGCCTATATTCCTTATAGCATGGTCATTACCAGACAACACCCAGGCATCGTAACCTTTAAATTGCTGTTTCAAATGATCTCCAAATCTCCGGTAAAGCCGATCGATTTCATGGGTTTTAACTCGCTTATCGTAAGGAGGATTTGTTATTATTGTTCCACGCTCATCTTCACCCTGCACTGATTCAAAATCGCCGGTTTGCACAGCAATATACTTTTGTAAAAAGGCGCTCTGAATATTGGCTTTTGAAAACCCGATCTGTCGTGGAGAGTTGTCCACACCTAAAATTGGGACTTCAATTTTCTTTTGATCATCCTCTTCCTGCACCAACTCCAGTATTTTCCGATCAAAGTCAATCCAATGCTCAAATCCGAACTGCGTGCGGTATGAGCCAGGTCTTATATTAGCTGCAATTAATGCTGCTTCTGTAAGTATGGTACCCGATCCACAAAACGGATCTACGAGTTCATTCTGTCCTTTCCACCCGGTTTTCAGAACCATGCCTGCTGCCAGTACTTCGTTGAGTGAGGCCTGGCCATGATGAGCCCTGTAACCTCTTTTAAAGAGTGCCTCCCCACTTGAATTTAGTGATATTGTGCAATTGTTATTGCTTAAATATACATCTATGCGCACTTGAGGGTTTTCTTTATCAACATTAGGTCTGCGCCCTGCCTTATCTGAAAAATAATCGGCAATGGCATCCTTTGTACGTAGTTCAAGAAAATGCGAATGGTCAAAAATGGGTGAGTTTGCAGTGGCATTAACCAAAATTGTTTTACGCACTTTAAAATACTGTCCCCAATCAATGGCACGTACCTTTTCATAAAAATCATTCTGATTTTCGATTGTAAACTCTTTAATGGGCATCAAAACATTCAGAGCTGTACGCAATGCCATATTTGCGCGGTACATCATGGCTTTATCGCCTTCATAAGCAACAGCCCTTTTATGCGTCACGATGTTTTGTGCACCAATTTCCTTTAGCTCTTGAGCCAGTATGTCTTCAAGTCCGTGAAAAGTCTTTGATAATAGCTGCATATATGCAATTTGCTGATTAATAAACCGCGACAAAGGTAACAAAAACGCATTAAAAAAAGCTGTCCAAAATGTGTTGGACAGCTTTTTTGTGGTTATTAAATTTTCTGGCAATTATTCGTTATGTGGCATATCGCCATCGTTATCTTCATCTGCAATAGAATCACGCATTTTTGTATCGGCATCAATATTTTTCATGCGGTAATAATCCATTACACCTAAATTGCCGGAACGGAAGGCTTCTGCCATTGCTTTTGGAATTTCTGCTTCGGCTTTAATAACTTTTGCACGCATTTCCTGGGCAAGGGCCTTATTCTCCTGCTCCTGTGCCACAGCCATAGCCCTGCGTTCTTCAGCACGAGCTTGTGCAATATTTTTATCGGCATCTGCCTGGTCAATTTGCAGTCCCGCACCAATGTTTTTCCCTATATCGATATCGGCAATATCAATAGAGAGAATTTCGAATGCTGTACCTGCATCAAGGCCTTTTGAGAGTACTACTCTTGTGATATTATCGGGGTTTTCAAGCACTGCTTTATGGTCAGCAGATGAACCAATGGATGAAACAATACCTTCACCTACACGTGCCAGTACGGTTTCTTCGCCGGCACCACCAACGAGCTGCTTTATATTGGCTCTTACGGTTACCCTGGCTTTACAAATAAGCTGAATACCATCTTTAGAGACTGCTGTTACTGGTTTTGTATTTATAACTTTAGGATTTACCGACATTTGCACCGCCTCAAATACATCGCGACCGGCCAGGTCGATGGCGGTTGCCATTTTAAATGGTAAATCAATATTGGCTTTGCTTGCGGAGACCAATGCATGTACAACCTGTTCCACATGTCCTCCGGCAAGGTAATGTGCTTCCAGGTCGTTTCGCTCCAATTTAAGGCCTGCTTTGGTTCCTTCGATTAATGCTCTAACTACTACAGCTGGTGGCACTTTCCTCCAGCGCATCAGGATCAATTGTAAAAGCGATATTCGGACACCTGAAACCAGGGCAGAAAACCATAGTCCGATGGGTACAAAATAAAGGAAAATCCAAAGGACAACGATTATGGCAACCACAATCACAATATAAAAAGTAATATTCATAACTAGCTATTTAATTGTTTAACAATAAGTTTATTAGATTCTACTTTTACGACTTTTATGCGGGTACGTTCATTTACATAAGCTTCATACGAGCGTGCTTCGTATGATTTTCCGTTGACACGGACGCGTCCCATAGGGTTCAATCTGGAGATACAAATACCCTCGTCTCCTACTTTTACCTCATCTTCTGATTCTGTTTGCGACACAACGCCATCCACATTTTCATTGAGCATAAATTTACGCCAGGTGCCCCAACGAAGCGCCCAAATTACGCTTAAAAAAAGAAATGCAATTGAGCCGAGTAAAACGTAATTACCGGTTTCGGCACCGAAAGTTTCATAGGAGAGATAAATGCCCGCCCCAATAAATAATAAGCCACCAATGGCAGCAATTGTGGTTCCGGGTATGACCAAAAACTCTAACAGGAGTAAAATTACACCTATTACAATCAGCATTATTACGGCAAAAGTTGTTCCCATTATTCAATTGTTACAGACAGACCCCTGTCAATCAAAATATTTTTCATTGGCTTAAGGAGCTCCATTGACCCGGTTTTTATATCACATTTACCTTTGTAATGTGTAATGTAGGCACATTGTTCTGCCTGCTCATTATTATGATTACACACTTCAACAAGTGATTTGATTACAAAATCAAAAGTATTGACATCATCATTATAAAGCAGCAGCACACGCTTGTCCACTTTTTTATCAACATTTGTCTGCTTTGGTTCCGGATTAATTCTTGACCCTGTCATTTACTTATAAATTTGAGTTGCAATTTGTTTTTGGATTGGATTACTCATTTTCACATCTAACAAAAATAGTATTTTTTTAGCTAACTCTGCAAATATGCTGTTGAAAAGATAGCTAATAACTAAATTTAATACGGCTTTGCAAAAGTTGAAAATAGTTTTGCTAAAAATTATATAGTTTTGTAAAAAAAACTACGTAAATGAATGTTTTCGCCGAAGAAAAAGTTGCACAAGGCTACGACGACTATTATAACACTGAATTTGGAAAAAAAGTCGGTCAAATAGAAGAGCAGCTTGTAAGAGAATTGATGCAGGAAATTCCGCAAATACCTCTGCTTGAACTGGGATGTGGAACAGGCCACTGGACCCGGATATTTCTGAACATGGGATATGAGGTTACTGCTACAGATGTTGCTGAACCAATGCTTAGGGTAATTCGCACCAAAGAACTGAAAATAAATATCAGGGAGCTTGATGCAATGAATTTGCCTTTTGAAAATAATAGTCTGGAATTAATAGCAGGCATTACGATGCTGGAATTTGTGAATGATCAGCAGAAGGTAATTGATGAAATATTCAGGGTGCTGAAACCCGGAGGCTGGCTGGTTTTGGGCTGTTTAAACGAAGAATCGGCATTGGGTAAAACAGCAGACAATGATCCGGTTTTTAAGCATGCCAAATTTCTTGATACCGCATCATTAAAACAAAAACTGGGTAGTTTTAAACGTGTTGAAATTAATAGTGGTGTACATTTTTCTGAAAATTTTGAAATTATGGATGGTAAGCCCGAAGCCAAAGCATATGCACCGGCATTCATGGCAGTATTGGCACAAAAAAGTTAAGATATGTTTATAAGTGTAGAAATAAGTTATTATCCGCTTGAAAATAACTATGACCAGCCTGTAAGTGAATTTATTGAGCGCCTGAATCAAATGCCTGACATAAATACAGAAGTTGGCAGTATGAGTACACTGATAACAGGAGAATATCGAAAAGTAATGGATGCTTTAGACGCACTTATGAGCCACTTCTTTGAAAATTACAGCTCGGTATTCAATGTAAAAATTTCCAATTCCTGTCCGGTTTAATACAATTGATTAATTGCATCATAATTGCATGATGACGATTAAAAGTAAAAACTATTATTATGGAATGTCGCCCAGGTTGTGGAGCTTGTTGCATTGCACCTTCTATATCATCACCCATTCCGGGAATGCCCGATGGCAAACCTGCAGGGGTTCGCTGTATTCATTTATCTGACGATTACAGGTGTTTAATTTTTGATTCGCCTGACCGCCCCGCAGTCTGCGCTGATTTTCAGGCTGAACCAGGCGTATGTGGCACTAACCGTGATGAAGCCCTTGAAATATTGGGCAATTTGGAGCGTGAAGCTAACAAGTAAGTGTGAAAAGCGTGAGCTAATCATCAACAGGCATGAGATATATGATTGTTTTGTTTTGCATTTCATAAATCTCAATCATCTCTCTTTCAGGTTTACCCAACTTTTTCAGTTGTTTTTTGAATGCCGGATAAACGCGCATGGCTCCTATCATAATGGAAAAACGGCTTTTATAGGGAAAAGCCGTATAAATATATTTTTTATGATGTACCTTTTTAAGTTTAATATCTCCAAGGTAATCTTGCGTAATTGAATCGGGAACAATAAAACCGATATCGCTACGGAGTTCAAATCTTTTGGTTTTTCTGGGGTTATCGTAATATATAGTTGCCGGACTCACCACAGGGATAGATGCTTTTTGAAGTTCTTTCATCAAATCCTCCATAATTACCATATTTTTTTGATAATCGCCCTTATGAAAAGTGTAAGCAAAATTAAGGGGGCGAAAAGCGCCTTCTTTCACCTTAATTTTTTTAAACATTTTGTGATATAGCAGTATACTCAAAGCACCCATAAAAAGCACCAGGAGTATAATTACAACCACTAATAATTGTTTTGTTAATAATGTCATCAACCCAGAAATTTACCAATAATTTTAAGGAATAGTTTAAGTTTGATTGGCTTATAAATAATATCATCAACGCCAACCTTTTTGGCTTTATTCTCAACATCAGAGATATTCAATGCAGTTTGAGCCACAACAGGCAGTTTTCTTTTCTTCTCTTTTATATTCTGCGTAGCTTCAAAGCCATCCATCACCGGCATATTCACATCCATAAGCACCAGATCGATGTCATTGTGTTCCATCACCACCTCAACGGCTTCTTTCCCATTACGGGCGCGGATGATCTCTACGTTTGTGCGCCGGAGTGCTTCCACCAGGTATAAATAATTGGCTTCTGTATCTTCAGCAATCAGAACCTTCTTATTACTCCAGTCATATTGATCTCGTGCCAGTTTTTCAGAAGTTTTAAAATCCATTTTAATCCCCATCACCAGCATATCATCGACCTGCATATGGCCTTTTTTCCACTCCATAATGGTGCGGTCGAGAATATGTTTCTGTTTATCGAGCGATTCTTTATGAATTTCAAGCAATAGACGCTTAAAGCGCTTAGACATAAACTTACGCCCTTTATCGCCGCCAAACTGGTCCGGGTAGCCATCTGAAAAGATATATACCAAATCATCGGGCTTTGTTACTATATGATGATTGGTAAACTCAGCAGTATTATCACGATTATAGCTAATGGACATGCCATCGCCGGAATAAATGGTCAATTCTCCTTCACGTATGAGGTATAATGGGTTATTGGCTCCGGCAAATTGCAACTCCCGGGTATTTTTGTCGATTACAACCAAGGCTATATCCATTCCATCGCGACTTTCATGCGCTGTTCCTTTTTGGTGCAGAGAATTGATTACATACTCCTTCAGATACATTAATATCTCACTGGCTTGCAGGGATTTAACATGCTTATTTTCGATAATTTTATTCACAATCTCATTCAAAAAGGCCACACCCAGCATACTCATAAATGCTCCGGGTACACCATGGCCCGTACAATCTGCAGCAGCAATAATGAGTTTGTTATCTTTTTCGGTCATCCAGTAAAAATCACCAGACACAATATCCCGTGGTTTAAAGAGCACAAAATATTCACTCAAATACTTTTCGAACATATCTTCTGGCGGCAGCACTGCATTTTGAATACGCTGTGCATACTGTATACTGGAACGAATTTTTTCAGATTGCTTTTTTATTTCGTCTCGCTGCTTTTTTATCTCCTCATTGCTTTGCGAAAGTGCAATATTTGCCCTTTTGGTTTGCTTAACCTGACGATAAATAAAGAAGGCAAAAACAAAAACAATGGCTGCAATACCAAGCAAGAGGTAACGTATAATTTCTTCGCTACGCAATTTGGCACGCATCTCTTTTTCCTTCTCGTCTTTCAGTCTTATAATTTGCTTTTGTTCTTTGGAAAGTTGTTCTATTTGTTCAAGCGTATCGGCTGTGGCTTTAAGTTTTTCCCGTTCCTGATTCAGTTCTGTTTCTGTTTTTTGCTTATCAGCCTGGGCTTGTTTTACCACCTCCTGAGTTTCTTTCTTCATTTTTTCCATCTCTTGCTCCTTTAAATGTTTATCAAAAGAGGAGTAAAGATTGAAATACTTCATGGTTTCTTCGGTATTGCCCAGTTTTTTATGCGTTTCAGCCAGCATACCGTAGCAGGTTTT
>Ga0102940_1000877_pt1 | contig 20273 bp, 25 predicted proteins | sample SalPonR2_C_D1_MG_FD_78215 | JGI IMG/M metagenome (GOLD analysis project Ga0102940, IMG submission 78215) | Salt pond soil microbial communities from South San Francisco under conditions of wetland restoration - Salt Pond MetaG R2_C_D1_MG | ecosystem: Environmental > Aquatic > Marine > Intertidal... | reverse complement strand
ACGAGCTCGTTCTACACCCTCCTTATACAATCTCAGTAGCGCCGGGTAATCCCAGCCTTTACCTTTGTATATCAATATTCCTTTCTGCCCCTTCTTGTTAATCTCAAATCCCTGCAGTGCGTCTGAAATAGAACCTTTTGCTGTTTGGAACTCTTTGGGAACTGAAATGCCATACCCATCATCGTATACAGACATTGCCATTGGCACTTGTAAAACAGCTGCGGCATTCATGGTTTCCCAGAAATGGCCTTCTGATGTACTGGCATCCCCAATAGTGCCAAAGGCTACTTCATTTCCTTTATTTGTAAAATTTTTAAATTTATGCAGCCCTTTTTCATTTTTAAAAACTTTTGATGCATAAGCTAAACCAAGCAAACGCGGCATTTGACCTGCAGTAGGCGAAATATCGGCAGAAGAATTTTTTTGTACCATCAGATTTTTCCATTCGCCATTTTCATCAATACTCCGTGTTCCAAAATGGTTATTAAACGATCGTCCTCCATGGCTTGGGTTATGCTCAAGAGTAGTGTGCCCGTATAATGAAGAAAAAAATTCCTCGGGAGAATACATATCCGTTGCCAGCATAAGTGTTTGATCGCGATAATAACCGGATCGCCAATCGCCATTTTGGAACTGCCTGGCCATGGCCAGCTGTATAATTTCCTTGCCATCGCCGAATATGCCAAATTTCGATTTACCTGTAAGCACCTCTTTCCTTCCAATAATACTAAGCTGTCGACTTAAATTTGCTGTGAAATAATCTTTTAAAACCTGCTCTTTAGTGAGCATATTATCTTCTTTTGCAGTTTTTTGATTAACCATGATCTCACTTTTTTCGAGTATTCAATATTTTTTGGTAATTTTGTTCATTCCAGAAACAAAATAAATTGCCTAATGTTGATTTTAAAGGTTTTTTTAGTGAGTATTGGTCTAATGGCCATCGTTTTTGCCGCACTTGGTATTAAAATACTTGTAAACAAGAATGGCAAATTTCCCAATACCCATATCGGCGGAAATAAAGAAATGATTAAAAGAGGCATATATTGCGCTCAAACCTGGGATAAAATTGAGCAAAAAAATGCCCGCAAAGGTTTATTAAAAAAGTTAAAACCAGATCCTGATTTTCTGGTTTCGAAATAATAAGAAAAGCGGCCTGTTTCTAAACATGGCCGCTTCTCACATCATGAAAATCCCAAAATCAAAAGAATCATCTATCACTATTTACACTACAAGCGCATGAATTAGTTTCTTCTCCAGTTGTGCTACAGCATGATTTCTTTTCGAACCTGCCATCTTTTTTCAGAAACATTTTTATCCCAATTCCTGCAAAGGCAAGGGTTAGTAAAACAACTGTAAGTCCTAAAATAATTAAAATCTCCATATCGTAAATTAATATCTTTTTATCCTTTAAACAGATGTATTAAAAAAAAGTTCATAGATAAATGGAATATTTTTAAGTACAAGGTGGTATTTGAGCGCATTATTTTGTATTTTTAAGCATATTAAGTAATACTGAATAGAAACAGCGTTATAAATTATTAATATGAGGACATACGATCAAATACACAAAATCTTAGAAAACAGCAAAATAGGCATTGCGGGCGCAGGGGGCTTAGGCTCAAATGTAGCAACGAGTCTGGCGAGATGTGGTATTGGAAAGCTGGTGATTGCCGATTATGATTCTGTTTCAGAAGACTGTTTGAACAGGCAATACTTTTTCTACGATCAAATTGGGATAAAAAAAGTAAGTGCCTTAGAACATGTGCTGGAAAGAATAAATCCACATACAAAAGTTGAAGCACATGACATCAAACTCACTGAAGAAAAAGTTATTGAGCTTTTTACCGATTGCGATGTTATTGTTGAAGCCATTGGTGATGCCCGTATAAAACAGCAATTAATTGAATCTGTTTTGGTAAAATTACCTGAGAAACATCTCGTAATTGCATCGGGACTTGCTGGTTACGGAAATAACAATCGTTTTACGACCGAACAGTATGACAAACTATGGGTTTGTGGTGATCAGGAAGCTGAAGTAAATGAATTAAACCCTCCCATGGCACCAGCAGTAGGCATAGTTGCTAATATGCAGGCCAATGTCGTTATTGATATCCTCCTAAGGGAATTATGATTGTCAGAATTAAGAATATTACTATTTTTGCTGAGGGAAAAACTAAAGGAGCGAACCTTTAACAAACAAGAAGATTCACAATGAAACTACAAATAAACCATAAAGAAGAACAGTTTGAACAAAACGAACTGACACTTTATAAATTGCTCGAGATAAAAGATCTTAAATTTAAAAGATTGCTTATAAGGGTTAACGGTAAAGTAATTAACGAAAATGAAATTGGAGATACGAAACTGAAAGATGGTGACCAATTAGATATTGTGAGAATAATCAGTGGAGGTTAATTAATTTTTCTATGAAAAAAGCCAACAAATTATACTGGTTCTACCAAAAATATCTAGCCAACAAGTACGTTCTGGCCTTTTTTGTTTTCTTAATTTGGATACTATTTCTCGATACCAATAACCTGATTCAGCGTTTCAGAACTATAAGCCACATTCATAAGCTCGAAGAACAAAAAGCATATTACAAAGAGCGTATAGAAAAAGATCGTGCAAAGCTCATCGAGCTAAGGTCGAATGAAGAGCAGCTGGAAAAATTTGCAAGAGAAGAGTACCTTATGAAAAAAGAAAATGAGGACGTTTTCGTCATCTTAGTTGACGAAGAGGAGTAGTTTTTTCGAGTTTACGCACTTCCATTAGCAAATTATAATTCGTATCGACATAAAGCTGATTTTGGAAAAGCAGCTTCTGAACAGCATCTAGCACAGGAATTCGCTTGTAATAGCCTTTTTCATGCGCAAAATTGAGGTATTTAACAAGCTGAAAAGCATCAAAATGCCTCAGCAAACGCTTAACAAACTGTGCCCTGGATGAAGTGTTATTTCGAGCCTCCTTAATTTTCGTATTAAAATCAATTTTTGATAAATACAATCTTAACACTTTTCCAACGAGGTTATCAATAGCAACTGTTTTCTGGAACAAATCACCCATATTAAGGTAAAAATCCTTAAGTTCCATAAAAGCATCCGGGTGATACACTCTAAGCTCAAGGTCATTTTTTAAAATATCATGCATTGCCGGCCCTGTGCCAAAAGGTACGCGGAGCGAAACTCTTGCTGAGGGATAAACACATGTATCGTAAGTGCGATAATTTTCATATAATGGAAACATTTTATGAAGGAAGTAAAAATCCTCACCCGCATGCTTTTTATTCATGCCTCCTTGCCGAACATATGCTGCAGCTTTAACGGCAAATGCAGAACCGATTGTATGGTATGCATAGGGGAACCCGGCCAGCCGACTGCCCAAAACGTAATAATTCAAATAAAGTTCATACAGAATTATAGCCCGTCGAAGTTCCTGAGGTGCAGCTTCCAGATCGTGATGAAAATCAATGAGTAAAACGTTTGTATCGGGATATTGATTAAAATGTGCATTCACCGTTTCAAAATAGTTTGGTTTTACTTTGGTATCTGCATCAAGAGATAAAATTACGCCATCAGGGTTTTTATTATTAAAAAAAACATCAATCGCAGTATCCATACCTGTTCTTCTTGCCAGGCCGGCTCCAGCATGTTTTCTACACATTTCAGATACCAAAACTACCTGAAACAATAATTGCCCGGTCGAATAAAGTTTACACCATTCTTTTAGTAAGTCAAACAAAATGCGATTGAATTTTTTTTCATTCGCACTGGCCCTTTCGGAATAATTTACAACTATTAAAACCATTACATTAGAGGCACAGGATGCAGCCTTGAGAGAATTAAGGCTGTTTAAAATCATGGATTCATTAAAGGCAGGTATAACAACAATAATGGCCGGATTATTATTGTACTCAATTTCATTAAGGCATGAGTAGCTTTTAGTCAGATATTTCTTTATTGGCTCCATAAAAAAAGATTCAGCACATGGGTACTGAATCTCTGTTTCGATGTTCAATATTATTGTTGCAAACGTCTGTCATATCTTGCATTTAATTCCTGCAAAATCTCGTTGGTTATGTTATACTTTTGTTTACCATAAATCAGGCTACCGCCCAGGGTATTATTCAGTATAAGGTCATATTTTTTGTCTTTATTGTAATGCTTCACAAAGTTCGAAACACTGTCATAAAGCTCCTGGTTGATACTCTGCTCTCTTGCCATCAAATTATTCGATAACTGTTGATTGAGTTTTTCCAGTTCTTGCTGTTCTGCAAGCAACTCTTGTTGCTGTGCCTCAGCCGATGATTGTGTTAAAAAACCTCCGCGTTGCACCTTCTCCTGAAATGCCTGGTAATTTTTCTGAAACTTCTGCATCCTTTGTTCAAGTTCCCGCTGCGATTGCTTTTGCTGCGAAGTAAACTGTTTGTTAAGCTCTTTTGCTAATTTATAATTCATAAGAAGGGAGTCTGTATTGATATAAGCAACCCTTAGACTGGCTTGCTGATTATCCTGAGCTTTTATCTCTTCTTTATCTTGCTCAACATTTTCATCGGTGCTATAATTGCCTACAATAACCCAAATCAACACTGCTGCCAAAATTATCTCGATAACCAAATTTTTCTTATTCATAAAATCATTATTTAGTTTTCACAATATTATTAATTGTTTCTGTTTTGATTCAAATATGCAAAAATAACCAATTATTGCATAATGAATAACTAAGAATCTCTTTTTATACAAGTCTGTTAAATATTATGAAACAAACATGAACCGAGTTTGCGAGCTCGGCAAAGCCTATGTTTAAAATTGACTCTGTCAAGCCCCTCGGAGTTCATCGAGAGTTCCATCCAATCAATGAAAATTAAAATTTAAACGGATGAAAAGCGATAAAAAACTTCTACCCAAATTGAGCGATTATTCCCTTCGGTCATGAGCTAAAGGTTCTCGCTCACGATAAAGAAATTGTATGCATTTCACCTCAACTATTCGGTGAAATCCGACAATTTCTAAATCGGGGTTACACCTAACTAAAGCGCTTTTTCACTAAGTTCAAACCGCTCAACTTAGTTTCTAAAAACAATAATAAGAAGACAGCATTCTATGTTATAGAAAACTAATCCATGAATTTTAAAACAAATTTAATATTAGTATATTTAGGGTTTAATTATATCCTTTATTATAAATAGCAGGAAGAAATGGATGAAATGAAGTTTAGCAAAAAACCGGGAGCAAAAGAGAAAAGATACCAGCATATTATTGATGCTGCCGAAAAAATCCTGATTCAAAAAGGATATGAGAATGCCACTTTTAATGATTTTGCAGATACAGCGAATTATAATAAGCGCACCCTTTATCTGTATTTTCCTGATAAAGATGACCTTTTTGCAGCAGTTGTACTCAGGATATTAACCCGTTTGAGTCAACATGTTGAGAAGAATATTGATACAAACAAAAGTGGTCTTGAAATACTTTTGGACATTGCCAATGCATATTTCACCTTTTTCTATGTAAATAAATCATATTACAAACTGCTCTGGTCTTTCGAAGATAAGTATTTCGTTTTTACAGAAAGCAACCACACCTCCCCTAACATCAATAAGACCTATCATATTAGAAGAAAAAACATAGAGTTAATCTCAGACACCTACCAAAAAGGATTGGATGATGGCTCCATTAAGGTAAAAAAGGATCCTTTCCTAATTATTACATTACTGTGGAGTCAAACACTCGGCGTTTTACAATTGATATCCAGGGGAGAAAATATGTTGGCCAAAAGTTACAAAGTTGCCCCCAAAAAGTTAATTACAGAACAAATAAGACATTTGGAAGAAAAGCTTACTAAAGCGGATGGCTGATAAAGGGAAATAAAAACCTAATGACTTTTATAGAAAAGACACTCAGTTTCCAGACACTCCTTATTGCGAAGATGAAACCCACAAACAATCGGGTTTGGTTTATCAAGGGTTATATTAAGTGTTTCGCTCAGCCAGGTGATACCTTCCAGAATTGCAATATAGGTATTACGCTTACAACAACGAGGTCCCCCATATTTGGATACCTGCATTAGCCCGGCTGCAGTTACAGCATGAAGTTTTGCCCATTTCTTTTCCGACAAAGCGGTGGTTTTTGTAATATAACTAACAAAGGCCCCAAGCCCCAATACAGCACCACATCCTCCATTGGTACCACAAATATTTCCGGGAATTTTAACCATTCTGGTTCTTAAAATCTTAAGGGCTTCCCTCAGATTTTTTATATTTCCGGTTGCATTATTGTATGTAGTAAGCAGAGCAGCCGGAACCAAAAAATGATGTTCAGGTCCATGTAGATTAAACAATTTGTTTTCCATAATTCTATTGACAAAAACGAGTGGGTTTGTGCCTTCATAATTAAGGCATTCGGACTGGATTAAGTCGTTGGCATCAACCCTGTGGCAGGCATCGCAAACAAAATGTCCGTTGTCACAAAAAATATCGGTTTCAATATCTTTTTCACAGTAGTAACACTTGTGTTTCTCGAAAGAAGTATTATAGGTAAGCGGCTTTCCACATACAGCACAGCCGCTTTTCTGAATTAAAAAACGGTTTCGAATCATAAAAATTATACACTAACTTCATTCAACTCAAATGGAATTTTTATCAGGGTCGAATACATCTGCCCGTCCCCAAGAACCTCTTCATCATCATAGTTCCATTTAATATGAATATCTTTGCCATGCATCAAATGCTCTTCCAGTTTCTTCATTATCAGGAGTATCATCCTGTTAGATGAAGAATTGAAGTATTCGATGTACATATCCATAATAATTTTGTGGTCAATCTCAGGCAGATTGTTATCTATCCAGTCAAAAATGGGTTGATAGAATTCAACTGGATCTTCAGGAAAAGACCGGCCTTTTATTTCATACTTCTGGCTTTCAGGATCTAAAAGTACCTGTGGTGTTGTTTCCGTACCTTCCCAAAAGAGCTTATCCATGGCGCTAAAATTTTAGTAAAGATAAAAAAAAAGTTATGCAATTCTACGACATATTGCTGATTTATCAAACAAATAAGGCTGATTATTAAGTTCTAATAACATTTAAAACATTTTACTAAAAAAATGGTTTCTTCTAGCATGTGAAAAACACAAATGCTTTTCATGACAAGTTTAAAATAACGTGAGTTCGATTTAAATTTTCAAATTCAGATTGGAATAAAAAACTGATAGACAAAGCCTGTTACGATATAATCGGAAGCATATTTTTGAGGAATAGCGAGCTATTGCGATAAAAAATAACGAAGTATATCTGTTTTTTACACAAAGCTTAGTTTTTTAACGCTTATAAACAGCAATGTTCTTCCTAAAAACCATGTAACATAGCTTCCTATTACGCATGATTTTAAATTGAATCTTACTATTTCTAAGCGTTCTGAAACATAGTTCAATCAAATTCCAAAAGACAATAATACAATGAGGTTAATTAAGAATTTTTCGTCGAATTCACGTTTAATAAACAAAACAACTGTTTTTTTGTCTAGGTTAAAGGGAATTTAAAATGTAATAAACATTCAATCAATATGTCAACATTTGAAATAAAAATGCCCAAAATGGGTGAAAGTGTTCAGGAGGCAACGATTACTAAATGGTTTATCGAAAAAGGTCAGTCTGTAGAAGAGGATGAGGCCTTACTTGAAATAGCCACAGACAAAGTTGACTCAGAGGTACCAAGTCCTGTTGAGGGCAAAGTCATTGATATTAAATACGAAACCGGTGATGTAGTTGCAGTCGGTGAAGTAATTGCAATTATAGACCTCACAGGGGAAGAAGAAATTGTTGAAGACACTTCTGAAGAAAAAGGCGATGAAGAAAAAGATTCGCCAGAAGAGAAAGAGGCTCCTGAAAAAGAGCAAGAAGAAGATAAAAAAGAGCCCCCGAAAGAATCATCAGATTTGAATCAAAAATCCAACAGGTTCTATTCTCCTCTAGTGCGCAATATAGCCAAAGAAGAAAAAGTAACCTTTGAAGAACTTGAGCAAATCGAGGGAACAGGAAATGAAGGTAGAGTCCGGAAACAGGATATTCTTGCATATATTGAAAACAGAGGAAGCTCAGCCAAACAAGGCGAAAAACAACCAGGTACTGCTTCTAAACAACCTGCCGACAGCAAGCAACCGGCTTCCGAAGGTGGTGGTGTAGCTCCTTCCGTAAGTGGACAAGATGAAATTATTGAGATGAACCGCATGCGCAAAGTCATTGCAGAACGAATGGTTAACAGCAAGCATACAGCTGCACACGTGACCAGCATGGTAGAGGTCGACGTTGAAAATCTTGTTCAATGGCGAAACCAAAAGAAAAAAGCATTCCAGGATCACGAGGGTATAAAACTAACATTTATGCCTATGTTTATTGAGGCAGTTAGCAAAGCATTAAAAGATTACCCTTTGGTTAATGTTGCTATCGACGGAGATAAAATCATCAAGAAAAAAGACCATAACATTGGTATTGCAGTTGCGTTGCCCGGAAACAACCTGATAGTGCCCGTTATCAAAAAAGCAGATCACAAAAACATAACAGGTCTTGCGCATGAACTTAATAATCTTGCACAAAAAGCTCGCGACAATAAGCTGACAATGGACGAAATTCAGGGAGGAACTTTCTCTATTTCGAACTTCGGCAGCTTTGGTAATGTAATGGGCACACCTATAATAAACCAGCCCGAATCTGCAATTCTAGCAGTAGGCACAATTGAGAAAAAGCCTGCAGTGGTAGAAACCGAGTACGGAGATATTATAGTTCCACGTCACAAAATGTTTCTCTCGCTGACATATGACCATCGCGTTATTGATGGAGCCCTCGGCGGAGCCTATGTAAAAAGAGTAGCAGATTATTTAGAGCAATTCGATAAAAACAGAACATTATAAAATTCCTAATAAGATGGCTAAAACTAAAAAATATAGTATTAAAACTACCGATAAAAAAACACTTGAAAAATGGTATAGCCTATTAACAGTGGGGCGTGCCATAGATGAAAAAGCACCCAATTACCTGAAACAGGCAATAGGATGGTCATACCATGCCCCCTATGCAGGCCACGATGGTATTCAGCTTGCTATTGGTCAGGTGTTTGAAAAGGGGAAAGACCACCTGTTCCCTTATTACAGAGATATGATGACAGCCTTTTCGGCCGGTCTCACAGCAGAAGAACTCATCCTTAACGGAATATCAAAAGACACTGATCCGGCATCAGGCGGAAGGCATATGTCAAACCACTTTGCCAAACCAGAATGGAACATACACAATGTATCATCATGTACAGGTAACCATACCCAGCAAGCTGCCGGAATAGGCCGCGCGATGAAGTACTACAATGGTGAGGGTGTAATTATAAGCTCTCAGGGAGAATCATCTGTTTCTGAAGGTTATGTTTACGAAGCAATTAATGGTGCCTCGCGGGAAGAAATGCCAGTAATTTTTGTTTTCCAGGATAATGGATATGGAATTGCCGTACCTAAAGAGGACCAAACAGCCAACCGCAAGGTAGCTGATAATTTCAGTGGCTTTAAAAACCTGAAAATCATTCATTGTAATGGTAAAGATGTGTTCGATTCAATGAACGCAATGCGGGAAGCCAAAGAGTGGGCGCTTGAAAACCAGCAGCCGGTAATAGTACATGCCAACTGTGTGCGTATTCACTCCCACTCCAACAGCGACCGCCATGAACTTTACCGCGATGAGAACGAACGTAATTACGTAAAAGAATACGATCCAATAGCCAAATATCGCAGAATGCTTTTGCGCTATGAGCGTTTTACGGAAAAAGACCTTGAAAAAATAGAGGAAGAAGCCAAAAAAATTGTAAAAGATGCCCATAGAAAAGCACTCAAAGCGCCGGATCCAAAACCAGATTCTATTTTTGATTATGTGAGCCCGGAACCATACAAAGCTTCAAAATACCCCGATGGAACGCACAACGACACCGGCAACAAAAAGAAACTTATTGAAGCACTTAATGAAACGCTCAAAGCTGAATTTAAAGCCAATCCCGATACATTCCTATACGGCCAGGATGTGGCACACAAAGACAAAGGAGGTATTTTTAATGTATCGAAAGGATTGCAGCAAGAATTTGGTAAAGACCGGGTTTTTAATGGCCCCATCGCTGAAGATTACATTACAGGTACAGCTAATGGAATGAGTCGGTTTGACGAAAAAATTAGGGTAGTGATTGAAGGGGCTGAATTTGCGGACTATTTCTGGCCTGCCATGGAACAATTGGTAGACTCAACACATGACTACTGGCGTTCAAACGGTAAATTCGTGCCAAACGTAACCATCAGACTTGCCTCTGGCGGATATATCGGAGGTGGCCTTTACCACAGTCAAAACATTGAAGGTGCACTTTCAACATTGCCAGGGTTAAGAATTGTTTATCCATCGTTTGCCGATGATGCCGCCGGCCTATTGCGTACTTCAATGCGTAGTCGGGGAATGACCATGTTTATGGAGCCCAAAGCACTCTATAACGATCCCAAAGCGGCCACACCAATACCCGAAGACTTTGAAGTACCCTTTGGAAAAGCCAGAATACGCAGAGCAGGTGAAGATATTACCATTGTGACCTATGGAAATACAACCCATATGTCGCTCGATGCTGCTGAAAAATTGCAGGAAGAGCTCAATATGTCAGTAGAGGTTATTGATATCAGATCAATAATACCACTTGATACAGATACCATAATCGAATCGGTTAAAAAAACCAATAAAGTACTGGTGGTACATGAAGACAAAGTTTTTAGTGGTTTTGGTGCTGAAATAGCTGCTCAAATATCAGATGCAGCCTTTGAATACCTCGACGGTCCTATAATGCGTGTAGGCTCAACATTTACACCAGTTGGGTTCAACCGCATATTAGAAAAAGCAATTTTACCAGATACTGACAAAATATACGCATCGCTTAAAAAATTAGCTGAATACTAAAAAGATCACACATGAAAAAGACAGGATTATTCTATAGTTTCAATACACACAAAACTGCCCAGGTCGCTCAAAAAATCAAAGAGCTTTGGGAAGGAGATATTGATGAAATTAACGTCGAAAAAGCTTCTGATGAGCAATTAATGGCTTACGACAACTATATAATGGGTGTCCCCACCTGGTTTGACGGAGAACTTCCCAATTATTGGGATGAATTGGTTCCTGCACTTGAAGACATGAATTTCAAGGGAAAAACCTTTGCCATATTTGGCAATGGAGACCAAAAAGGGTACCCGGAGAATTTTGGAGATGGCGTAGGAATTATGGCTGAGATAGTCGAAAAACAAGGCGGCAAAGTTATCGGCTACACAGAGGCCGACGATTATGAATTTGAAAGCTCAAGAGCTTTGCACGATGGCAAATTTGTAGGGCTTCTGCTTGATTTCGAAAATCAGGCCCGAAAAAATAACAGCCGAATAAAAAACTGGGTTAAACAAATTGCCAATCAAATGGTTTCATAAATAGAACAACTAAAAAGTTACTGTTATGCCAAAACTCAAAACTAATTACATGGGACTGGATCTGAAAAACCCTTTAATTGTAGGAGCCAGCAACCTAACCACAAAACCAGCAAATGCGAAAAAGCTAGAAGAAGCAGGAGCTGCTGCTATTGTATATAAATCACTTTTTGAAGAAGAATTGGAACTTGATGCGCTTAAACTCTCACAAGAGTTAGACGAGTATGATGAGCGGCATGCTGAAATGGTTAATCTCTTTCCAAGTATTGACCATGCCGGCCCCGATGAGTATCTATATGAATTGCAAGAAGTGGTTGATGCAGTAAGTATCCCTGTTATAGCAAGTGTAAATGCGGTCAAGAAAACCATGTGGGTGGAATATGCTAAAAAAATAGCAGAAACAGGAGTAGCAGCCCTGGAGTTGAACTTTTATTATATTCCCTCAGAAATGGATCGAGTAGCATCAGCAGTTGAAGATGAACAGATTGAAATATTGGAACAACTCAAAAAAGAGATCGACATCCCGGTTTCTGTTAAGATCAGTCCTTATTATACAAATACGCTAAACTTCATTAAAAAACTTGATGAAGCTGGAGCAGATGGAATTATAATGTTTAACCGCCTTTTCCAGCCCGAGATTAATATAGAAACCGAGCAAAACGAGTATCCCGATAATTTTAGCCAAAGCGACGACAAGAAACTTTCATTGCGTTTTGCTGCCCTGGCTTATGATAATATTGATGCACAAATTATAGCCAGCAATGGTATTCATACCGGAGAAGACTTAATTAAAGTTCTCTTAGCAGGTTCAGATGCTGTTCAGGTAGTATCAACACTTTATAAAAATGGGTTCGACGCTATTCCAAAAATGCTTGACGAATTAACAGCATGGATGGATAAAAAGGGATACAAATCTATTGATGATTTCAAAGGTAAGATGTCTAAAAAGAACATTAAAGATCCATACGCATATCGCAGAGCTCAGTATATAGACATTCTTTTAAATTCAGAAGAAATTTTCAAATTCAATCCGCAACATTAATAGTAATTCATTTCATGATAAAGCGACTGGTTATTTCAATCAGTCGCTTTTTTATGCAAAAAAAAAGAGGCAGTAAACTACCTCTTTTAAATTAACCTATTGTGGTTATTTTATTTTTTAACCGTTTTTACAATAGCTTCAAAAGCTTGTGGATGGTTCATTGCAAGGTCGGCTAATGTTTTACGGTTTATCTGGATATTGTGCTTGTGAATTTTACCCATGAATTCTGAGTAAGACATTCCGTAATTCCTAACTGCAGCATTGATACGCTGGATCCACAGTGCACGGAAATTACGTTTTTTAGTTCTACGGTCGCGGTACTGGTAACTTAATGCTTTTTCATGCGCATTTTTAGCTACGGACCACACATTTTTTCTTGCACCAAAGTAACCTTTGGTTTGTTTTAATACTTTTTTTCTTCTTGCTCTTGATGCAACAGAATTTACTGATCTTGGCATAACATCAAATTTTACGAATTAACAGCGTTCTTTTTCAGAATCTTTAAGGCTGCGTCATTCAAGGTTAATAATTACTTGAGCGCTAAACACTCTTTTACATTTTTCAAATTACTCTTGTCTACTATGGTATAGTAACCAAGATTACGCTTACGTTTCTTCTCCTTTTTTGTCAGGATGTGACTTTTGTAAGCATGCTTTCTCTTAATTTTACCAGTCGCTGTAATCGCAAAGCGTTTTTTAGCGCTGGATTTAGTTTTCATCTTAGGCATCCTTCTACAATTTATATTCTACTTCAAAAATAGCTTTCAATTACTTTTTGGGTGCAATAAACATTGTCATACGTTTGCCTTCTAGTTTCGGAAGTTTTTCAACCTTACCGTATTCTTCCAAATCCTGGGCCAGACGTAACAACAAAATCTCACCTTTGTCTTTAAACAAAATGGTACGTCCTTTAAAAAACACGTATGCTTTCAGTTTAGCACCATCCTGAAGAAATTTCATGGCATGATTCTTTTTGAAATTATAATCATGCTCATCTGTATTGGGACCAAACCTGATCTCTTTGATTACAACTTTAGTAGATTTGGCTTTCATCTCCTTTTGTTTCTTTTTCTGTTCATAAAGAAACTTATTGTAATCCACAATTTTACATACAGGTGGGTCAGCTTTTGGCGATATCTCAACCAAATCGAGCGCATGCCCTTCCGACATTTTAATCGCTTCACTTAGCGGGTAAATGCCGGGGTTGTCTACATTATCACCAACAACTCTTACTTGTTGGGCTCTAATCCCTTCGTTGATTCTGAAACGTGGCTCGTCATTTCTATGACTGGGCCTCTTTTTTCTTCTTTTTTGCGCGATTGTTAAATCCTCCTTCTTTAGTTCAACATAATTTGAAAAAACCTGTGTTTACAGGGTTCGCAAAATAGTGCTGCAAATATCCTAATAAATTTTAACTATACGAAAAATTTTCACTACAAAAATGCGTGTTTCTGTTGAAAAAAAATACTTTAGCTTAAAATTTCTTAAAATGCACATTGGTTTACTTTCCGATACTCATGGTTTTTTACATCCTGCAGTTCAAAAACACCTTAAAGATGTAGATGAAATATGGCATGCCGGTGATATTGGATCTCTACAGGTGCTTCAAAAACTGGAAGAATTAGCACCCGTACGTGCTGTTTTTGGAAATATTGATGATGCCAATTTAAGGCGACAACTCCCTGAAATACTTAACTATAACATTGGTAATTACAAAATTTTAATGACCCATATTGGCGGATACCCGGGTAACTACGCAGCAGGCATCAGGCAAATACTCTACGATAACAAACCTAATTTATTTATCAGTGGGCATTCGCATATTCTTAAGGTCAAACCCGATCAAAAATTTAAACTTTTACACATTAATCCGGGGGCAGCAGGGCTTCAGGGGTTTCATCAGGTTTGTACACTTGTGCGCTTTCGCATTACAAACACTATTGAAGACCTTGAAGTAGTTGAGTTCCCTAAAAAAAGGAGCTGATGGTGTCATCAACTCCTTTAGTGTTATGGTGATAGATCAATTTAATCTACAACCTGCTATGAGCATGTTTTATTTCACATCAATTGCCCTTGGACCTTTATCCATAGCTTCCTCTTTCTTGGGAAGTGTTATGTAAAGGATGCCGTTTTCCTGGTGGGCTTGAACTTTATCCTGCTCAATTTCATCTGATAAATTAAATGCCCTTTTAAAAGAATCCTGAACAAATTCTTGCTTTAAATACGCAGGCCCTTCATCATTCTTTGTCTCTTGTTTTTCATAGCTGATGGTTAATACATCATCTTCCAGCTGAATATTGATATCTGATTTGTCAATACCCGGAACATAAATTTGCATTTCTAACCTATCCTTATAATCAGCAATATTAACATCTGGAAGCTTATTATAACCAAAAGCATTAGAAGCAACGGGGTTATTTAAAGCGTTACTAAATCCCTTATAACCGGGACGTCTGGTTGTGAAAACAGTAGGTATCATAATTATCTCCTTTCTTAATAAATTATTTTTGTTTCTTTGTGTTTTTATTTGCAAGGTGTGTACCAAGCGGAAAAACAAGCCAATTTGACACACCTACCCTGTTATACAATGCCAAATTGACAATATGAGTAAATGAAAAAAACACAAAACACTAAGGCTCAAATCGCAGCCTTCCTCACTGCACTGTTCTGGGGTTATTCATTCACCTGGACAACCCAGGTACTGGAGTTTTTCGATCCCATGTCTATTATTTTTATGCGACTGGTTATAGCGCTTTCGCTAATGATTCCGTTGATGATTGCACTAAGGATGCGAGAAAAAGTTAGATTAAAGGATATGGGTGCACTGGCCCTTTTGGGTTTCTTTCAACCCTTTTTGTATTTCATTTTCGAAACATATGGAGTCAAACTTACCACCTCCACCCTATCAAGTGTAATTATCTCAACAATTCCGTTGCTGGTGCCAGTAGGCGCATTTTTAGCCTTTAAAGAGCAACTAACACTTTTAAATATTGCAGGAATAATAATTTCCTTTTCAGGAGTTACCCTTATTGTACTGGAGCGCCGTCTTGATTTTCAAGGTGGTTATTGGGGTGTAATCATTCTATTTATGGCTGTAATAACTGCAATCATTTATATGATTTTATTGAGGAAGCTGGCAGGTAAGCACAATGTTTTTACGATTAATATCTATCAGAATATTTTTGGGTTGATATACTTCCTGCCATTTTTCATAAAAAATGGGGTGCCTACACTTATGAAAATCGATTTTTCTTTTAGCTGGATTTTTCCACTTGTAGCGCTTGCAGTGTTTGGTAGTGCTGCAGCATTTTTACTTTTTACTTATGCAATAGGCAAAATAGGGGCAACCAGAGCTGCTGCTTACAACAACCTGGTACCGGTAGTAACCGCCATAGCGGCTTATTTTAAATTTGCAGAAGATATCTCATTCCAAAAAACAGCTGGTATTGCCATTGTAATAGCAGGACTGTTTCTTGTTCAGAGGCAAAAGCAACTCAACAATTAATTATTGCTTACACCTGCTTTTATTTGACCCCAATTCTCTCCTTTTTTTATGCGGGTAACCTGCATTTCGCTAATGCAAAAAAGCTGTGCAATAACTTTTTGCTTAACCCCGCGCTCAAGCATCGATTTAAGTAATACGATATCTTGTTTACCAAGTTTAGAATTGGTCACTTTACGTTTCCTGGGAATCTCACGATTTCGCTGGTGCAAGCGACTCAAAATTCTATCGTAACCGTTTTTACGGTTTACCCACTGCAAATTTCTGTAATAATTATTCCCTTTGTTCCAATCAAGGTGCACAACCATGTCATCATGCGGACCTTTGGGCACAAAAGCCATAGCGGTAAGCTTATGTACCAAAACAGTTTTTCTTTTTCCGTTTATTCTTACACAAACAGATTTAAACCCTTTGGTGCTACTCTGCTTGAGTATTTTACCTTCAGGGTTTGTTGAAAAACTTTTTACACGTCCATAATCACTGATCATGTACTTCTCAACTGTACCGGGAATAAATTTCCAATTCTCATCCTGGATGCGACGCAAATTACGTCCATCCGGATGCCGGACAGCAATTTTTCTCATATGTTGTTCATCTAACGGGTAGTGCAAAAATAGAAAAATTCTATAAAACACCCTATAGAATAAAGAAAATCAACCGTTCACAGCAAAACAACAATGATGACTTTAAATGGTGTTCTAATTGCAGCATTGGGGGCCACCAGATTGTGATGGTGGCATGGGCGTTATTTCCTCTCTCCCATTTCCACCTTTTGAATGCCCCTGACGCATACCACGCCCCCGACCTCTATCGAGACCATGCCGGCCGCGAATACGATTGAGCATAAAGTGTTTAAACTGGTGTTCGGTATAAAACATCTGAAGTATTTCCTCATCACTCATGAAGGTTCTAAGCTTATTGATATAGCGCTCCTGTATATCTTTTCGCTGGTCGTCAAAATTCAAAAACCGTTTTAAAGCTGCCTCTCCATTATTTGTATCTAACTCGCCTTCGGCATATTTGATCAAAAAACTTCTTTGCGCCCGCCATAAGCTATCACGCTGTTGTGAATATGCATTATACACCGGCCAGAATTTTTGAGCTTCTTTTTCGGTAAGATTCATCTCTTCAGTAAAAAAACCAATCTTTTCGCTCTTATAAAATCTGCCCGGCCTGAAATCATGATTTTCTTGCGTAGGTTCTTCATTGTCGCACGCGTTAAACAAACCTGCTAAAGCAAAAATTACTAATATTTGTAATATTTTCATGGTCTATCGTTATTTAATGTCCTGTAAAACTAATCATTTCCGTACAAAACTTCTTCATTGGCATACCCTGTTTGAATCAGGTAGGCATCATCTTCATTCGTAAGCTCACTTTCCTGACCCTCTTCAGAATAATACTTTAACATTTGCATATCGTAACTGTATAGTTCAGCTTCTACTCCTGCAGCTAAAAGTTCGGTTTCAGATGTTTGCTGCTGATACATATACAACCAACCTCCACCTACGGAAATTAATAAAACAACTGCGGCAGCCGCTCGAAACCATACCTTGTTTAAAGCAATTACCTTTGGTTTCTTTGAAACAGTTTTTTCCAGTATATCATTCTTCAATTCGTCAAAGTACTGGTTCGGCACCCGAAAAGGTTGCGCTTTAAGTTCTGTTTTATGTACTTTTTTATTAGTCATCTCTATTATTACTTATATTTATGACTCATTAACCATTAAAAGGTTTAATGCTCAATTATTTCTGCTTTTATAGTTTCTTCGATTTTTTTTACGGCATGATGGTAAGAAGCCTTCAGGGCACCTACAGAGGTTTCCAGGATATCTGCAATATCCTGGTATTTCATCTCATCAAAATATTTCATATTGAAAACCAGCCGCTGTTTCTCGGGCAGCTTTAGTATTGCTTTTTGAAGTTTTGTCTGAATTTCATCTCCATCAAACCATTCATCACTTTCGAGCGATTGACTCAGGTTGAAAAGGTGTTCATCGAGATTATCGGCTTCTGTACGTTTCTGTTTTTGCAAAAATGAGAGAGCCTCATTCGTAGCAATCCGGTATAACCAGGTGTAAAACTTACTGTCATGGCGAAAGGCGTGCAAATTTTGATAAACCTTAACCCACGTATTCTGCACAACATCATTGGTATCTTCATGGGTTATTAAAATTTTACGTACATGCCAGTACAGCCGTTCGTTATAACGATCAAGCAACCCCGCAAAAGCAAGCTCACTTTTGCGGGTTTTACGCCTGATCAATTTTATTAGTTGTTCGTCAGATTTTTTTTCCATGGACTTTGCATCACAAGTCCCCGGGAATTTTATTTACGGCTAACAGCACGTTTTACAGCCTCGACTAAATTTTCTGTAGTTAAACCGTATTTTTTCATCAACTCCTCGGGTTTACCGCTCTCTCCGAATGTATCATCTACAGCTACCATCTCCAATGGTGCAGGAACATTGCGCCCTAAAACCTGGGCAATACTTTCGCCCAATCCACCATTCATTAGATGTTCTTCGCAGGTTACAGCGGCTTTGGTTTTGCTTACTGATGCTATGACTGCATCTACATCCAAAGGTTTAATTGTATGAATATTAATCAGCTCAACTGATATTTGCTCTTTTTCGAGCAAGTTGACGGCTTCAGCTGCTTTTAGCAACATATGTCCGGTGGCAAAAATTGTCACATCTGATCCTTCGTGCATATTCACGGCTTTGCCAATCACAAACTCCTGATTTTCTGGTGTAAAGTTGGCAACTTTTGGTCGACCAAAACGCAAATAAACCGGACCTTCCATTTTAGCAACTGCTTTTGTGGCAGCTTTGGTTTGGTTATAATCAGCCGGATTAATTACAGTCATATTTGGCAACATTTTCATCATGCCCAAATCCTCCATAATCTGGTGTGTAGCACCATCTTCGCCCAGCGTAATACCAGCATGAGAAGCTGCAATTTTTACATTTTTTTGCGAGTAAGCAATGGATTGTCTCACCTGATCATAGACTCTTCCAGTAGCAAAATTTGCAAATGTAGCAGCGAAAGGTACTTTTCCACCAATGGTTAAGCCTGCAGCAACGCCCATCATATTGGCTTCTGCAATTCCTGACTGGAAAAACCTTTCAGGAAATTCTTCAGCAAAATCACCCATTTTCAAGCTTCCTGTCAGGTCAGCACACAGACCTACCACATTTTCATTTTCACGTGCAGCCTCTACTAATCCTGCACCAAATCCCGATCGGGTATCTTTGTTTCCGGTATTGTTTATTTCAATCATGTTGTAAGTAATTTTCGTGCAAAAATAATCAATAAAAAGTAACCCTGACAGATGCACCCGATTTTATTTCAAACTCCTTTTTAATTGCCTCCAGGACATTGTGTGCAGAGATTGGCCTGTAAATGGCCATATATTTTCCGGGGAGTAGCACCAGCGAACTAAACGACTCATCCTCAGGCAAATTAGCCACCCACTTCACTTTATCATTTTGAATCACGTACACAGCGCAATACCCATTCTGATAGGCTGAGAAATTAGCTATGCCCGGTTCCGGAATTTGTATTTTGGTAGTATGGCTCTGCGAAATTTCTACACTATCAATCTTTAATCGTGGCAGAGTTAGTACCTCTATATTGTAATATCCGGTGATATACCGCTCTTTTCGTTCTACAGTTTGTACATGTACCAATTCGCCTTTTAAATCTTCTACCAGGAATTGCAAATCGCGATATTGAGCACCTTTTGGTCTTTTCAATAATAATGTTCCTCGCGGGGCATCGATTCCAATAATATTATGCGTACCGGGGGAAATGGAAATTGAATCTTTTGAAATAGGAGGCAATGTATGCACAACCATGCGATAATCTGATAATGGATCTAAAATTATGGTATCTGGCACACCTTTTAAGTTGATGGTATGAAAATAATTGTACCGTGGCATTTTACTGAACATATCATAAAATGTCATGCCTACATTGGTTTCGGTAGCATTACCATAGGCATCAAGTAAATTAACCTGAACAGTAGTATTATTAAGGGCCTGGGAAATTACCACACCCATTACATCTTCGAACCTGTCCTCATTGGAAGCATCATAATATTTACCCACACAATTAAAGGTTTCTTTAAAATCTGGATCCAGTCCTATACCAACAACAAATGGTTTTAAAATGATACCCCGTTTTTGCAAATCTCTAGAAACAGCACATGGATCACCTTCACATGCTTCAATTCCGTCTGTAATTAAAATAATTACATT
>Ga0102940_1000875_pt1 | contig 20291 bp, 19 predicted proteins | sample SalPonR2_C_D1_MG_FD_78215 | JGI IMG/M metagenome (GOLD analysis project Ga0102940, IMG submission 78215) | Salt pond soil microbial communities from South San Francisco under conditions of wetland restoration - Salt Pond MetaG R2_C_D1_MG | ecosystem: Environmental > Aquatic > Marine > Intertidal... | reverse complement strand
TAGCGGATACCATAATACCGATTTAAACCTCGATGGTCAGGTTGTTTTTTCCGGCCAGGATAATGATGTCGACCTCCTGTTCAACAATGTGGATGGCCACCAGGTCAATTTTTTTCGCTTGCGCACATTCGTAGTTATTGAGCAACTACCCTAATCGCTTTTTTCGCAAGACCCAATCTTTTAGAGCTTGTTTGGATTTCACACTTCGGGCTGCTCTTGCCACGAAATCGATGAACGCCGGTGACCATGTCTTTATACACTACCGCAGTACGCCCTACTACGAAAAATGGGTCATCAACGTACAGGCCACCGCGGCTCAGCCTTTCTCTGTAATTGGGGTCCTGGGACCCAATGGAGAGCGACCCGTTATTTCGGGAGACGGCGCAACCACACGGCTCCAACTCGATTGCTAGAACGAAGAACGTGTCGTAATTAAAGTGGGCGGTTCCAATACCCCCCTCCGATGGCTTACCTGCCCACATTATTATTGAAAACCTCGAAATCCGGTCTGCTCATCCTAACTATACCTTTACTGACGACAGGGGAAATACGAGTACCTATGCCCGTAATGCCGCCCCGCACAATCGATAGCAAATTGATGCTGCCCCATGCGGTGCAGCGGCTGTACCGACATCGCTGCTACCCCAGAAACAGAACAACCAATCCCAGTATGAATAGCCTCATAATTGCCAACCGTACAGCATACACCTCCTGCCGGCCGGCAAAACACGAAAGCCGTCGGAAGCTTTGAAAATTTTAAATATGAAATAGAGGAGTTCGTTTCTCGTCTTGACATTATTCAACACATGCTGATTAACCCTGTGGGCTCTCTCAATTGATTTGATCTGTGTACAGTTGACCCATAGCCTGAGTGGACATACTAGATATAGAAACATAAAGCATTTATAATCAACGTTTTAAATCCCAAAACGGCATTAAACGGTTGATTAAGCCTCTTACAAGCCTGCTTTTTTTGTCCTGCGAGACAGGACAAAAGTATGAATCTTTATCAATGTACTACAAATATACTTGCTAGAAGTGAATGGGCAAAGCCCATACCAATTCGTGAGCGGTATATAATCAACATCTTATTTTTCACCTAAATCATTTAAACATGAAACGATTACTTTTTCTTGCTGCCTTTATGGTAATGACGGTTTTCAGTTTTGCTGCAATCACTCAAGATGCCGCCCCGGAAAGCGTGGAGAATCCATCCTTAATGACGGAGGTACATCCCGATTACTCTCCCCTCTATGTTCTCCACGCTACTATGGGTGATGAAGATGAGGGCAAGAGCTGTACGATAACCATTGAAACACGACGTGCAGATGGCACATGGGATGCACGGCGAGTAACCATTGATGGCGTAACCTGTATGGAGCTTATTAATTCTGTTGTCAAAGCTGTTCTTTAAAACCACCAACATGAGACATCTAATACTTTTAGGATCGTTTACCCTAATCGGATTATTCTCACCGATGCTTTTAAACGGTAAATCCACAATACCTGATCGCCAATTACAATATGAGTTGGGCGTAGAAAACAACTCAAACACGGCAGAATATAAGCAAAGCGTCAAAGTGGATTGCACCGTTAAAATAAAGGTAAAAAACGAGGACGGCACAACTACCGTTTACCGGATTACTTTTCACGATCAGAGACTAATCGACTGTATAGCCATTAAAGTTCTTGGCCTCTTTAAGTGAGAACTCAATCCAAATGAGACAGAGGAGCGTGCACTCCTCTGTCTCAACCTGTATATTATCATTTATTCTTCCAAAACCATTAACCATGAAACGCATCTTATATCTCACTATCGCTATGTCTATTAATTGCGTTGCGCTCTCTTCACAGACGTCCATCTCCGGTGTAGTCACCTATCAATCCAGGCATAAAATGCATGATTTTTCTACTTATAACTACTACCTACTTTTCGAAAACGGCATTACCGAATTTTCCTTACAGCCTCAAGGTAATGCCAGTGAAGACATGCATATTGATGAGTCGGAAATGGTATTGACAATAGACCGTTCTTATCCAGATTCGCTATATCCATACCAGATCATTGACACCGAGTCAAAAGTCGTTTACGAAGGCCTGCCCATTATGTATCCTGAACAGGATTATTCTATTCATTTTGTAAAAGACCAACCAGCGCTAAATTGGGAAATAAAAAATAAATTCAGGAGGATCGGAGAATATCAATGTCAACTCGCAGAACTCGACTTTAGGGGAAGAACCTATCAGGCCTGGTTTACCCTGGAAATACGTATTCCTTATGGTCCGTTCAAATTTTTCGGCTTGCCGGGATTGATCCTGGAGATATACGACATGAAACGAGAAGTATATTTTGCTGCAACATCTATTTTACTGGGACATGAGGAGGAATTTAAAAAACTGCCTTTGCATCGCCTAGAACCGACCAGGTTTATCAGTCGCGAAGAATATTATACCCTGGTCCAAAAAAGCCAACAAAAAGATTCTGATGAATTCCTTCAACGCCTACAATCGAAACTACCCAGAGGTGTTGTCATGACTGTCGATACTATTGAAAAAGGATCAGACGCAATAGAACTAGACTACCAAAAATGATCTATTTAATTTATTCACATGATGAAGAAAACAGTAAACTTAATCGCCGTTTTTATCATCACCTCCCAAGCGGTGGCATTAGGGCAGACAAAAATAACTGGTACTATTTTCGACGAACGAGGAGAGGCGATACCATTTGCCACCGCCCTGTTAGAACGTATGCAGGATACGTCCCTAATTGCCTTTACCACCACTGATGAAAAGGGCCAATTTACTATAGAAACCACTTATACTGATTCTTGTCTGTTATCTTTTTCCTGCATAGGTTATCAAAAAAAGATAATTCCTCTTTTACACTTACGCGATACGACCTTCAGCTTTGAGGTCCATCTCCAGCAAGAATCATATCGGCTCAGAGAAGTGGTAGTACAGGGCGACCATGCCATCATCGAAAAAGGGGATACCATTGTATTTGATGCAGAATATTTCTCAGATGGCAGCGAATTAGTGGTTGAAGAGGTGCTCCGCAAAATACCAGGCGTTGACGTGGATCAATCCGGAGTAATACGAATCGGCGACCAGGAAGTAGAAAAAGTGATGGTAGAAGGAGATGACTTTTTTGAAAAAGGTTATCGTTTACTTACAAAGAACATGCCCGCAAAACCTATCGACAAAGTAGAGGTCGTAAAAAACTATCAAAGTAATGCCCTGCTCAAAAAGATTACACAAAGTGAGGCCGTAGCTTTAAACCTAACATTAGAGGAAGATGCAAAAAGGCAATGGTTTGGCAATTTGACTGCTGGCTATGGCCCCAGCACGAATAGCAACCGGTATGACAGCAAAGCTAACCTCATGAATTTTGGCAAAAAAAATAAATACTATTTTATGGTCACGGGCAATAATAATGGGCAAGACGTGACCGGAGACATCCAACACCTGATCACTCCATCATCCTCCAGTTCTCACGAACAGATTGGGGGGCAGGAATGGATACAACACCCTGTCAACACCGGCGCTTTAGTTCCTATGATCGACAGAGACCGGGCTAATAGAAACAATGACCAATTAATATCCCTGAATGCCATATTACACCCATTTGACAATGCCAAAATTAGAACGACAGGTTTTCTTAAACTGCATCAGTTTTCTCTTGACCGAAAAGCGGTGACGCAGTTCTTTATTGGTAATGAAAACTTCCAAAACACAGAGCGTTATCACTTCCGGGATAGAGAACTATCGGGCATATTCAAAATAACAGGTGAAATTGACTTGCATAAAAACCAGAATATAACCACACAGACCACTATATCTATACAGCAGGAAAAGGCACTTAGTGAATTGAATTTTAATGGCATACCTCAAAATGAGGATATCCAGTCCGACCACAAGAGGTTAGATCATAAAAATGTCTACACGAACAAGTTATCCCCAACTTCAGTACTTCTAATCAAATCGAGGTTCGTCTTTCATAACGCGCCTCAAGAATACCAGGTCGATTCCACCCGGTTTCCCGAATTCACCCAAGACCTAAGGTCGCGAATTCCTGTACGACAGGATATACAACACCATTTCTTTTATTCAGGAGCGGAAGCATTACTCATCAAAAGAAAAAAGGAAAACAAGCGTATTACGTACGTTTTGGGGAATCAGGTTCGCCAACACCAATTCGCCTCCGATTTTCACCCCTTTATCAGGGAAAATACACCCCCGAATTCTTCCTGGATCATTAATGATATCCAATACCGAACCAATGACTTTTATACTGGAGTTCGGTATAAGATCAATCACCTGGATTGGACATGGAATGCAGAAATCGACGCTCACCTACTTAATAATCTCTTGCACTCAGCTGAGCAAGACCGCACGCAATCCATACTATTATTGAACACACGCCTGACGGCAACCTGGGAAATAGATAAAAAAAATACATTGACCGGTATTTTATCCACTCAAAACACTAATTCCGACGTCCTTGAAATTTATGACCAATTCCTGATGACTTCTGCTCAATCATTTGCCCGTGGATTCAGTGATTTTAATCAAATGACGACCAGGAGCCTAACGGCAAAGCATCAATATGGCGGCTGGGAAGACCGCACTCACTTAAACTCTATTGTTCAATTTTCTAAGCAAGACGATGTACTCGCACCTTCTTCAATAATCACCCAAAATATTTCTTTTCGTGAATTAAGCCTACGAACAGATCAGACCTCAAGCTTATTCCGCACTTCTTTAGACCAATATGTACCCTTCATGGCGGGCAATGTTAAATTAAGGGCATTAGCTTCTACCCGGAATTTTCAAAATATAACAAATGATATTACCCAGGACATTCAATCCTTTTCTTTACAGTACACAGGAGAATTTCGATCAGCTTGGAAAAGCGCCCTTAATATCCATATAGGCAGTACCCGATCAAACAGTTCATATAAAGTAAATTCAGGTGAACCCCAAAGGATATCTTCCAATGTCAGTTTTTTCGATCTACAAGCGAAGTTTAAAGATAACACTCACTTTTTATTGGAATTTGAACGGCACAACTTCCTGAATATTGATCACGACAACAACGTATACCATTTTATTGATTTCTCCGTCCAGCACAAGCTGAAAAATAAAAAAGTCCGACTGATGCTTTCGGGGAAAAACCTGCTCAACACTCAAAACTTTGTTTTCAACCAGTTGTCTGATGTGCAATTTTCTCAAATCCAATACCGACTGATCCCCAGATATCTCCTGGGGCAGGTCGAAATTTCTTTCTAACGGGTTAAGCAGGCTACAGGCGCATGCCCCCTGGTTTACCTTTCGGTCAGAAAATCTGCCACGTACCGAATCAGATCGGGATTCTTCATCAGGCGATAGTGGCCGTAGCCATTGGTTGTTAGGAGTTGGGCATCTGGCCAGTTATTGGCCGTTTCCAGAGCGTCACTGAAGGGGACGATAGCATCTTCACGATCGTGGATCAGGAGTATCTCATCAATATTAGGAGGTGGCAGAGTACCCGAAACGTCTGCGGCGTGTAGCGGTAGGCCGGCGGTGCGTTCCAGCATTTGCCGAAAGATAGCTTTAGTTCGTCCGCGCACGCCGAGCATCGTGGTGGCCCGATCGAAGACGGCCTGAGCCCGGTTGGGAGCAGCAACCATAACCAGCTTTTTAAGGTGCCGTTGGGGATCGAGATGACGCAGGGCAAACATGGTCGACGGACCACCAAAAGAATGGGTGATAATGTGCTCAACGTCACCAAACTGATTCATGATGGCCCGAACGGCCGCCGCAAATTCCGGCATAGTCGTGGCACGTCCCCGGGAATCACCGTGAGCCGGGCCGTCAAAGGCAACCACACGAAAGCCCGCGTTTAACAGAGGAGGTACAAAAGTACGCATGGCTGTTCCCCGCGATTCCCAACCATGAACAAGTAGTACCACCCGGTCACCTTGTCCCCATTCGTACCCCTTAAGCATCCGGCGGCCCGTCAAAAATTCAAAAACCCGGGCCTGCTCCAAAACCGGCTCCGACTTTTTATGGCGGGCCCGTTGCCGGGGAGTAGTAAAAAACCGGTACGCTACCCGCGCTGCCAAACGGGGAAACAAAGGAGATATCCACCGGAAACCAAAACGAATAAGCGGTAAAATAAAGGGTTCACGGGGTGGCTTTTCGGGTTGAGGATCTTGCCAATCGGTGGCTAAGTCTTTAATTTTTGCGGAAGCGGAAGCTATCATCAACTGGTTATTTGAGTTAAAACAGGTTGGGGAATATACTAATGTCGATAAAACGGATGTACTAGAAAGCACTAAAACCACTTTACCTGGCGTATAGTTGACTGCTGACATTGGTGCAGACTAGCTTTGCACTTTTGCCAGGTGCGAACGTAACATTTTTATATCCGGCGTGTTGTATGCATCTATGCTAAAAATACCCAAACATATCATTTATCTGGGCACGGGAAGCAATCTGGGCGACTCCCTGGAAAACCTGAACCGTGCGGCTCAACTCTGTGGGCAGCACGTCGGATCCCTGGCGCACCAATCGAGCATATACCGCACGGCCGCCTGGGGTATCGAGGATCAACCCGTCTTCTTCAATCAGGTATTATGCCTGGAAACTACCCTCGGTCCTTTTGCCGTATTAGATGCCATTCTGGACATTGAGCAGGGCATGGGACGAATTCGGCAACGGAAATGGGGCGAGCGCCTGATTGATATTGATCTGTTGTTTTACGACCAATGCATCATTCATTCTTCCCGCTTGCAGGTACCCCATACCTATATTGCCGAGCGACAATTTGTACTGACCCCCATGAGCGAAATCGCTCCGGATTTTATTCATCCCGTATATCAGCAATCCATTAGCGAATTGCAGCGTAAAAGTTTGGATCAACTGGTGGTAGAACGAGCACCATAAGAAGTCCTTTTTGGCTACTTTTGCCTTCCAACCAAAAAAGCTATGGCCGCAGGAAAGAAGAAAAACGGATTTATCACCATCGAGGGGAATATTGGTGCCGGCAAAACGACACTCTGCCATATGCTGGCCCGCGACTACAATCACCGGTTGCTGCTGGAGCAATTTTCCGACAACCCCTTTCTTCCCCTATTTTACGAAGATCCGGAGCGCTACGCCTTTACGGTGGAGCTGTTCTTTATGACCGAGCGACACAAGCAATTGCAAAAAGAGCTTTCGCAACGTAACCTGTTCGGAGATAATATTTTGTCCGACTACTTCTTTCTTAAAACGCTACTTTTTGCCCGCAATAATCTAAGCGGTGAAGAATACCGCTTATTTCAGCGTCTGTTTCACATCCTCAATGCCCCCTTTCCCAAACCTGACCTCTTAGTATATCTCCACCGCCCCGTCCCCCAACTGATCCGTAACATTACTAAACGGGGGCGTTCTTTTGAAACCGATATTACTCCCGGCTACCTGGAACAGTTGCAGGCGGCTTATTTCGATTTCTTCCGGTCCGAACGCAGTTTTCCCATCGTCGTACTCGACTTGGATGCTGCCGATTTCACAGAAGACCAAACGACCTATACCCATATTGCCCAGCTCTTGCAGCACAATTTCCCCGACGGTACGACTTACCTTGACCTGAAGGAAGCGGCCCGGCTTGCCGAATCCCAAAATTCATAAAGATTGATTTGTCCGCAAGACGGAGAGCGCTGCCCGCGCTGTAGCTATATCGGCCAGGGACAAAATCCGGGGTAAACAGAACTATTAGAATGCAACGATCCAGAGGATCATTGTGCCAAAAAAAAAGCGTATCGACTGCAGGAGCCGATACGCGGTTTGTGTTTATATAGTCGGGTGATTTCGGATGTGAACACCGATACTTACTTGGTAACTACCAGGTTTACATCCAGATCGAATTCGTCGTAGATGGTCTTGTCGCCCAGGTTGTCAAAGAAAGAACCTGAACCGTAGCGCACATTGTATTCGGAGCGATCAATTTTCATTTCTGCTTTACCAGCAGTCATATCGTCTTGCTCCGTTAGTAAAGCATTGAACTTAATTTCGTTGGTATTCTCTTTGATCGTAAGATCACCAGTAATGCGGTAGTCGCCAGGCTTACCGCGACTAACTACATCTGTGATGACAAATTCGGCGGTGGGATAGGTTTCCACTCCGAAGAAATCATCAGACATCAGGTGACCACGCAGCTTATCGGCCATTTTACCTTGCAGGTCGTCAACGGTAATGGTCGTCATGTCGATAATGAACGTTCCACCACTCAACATGCCATCCGTGTACTGCAGATTGCCTGATTTTAGCTTGACGGTACCATTATGTTCGCCGGTTACTTTATAAGCATTCCAGGTAATGAAACTTTCTTCGGTGTCAACAGACATTGTAACAATCTCACTGGCAGGATTGGTGAACGACAGTCCTAAGATTGAAGCAAGGACAAAGAGGAATGTTAGCTTTTTCATGATTATCGTTTTTGAAATAATTGGTTATAAAAATGATCTTTTTTGCTTTTGTATGTTATGCTTAGAGGGTAACACTCCTGAGATGAATAAGTTCATACAACTATTGTATATACATGCTTTTTTATAAAAAATTTATCCGCGCATTTTATCCATTAGGTCAGACAAGAGTAATGCCTCCTCTTCTGACAGGCGTTGCGCCATTTCCTGTTCACCAGTTTCAATAGCGGTGGATGCTTCCTGCAATAATTCCAGCCCAGCCCTGGTAATATGAACGTTGACCTGCCGGCGGTCTTCCGTACAGGGCTTGCGCTCTACCAGGCCTTTCGATTTTAATTTTTCTACTAATCGCGAGGCATTAGACATCTTATCGATCATGCGCTCGGTTAAAATTTTTACTGTAGCTGGCTCCGGATGCATGCCGCGCAGGATGCGAAGGACGTTGAATTGCTGTATAGAAATCCCCATAGGCTTTAGTGCCTGGGCATTGCGTTGATTGATCCAGGCCGCTGTAAACAGGGCATTTACCATGGCTTTTTGCAAGGGCGAACGGAATCGCTTCTGATGTATTTCTTTCTCTATTTTCACTATCCTAAATATGTTTCTACATTTAATGTACCGACAAATTAACACTCCTTTTTGAGGAAAGTTTTTGCTGCCGTAATTTCAGGGAAAGCGGACTATAGAAAACTCCTCGGAATACTGTAGCTTAACGCACAAAATACTGAAGCATGCAAATACTGATCATTGGCGGAGGCAACATGGGGCTTACGTATGCGCGTTCTTTTTTACGCGCGCACATCACCACATCCGATAAGATGATGATTTTGGAAAAGTCGCCCGAAAAAGCGGCATTACTGACCAAGGAAGGGGTTGGAACTGTCTACGGACAACCCGAAGATTGTCTTGCAAAGGCTGACCTAATCATTTTGGCGGTCAAGCCTCAGGATAGTCAGCAGCTGTTTCAAGGGCTACGGGGACTGATTGATCCGCAGCAGCTATTTCTCTCCATCATGGCCGGGGTTAAAATTAATACCATTCAAAGTGGACTCGGTGTGCGTAAAGTCATTCGGGCCATGCCTAATTTACCTGCCCAAATTGGCCGGGGCATGACCACCTTTACATCCTCCGAAGAGGTCACCCGCATTGAGCTTGTAATGGTCCAAAACCTCCTCAGCACCACGGGCAAGTCGATTTACGTCGACTCGGAAGCACAAATTGATGCCTCAACCGCAATTTCGGGGAGTGGCCCGGCTTACGTCTGGCACTTTATGGATGCCCTGATGGGAGCAGCCCAGGACATGGGCTTCACCCAATCACAGGCCGAGCTGTTGGTGGGCCAAACTTTTGCCGGCGCTATTGAGCTCTTCCTGGCATCAAATTATACCTGCCAGGAATGGATAAAAAGGGTATCCTCCAGAGGGGGAACTACGGAGGCGGCTATGGCGTCTTATCTGGAAACGGAAGTTCATAAAGACATTCAGCGCGGAGCCAAAGCAGCCCTGCGGCGCGCTGAAGAACTGGGAAGAGGATAAGTGGTGCTAACTACAAAAAGTCTTACGAAGTGGTAGGCCATCTCCCGAAGGAGATGGCTTATTTGATTTTGGTTACGAAAACAATCGACTAAGCGCTACTAAGACTACAGCGCCTACTGTCGCCGTAATCAAAGAACCGACCAGTCCAGCTCCGGCAGAGATATCGAGGACACCGAATAGCCAATCGCCCAGGAAGGCGCCAACAATGCCTAAAATGATATTGACAATAATGCCAAATCCACTGCCTTTCATAATTTGTCCGGCCAGCCAGCCGGCTACAGCGCCGACAATTAATACATAAAGAAGAGTCATCCTTTGATTGTTTTAGGGTTAAATAGTACTTCTAATAACGAACTTTTTCCGGTAAATACAAAAAGTAGTCTCGTCACCGGGGCTCGCATGACTTGCCACTCCAAACATATAATTTTATATTTAAGGCACTTTACAAGGATTTGTACACTTTTTCAAACAGATCAATATGGGCGACCCGCTGACTTCCGCACTCTTGTTTCTCTTTTCGGGCGCGCTGTTAGGTGCCATGATAGCCTGGCTCTTGACGCGCTATCGCATGGAAGCGCGTTATACTTCCCCCGAAGACCTGGCCAATCACTATGTGGCACAATCTGTTTACAATGACCTGCAACAGCAAGCCGATATCATGCGCGACGACTTGATGGAAAAAGAACAGGAAATCCGGGAGTTGGCCATGAGCCTTTCGGCAAAAGATCAGACCATACTCCACCTCGACGATAAACTGCGATCCCAAAAAGACGATATTAGGGCTATGCAGGAACAATCTCGCCTGGAGTTTGAGCAAATTGCCAACCGCCTGCTGGAAGAAAAAAGCCGCACCTTCGCTACTCAGAATCAGCAGCAGATTGGACACCTCCTAACCCCCTTGAAAGAGCGCATCAAGTCGTTCGAAGATGGAATTGAAAAACGCTTCCTGGAGGAAACGCGAGACCGGGTCTCCTTAAAAAAAGAAATCGAACAGCTCCGCGACCTTAATCAACAACTCAGCGAAGATGCCACCAACCTGGCTAATGCACTGAAAGGGGATAATAAATCAGCTGGTGACTGGGGTGAGGTACAATTGCAGCAACTCCTCGAACGGGCAGGCCTGCAAAAGGATATTCACTTTCAGGTACAAAACAGCTTTCGCGATCAGAATGGCCAATTGAAACGCCCCGACTTTATCATTAACCTCCCCGGCAATAAGCACCTGGTTATTGACTCTAAAGTTTCCCTTAAGGCCTATGAGCTGAGCTTTAGTGCCGAAAGTGATCAGGAACGCAAAAAACACTTACGCCTCCACATCGATAGCCTGCGACGACACATCAAAGATTTGTCCAGAAAAAATTACCAGGAACTTTATCAGATTAACAGCCCTGACTATCTGCTGCTTTTTGTTCCGATCGAACCGGCTTTTGCGCTCGCTATTCAGGAAGACCAAAAGTTGTTTACCGAAGCCCTAGACCGGAATATCGTGTTGGTTACCACCTCTACCCTACTGGCCACGATGCGTACCGTTTCGTTCATCTGGAAACAAGAAAAGCAAAAAAAATCCGTCCTGGAAATTGCCCGGCAGAGTGGCTTGCTGTACGACCGGTTCTGTGCTTTTGTCGACGACCTGCAACAAATCGGGAAACGCGTTGATCAGACGCAAACGGCCTGGAACGATGCCATGCGCAAACTAACCACCTCGCAAAAGAAGGGCGATACGTTGATCGGGCGGGCTGAAAAAATACGGGAGTTAGGCGCTCGAGCTTCGCGCCTGTTACCTCGCGAATTGCTCGACGATTCGTCTCCCAATGGACATCCTGATTGATCTGTTTTGTCTTCGGAGTTGTTGAAGTACGAAAAGCGTAATATCTTTATAGTCAATGGATGATACCACCTGGGAATATTACCTGGAACGCTATTTAAACGGCTCCCTGTCAACGGCCGAAGCCGATGTCTTTGAACAAACATTAGAAGACTCTCCCGAGCGCGAGGCCGAAGTTGAGCTACGTCAGCTGGAGCGGCGCGCTATCGACCGGTTTTATGCCTACACCAAAGACAAGCCAGAGGCCTTCCCGGAGTCCTTTCCGGGCACTAAACTTTACTTTGCCAGCCTCTTTTCTTCAGCACTTTTCCTGGGTACGTATTCCGCCCGCCTTTATCCAAAAGAACACGGTGCAGAACAAGATTCTGACCAACAAGCCCCACCCGATTCCGGGGCTGTCGAATAAGGTTTTTTAACCGTGAATAATTGTTCTTATCTTGTCCATATAACCATAAGACACCAACGCATGCTTTTTACAACCCTCATTGCCCTCCTCTGGTCGACCAGCTTTTCCACGGATTATTTTACCCGTACCGCTTATGTTCATGTAGAATCCTCCAATGACATCATGGATGTCAGAGCCGACAACTACCAGGTAAACAGTACCCTTGATCTGGAATCGGGCGAGATATCCTTTTCCGGACTGCTGAAATCTTTTGAATTTGAATTGGGACTAGCCAATCGTCTGCTGCAGGGCGAGCGCATTGATGTACGGGAACATCCCAAGTTCACCTTCGAAGGTACTATAAGCGGATTTACCCCACAGCAGGCGGCGACACCTGGCATTTATGGAGCCGACATTACAGGCGTTTTGTCCATCTGGGGCTACGAACGGCTCACCAGTACCACTGGCCAAATCGAAGTGCTCGCCGATGGCCGATTGAAGGCCAAATCCACCTTCACCATGCGGATTGAAGAGGAAAGCATGAAAAAAATTAATGACCTAATGCGGCAGTATCTTCCATCCCAATTGAATGTCACCTCCGATCAGCTCGGAGTATCCCGCAATATTGAGGTGGAGGTCAGTATGACTTATCGTTCGATCTAAGAGTATCATTCTTCAGGCTAAACTTATCAAATCCTGACTCTAAGCTCACATTCTATGAAACGGACCCTTACCATTCTATTTATTCTCTTTGTTGCCGTAGTTGCCGGCGCGTACTTTTTTCTTACGTATTCCGGTCAGGATGCCGGCACGCAAAAACCAACCGCGAGTCTGACGGCACAGGAGTTATACGAGCAGTACGCGCAGGATGAGCAGGCCGGCAATCAACAATTCCTGGGTAATATCCTGGAAGTTTCCGGTACCGTTATCGACCAACTGGAAGATGAAGAAGGAGCGCAGGTAGTGGTCCTGGGGCAACCCGGAGAAATGTCAGGTGTGATGTGTACCCTTTCCGGAGAGGCACCCCCCGCTGATATTTCTCCAGGCGACCAAATCACCGTGCGCGGACGATGTACCGGTATGCTGTCCGATGTAGTGCTCAACGAATGTCGGATTATTGAATGAGCGATTATGGTACCAATACATCATCGCGGGGAGGGGGGTATCGCCTGCTAGCCTTTGCCGCTGCCCATCCCTGGCTGCCCATTGTGCTGGGCATTGCCTATTTTTTATGGGTCGCACTTAATCACGAAGCGTTTGGCCTCTTTATTGGTCGAACATTCGACATGAACGACCGCCCAAAATTTAACCGTTTCTTCTTGCGGGCCGGTATGATTGGTGTTTCCTTATACCTTCTCACCGTTCTTCCCTTCTTTTTGCGCCGAAAAAATATTCGGGCAATAGTCTACCTGGCCATGACCCTGCTGCTCACCACTGTAGCCGTTTATGGACTCGTGGTTGTCTATTCCGAACTGGTTCATTTTCCACAGTACATGCTGCTGGCCATCCTGCTGTTTCCCGCCCTGCGTTCCTACCACTTCACCCTCGTGATTTGTAGCGTACTGGGAGCCATAGATGAGGGAATACAGTACTGGTACCTTAGCCCACAACGCACCGATTACTTCGACTTTAATGATGTGGTCCTGAATATGCTGGGAAGTGCCTGGGGACTCCTGGCACTGGGTGCCTGGCTCGGTAAAAACTACGATTGGGCAATAATTAGCATACGCAAAAGTGGAGTGCTCGTCCTGTCAGTCCTGTTCCTCCTGGCACTGGCCTGGAGCATCAATCTACTCGATTTTGTTCCTGCGGATACCGCACAGAACCCGGCTGCCTGGACGCTCGTACGCCAGGAAGCGACTGGATTCTGGACGGACATCCCGCTGGGACGGCGCTTTCATATTTTACGTCCCGGGGCCGGGCTGAGCCTGTTATTGGCACTCACCCTGTTTTACCTGCCCCTTGATAGTATTTTACGGAAGTAACTACATCTTGTTGTTATCCACATCTTTAAGGAACCGAATAACGCCCTCGAACCACGTTTCCTGATCGTCAAACTGGGAAAGATGACTACCCTCCGGACAATGCAGATACCGCCCGTTTTGCACCTCCGAAGCCATCCATTCCATATGCTCCGGATCCATGGTGTCATGTTCGGCACCAATGACCAGGGTGGGTACACTAATTTTTGGAAGATCATCCGTGCGGTCCCAGTCTTTAAGCTTGGCATCACCTTTTATCCCGAATTCACTCGGCCCCTGCATGGGTATATACACCTCGGGGTTGAGGTGATTGAAGGCCCGGTTTACCGGATCGGGCCACTCTTCCGGTGGCATGCGAATGACGTGTTCGGTATAATAGTGCTCTACCACCAGCTCCAGGTAGCGGGGGTTACCGTAATCTTCGGCCTCTTCCATCGCCATCACCTCCTCGTATACGTCCTGAGGCATTTGGGGGCCCAGCACCTCGTCGGCATAGGTCATATACTCCGGAATGGATGCCATCATGTTGGAAATGATCAATCCTTTCAGATTTTCCTGGTACTTGAGGGCATACTCCATAGCCAGAATACCTCCCCAGGACTGCCCCAGCAGGTAGAAATTATCTTTGTCCAGCCCCAGGGCCTGACGTACCTGCTCCACCTCTTCCACAAAGCGGGGGGTATCCCACAGATCTGGGTCATCGGGTTGATCACTGTAGTAAGACCCGAGCTGATCGTAATAATAGTATTCGACCTGAGCACCGGGAAAATAACTATCAGCACACTCGTAAAATTCATGGGTGCCGCCCGGCCCGCCGTGTAGAAACAGCACCTTGATATCTGGATTGTTCCCCACGCGCTTGGTCCATACCTTAAAGGTACCGGATGGCGTTTCTACCGGTATCATCTTCACCCCACCCGACAGCAGGTCGTCCCGGCCGCTATAATCCAGATAGCGTTCTGCTGACGTTTTTTTGGAAGTAGATGTATTCTCTCCGCTGTTTTGTTCTGCATTTTGGCTACAGCCAAAAAAGGTAAGAAGCATCAGGCCCCACAGGCCCATCCATGTGTTTTTCATACTCATTATTTTGATTTGGAATTAGAGTGTGTTTGGAATTTACCCTTTGACCTGTAAATACCAAGCACGTTTCTGGATTTCACTGGAAAGTACACACCCTGTGGGCATTTCTGCAAAAATTCCTGCTGATTTTGTACATTTAGACGGACAAGCAAACCGGGATGATAGCCCGGTTAAAACATTAAAATGGATTCGTATGAACAAACATGTAATTACTGGCCTCCTGTTACTCATTGGATGGTTGGTCACACCTTCTTTATTAAACGGACAAGCCGGCCGGGATACGGAGCCGGTCATTGATCCGGCATTTTATGAAACTATGACCTGGCGCAACATCGGCCCCGAACGGGGTGGTCGTTCGCTCAGTGCCATCGGCAGCCCGGGCCGGCCCAATGAATACTACTTTGGTGCTACCGGGGGCGGCCTCTGGAAAACCATCGATGGCGGTCAGAACTGGTTCCCCGTTACCGACGGACAGGTTACCAGCTCCTCCGTTGGTGCGGTCGCCGTCGCCGAAACTAACCCGGACGTAGTATATATCGGCATGGGCGAAACCCAGTTGCGGGGCAGTATCACTCAGGGTGATGGAGTCTACAAATCAACCGACGGCGGTAAAAACTGGCGCCACCTGGGGCTGGAAGAAACGCAAGCCATTTCGCGTATTCGCGTTCACCCCACCAATCCGGATATTGTTTATGTAGCTGCGCTGGGGCATCCCTATGGAGACAATCCCGAGCGTGGAGTCTTCCGCTCCACGGATGGAGGAAACACCTGGGAAAAAGTGCTTTTCGTCAGTGAAAAAGCCGGGGCAGCCGACTTAATCATTGACCGCTCTAATCCGAATATCGTCTACGCCACCACCTGGCAGGTGTATCGCAAAGCCTGGAAGATGTGGGGCGGTGGTCCCGACTGTAAGCTCTGGAAATCTCTAGATGGCGGTGACACCTGGATCGACCTGACGGAGAACCCCGGTATGCCGGAAGCACCAATTGGCAAAATCGGCGTAACGGTTTCTCCCGTAAACTCCGATCGCGTCTGGGCTATTGTAGAAGCCAACGAAGGGGGAGTATTCCGCTCGGATGATGGTGGATGGACCTGGGAGCGTACCAATAGCGAACGCAAGCTGCGTCAGCGTGCCTTCTATTACTCCCGCATGGTGGCTGATCCCTGGGATGAAAATACGGTCTATGCTCTGAATACGGGCTTGTACAAATCAACCGACGGTGGCGTCACTTTTGATGAACGACTGCGCCCTCCCCACGGCGATCAGCACGACCTGTGGATCGACCCTAACGACCCCACACGCATGATAAACGCTAATGATGGCGGCGGTACGGTATCCATCAACGGTGGCGAAACCTGGACCGAACTAGACTTCATCACGACTCAGCTCTACCACGTTATGGCCACCAGCGATGTCCCTTACCACGTAGCGGGTGCCCAGCAAGACAATAGCACCGTTGCGGTGCCCAGCGACGGCTGGGACCACAAACAAGCCAGAGGCCCCAATCACGGCTGGTATTATCCAGTGGGGGGTGGAGAAAGTGGATACATTACCCAGCACCCGACCAACCCGGATATCTTTTATGCCGGAAGTCAGGGAGCACTACTCACTCGCTACGACCGCAGCAATGGACAAATTCGCGATATTCAGGTCTATCCGCGCTTCTTTTCCGGGGAGCCCTCATCGGCCCTGCCCGAGCGCTGGCAATGGACCTTCCCGATTGTCTTTGCGCCGCAGGATCCCAACATCATGTACACCTGCTCACAACACGTGTGGAAGACCACCGACGATGGACAAAGCTGGGAAAAAATAAGTCCTGACCTGACCTATGCCGACCCTTCCACACTCGGTAAAACGGGTGGCGTGATTACCATGGATATGAACGGACCGGAAATCTATGCCACCGTATTTGCCCTGACTCCTTCCGTGCACGACATCAATACCATCTGGGCCGGTTCTGACGACGGCATGATGCACATTACCCGCGATGGCGGTCAGAACTGGACAGAAATTACCCCTCCCGACCTGCCTAAATTCTCCCGGGTAAGTATCATTGACGAATCACAGCACGATGCAGGTACAGCCTACGTGGCCGTCAACCGCTATCAGGTGGATGATCGGGCCCCTTACGTATACCGCACCCGCGATTACGGCAAGACCTGGACTAAAATCACCAACGGTATTGCCGATGGGCACTTTGCCCGCGCCGTGCGAGAAGACCCGGTACGCCCCGGACTGTTGTTCCTGGGAACAGAGCACGGTGTTTACGTATCCTTTGATGCCGGGGATCACTGGCAGCCTCTACAACTTAATTTGCCAGATACGCCAATTCGCGATTTGGTGGTTAAAAATCAGGATGTGGTACTGGGAACGCACGGACGCGGATTTTGGATCCTCGACGATATCGGTCCTCTGCGTGAAATCACGGCCGATAGGCTCGATGAGCCCGCCATCCTTTTTGAACCTGCTGACCCCATCCGCGGAGTATACGATGCGGTCGTACAGTACTACCTGGGTGAGCAAGCTGATTCGGTGACCATTGACATTATGGATGGCGACGGCAAGCTGATTAGCAGCTTTACTGGTAGCGAGACTGAATACAAGCCGGACCCCAATGTTCCCTGGTGGCGCCGTGGAGGCAGTTCAACCCCAACTACTGCCCAAGGCGTCAATCAATTCACCTGGGACGCGCGCTACCCCGGAGCAACTACCTTTGATGGTATGATTATCTGGAGTGGTCGACCCGGCCGTGGACCTAAAGCACCTCCGGGCGATTATCAGGTACGCCTGACGGTAGGCGATTATCAGAAGACGTACCCCTTTGAACTCAAGATGAATCCCAACCTGAAAGGAGTTACTCAGGAAGACCTGCAGGAACAGTTTGAGCTGGCGATGGCCATTCGCGACAAAACCTCCGAGGCTAACGAAACGGTCATTAAGATCCGCGACATGCGGGCAACGATCGAGGATCGCCTGGCACAGACAGACGACAAAGCCATTCATGAAACTGCTGACAAGCTACTGGCCACGATGAAAGAAGTGGAAGAAGATCTGTACCAGGTGAAAAACCGGTCTGGTCAGGATCCACTTAATTTCCCCATCAAGCTCAATAATCGCCTGGCTTCTTTGCGCCGCAGTGTGGAAACCGGAGACGCCCGGCCAACCAACGGCGCTTATCAGGTTTTTGATGAGTTAAAAGCCGAGCTTAAAGATCATCTGGCAAAGCTCAAACGCAGCATAGATACAGATCTGGCAGAGCTGAACCAACAGCTACAAGCCAGGGGGATGTCCACGGTTGCTGACGATTAAAGCAAGAGCCTTATCCCGGGTTATGGCAAAAGGAAGGCCGTTCGACAGCTGTCGAACGGCCTTTTCTTTGGTCTCAAATACGCGGCTGGTGATTATCACTCAGGCATTTCCGTGATGCCGCGATTTCTTATGATTAGGTGTTACGGGCGCTCTGCCTTTCCAGGAATCCGGAGTGTGCAAAATAGCGGGACCCATCTTTTCGATAGCACGCAGTACATCCACGCGGCTAATCTGGCCAACGAGCTTACCTTTATCCAACACCGGCAAGCGCTTCATTCCGGAATGTACAAATTCTACGGCAGCATCCATAATGGTTCGGTTGCTATCGATAGTTCGCAGGCCACGCGTCATAAAGTCAGCAACCGTGCCTTTGTCCGTTGGTACCTCATCATAGGGTCCGTTAACTAGTAGCTTTAAGCAGTCCACTTCGGATAACATGCCGATAAGTTCGTCTTTATCGTTGAGTACCGGCGCACCAGAAATCTTTTTCTTCAGCATGGTACGGATAGCAGATTGTATATCATCGCCCGGACGGAAGGTGATTAATTTGCTAGCCATAAAAACAGTAACGGAAGGATAGTTTTGCATAAGGAAAAGATTTAATGATTAAGTTAATAATATGGCTCTTTTTAAACTAAAATGCAAATAATTCTAACCTTACCTACTTAAATCGTACTATATTTTTTAAAACTACCATTACTCAAAACAAAATAACTAGTTTTTCGCCTCAAGTATTTTAATTTCTACCCGTTGGTTTTTGGCACGCCCTTCCGGTGTATCGTTACTGGCAATAGGCTCGCGCTTACCGTATCCCTTATAGGTTACTTGCTGAGCAGTCAAGCCCTTACCGGTGAGGTAGTCCGCAACAGATTTTGCCCGCGCCAGTGATAATTGGTCGCAATAGAAGTCAGGAGGAATATTGTTGGTATGCCCACCAATTTCCACCGACACTCCGGGGTTGGCATTTAGAAACTGGTACAATTCATCCAACAACGGATAAAAATCCTCTTTTACGTTAGTACTATCCGCATCGAAGCGAAGGTTTTCCATCTGAATGGTTTGTCCCTTCTCTACCTCTCCGGCTACTAAGCCGGCAATTTGCCGCTCTTCAACCGAAAACACTTCCCGGGCACGACAGCCATTGGCATCGGTCACCTCAACGTATTGTTCACCAATATCCAAAGCCTGAGCTTCCGCACCAGACTCCCCGCTACTCCAGTTGATGGTATAATCGGGCGTTCCTCCGTTGACAAAGACTTCAGCTTTGCCATCAGCCTCTACGCCTCCACTAGATGGTGTTCGCCGACCTACTTCAATGATCAGCTCCTCGGGCATAGTTAACTCGATTTGCGCTGAGGCTTCCTGCCCACTGGCATCGGTCACCGTCAGAGAATAAGTGCCCGGTCCCAGCCCCCCGGTAGGACCCGACGCCTCCACATCGCCTCCCCAGATGTATTCGTAAGGAGCTTTGCCTCCACTCACTTCGGTAGCGACTTCACCATCGGCTGCTTCATAGCAGCTAACGGGTTTGTACACATCCATACTCAGCGTAAGGGGTAGAATATTTTCATCAATCACTACTTCGGCCACCGTGGTACAATCGTTGGCATCCGTCACGGTAACGGTATGCGTACCGGGTGTCAGGGCTTGCGCCAAAAGGGTAGTTTCGCCATCATCCCAGGCGTAGCTATACGGAGCCGTACCACCCTGTACCTGCACTTCAG
>Ga0102940_1000874_pt1 | contig 20293 bp, 29 predicted proteins | sample SalPonR2_C_D1_MG_FD_78215 | JGI IMG/M metagenome (GOLD analysis project Ga0102940, IMG submission 78215) | Salt pond soil microbial communities from South San Francisco under conditions of wetland restoration - Salt Pond MetaG R2_C_D1_MG | ecosystem: Environmental > Aquatic > Marine > Intertidal... | reverse complement strand
TAAAAAAAGCCTTGATTGTTGTGTCTGAACTCGATAACAATCTCCGTCTTTCCGCTCGCAATGTGCCGGGTATCGATGTCTTGAATGTTGAAGCAGTCAATACCTATGATATCCTCCGGCATCCTCAGCTGATTCTTGAGCAGGGAGCAGTGGAACGTCTCCAGGAGAGGTTGAAGTAAGATGGAACACACACAAGTACTGATCAAGCCGTTGATTTCCGAAAAATCGACCATGCTCAAAGAGCTCGACAACAAGGTCGCTTTTTACATTCATCCGGCTGCGAACAAGGTGGACGTCAAGAATGCTGTTGAGAATATCTTCAGCGTCAGCGTCGAGACCGTGAACGTCGTCAAGTACAGACCCCGGGCGAGAAGGAAATTCGGACGACTGGTGGGGAGAATCAGCGGCTATAAAAAAGCCTATGTGACCCTCGCCCCGGGAGAGAAAATCGACTTTTTTGAAGGGGTGTAATCATGCCTGTACGTAAATTGAAACCCACTTCGCCTGGGAGACGGAATCAGACTGTCGCCACGTTCGACGAGTTGACCCGAACCACCCCGGAAAAGTCCCTGACCGAGGGGCTGACCAAAAAAGCCGGGCGGAACAACAACGGTCGTATCACTGCGCGCAGGCGTGGCGGTGGAAACAAGCGTCTGTACCGTATCATCGATTTCAAGCGGTCCAAGGTGGATGTGCCGGCTAAAGTTGCCACCATCGAGTATGACCCAAACCGGAGTGCGCGCATCGCCCTGCTTACCTACGCCGATGGTGAAAAGCGGTATATTCTGGCGCCGGTGGGACTCAAAGTCGGTGACAGTGTTCTGGCTGGCATCAAGGCAGACATCAAACCGGGCAACGCGCTTCCTCTGGCCAAGATTCCCATGGGAACGATCATTCATAATATCGAACTCTATCCTGGAAGAGGTGGGCAGATGGCCCGTGCAGCCGGGGCCTATGCCCAGCTGGTGGCCAAAGAGGGCAAATATGCCCTGTTGCGGCTGCCTTCCGGCGAGGTTCGCAAGGTTCTGGCAACCAACGTGGCCACTGTCGGTCAGGTCGGGAACCTGGAGCATGAGAATATTTCCTACGGCAAGGCCGGCAGAAATCGTTGGAAAGGTCACAGACCCAAAGTTCGCGGTGTTGCGATGAACCCCGTCGACCATCCGCTCGGTGGTGGTGAGGGAAGAAGTTCCGGTGGTCGTCATCCCGTCACTCCGTGGGGAAAACCCACAAAGGGATACAAGACCAGAAACCAGAACAAGAGTTCTTCCAAATTAATCGTAAAACGCCGCGGCACCAAATAGGAGTAAGGCATGCCCAGATCCTTAAAAAAGGGATTCTTCGTCGACGATCATCTGATCACGAAAGTGGATCAGGCCAACGAGGAACGCAGCAGGAAAGTGATCAAGACCTGGTCAAGGCGGTCGACCATCATTCCGGAAATGGTTGGGCTGACTTTTGCCGTACATAACGGCAAAAAATTCATTCCAGTTTTTGTTTCTGAAAATATGGTAGGGCACAAGCTGGGTGAGTTCGCTCCCACTCGGACCTACTTCGGACACGCCGCTGACAGGAAAAGTCAGAAAGGTAGAAAGTAGGCAGGTTAGAAAATGGAAGCAAAAGCAGTAGCTAAATACGTGCGTATTTCAGCGCAAAAAACGCGGCTCGTAGCGGACAACGTCAAGGGGAGACCCGTCGAAGACGCCCTGAACATCTTGAAATTTACTCCTAAAAAGGCTGCTCAGACCATTCTGAAAGTCTTGGAGTCGGCAATCGCCAATGCCGAAAATAATTCAGGGCTTGATGTTGACAGTCTTTATGTGAAGAAGGTTCAGATCGATGGTGGTCCCTCCTGGAAGAGAATTCAACCCAGGGCAATGGGAAGGGCTTATCGCATACTGAAGAGAACGAGTCATATCACAGTAGTTGTTGATGAGCTATAGGAGGACATCGCTTTGGGTCAGAAAGTACATCCTTACGGTTTTCGCTTAGGGTATAACAAAAACTGGTTGTCCCGGTGGTACAGCAAGAAGGATTATCCAAAGTTTGTTTTCGAAGACAACAAGCTCAGAAAGTTCGTCAAGAAAAAGCTGTATCATGCAGGTATTGCCAAAATCGAGATCGAAAGAGCTGCGGATAAGGTCCGTCTGATTCTTTTCACCGCCCGCCCCGGGATTGTTATCGGGCGCAAGGGCGTTGAGATCGAAAAATTGCGCGGTGAGCTTCGTCACAAGTTTCAGACCGATTTCTCCATCGAGGTGAATGAAATCCGTCGTCCCGAAACCGATGCCCAGCTTGTCGCCGAAAATATCGCCACCCAACTTGAACGACGTGTTGCATTCCGTCGGGCCATGAAACGGACTATCGGAATCGCGCAGAAATTTGGCGCACAGGGGATCAAGATTTCCTGCGCCGGCCGATTGGGCGGTGCTGAAATCGCCCGGACGGAATGGCAGCGTGAAGGCCGTGTGCCCCTGCACACCCTGCGCGCGGACATCGACTACGGCTTTGCCGAAGCTCACACCACCTATGGAATCATCGGTGTTAAAGTGTGGGTCTTCAAGGGCGAGATTCATCATGAGGTGAACCAGTAATGCTTAGTCCGAAGAAAGTTAAATTCAGGAAGCAGCAGAAAGGTAAGATCAAGGGCTCAGCCCTTCGGGGTAACACCATCGCCTTCGGCGAGGTGGCCCTGAAGGCGCTGGAAGTCGGTAAATTGAGCAATCAGCAGATTGAAGCCGCTCGTGTCGCCATGATGCGTCACATCAAAAGAGGCGGAAAAGTCTTCATTCGCGTGTTCCCCGACAAGCCCGTGACTGCCAAGCCCCTGGAAACCCGGCAAGGGAAGGGGAAAGGCGCCCCCGTTGGCTGGTGTGCCCCTGTCAAGCCCGGTAAGGTCCTGTACGAGATCAAAGGGGTCAACGTGGAACTTGCCAAGGAAGCGCTGAAGCGTGCTTCCTACAAGTTGCCCATTAAGACTACGATCATCGTCAAGGAGTCTTAAGATGAATGCTCAACAGTTAAGAGAAATGGATCGCGACAAGCTTCAGGACCAGTTGAGCGAGTTCAGGCAGGAGCTTCTCAATCTCCGCTTTCAGCATGCTACGGCCCAGCTCGAGAACACTCGAAGAATACCGCAAGTCAAGAAGACTATTGCTCGTATTTTGACTGTATTGAAAGAAAAGGACATGGAGACCAGCAATGCCTAACAGCGGTGTACAAGGTAATAAAAGAACACTCACTGGTTTCGTCATAAGCGATAAAAATGACAAGACAATTGTCGTTCGCGTTGAGACTCTTATTAAGCATCCTGTACTGAAAAAGTATATCCGCAGAAGATCCAAGTTTATGGCTCATGATCCTAATAATGAATGCGGTATCGGCGATAAAGTGCAGATTGTAGAGCACAGACCCTTGAGTGCCCGGAAGAGATGGCATTTGAAGAAAATTATCGAGAAGGCTCTGTAGGAGTTTGCCATGATTCAAGTACAGTCAAATTTGACAGTAGCCGATAATTCCGGAGCTAAAAAGGTTAGCTGCATCAAAGTTCTTGGTGGCAGCAAAAGAAGATATGCCAGTGTTGGTGACTTGATCGTAGTTTCCGTGAAGGAAGCAACGCCCCATTCCAAAGGGAAAAAGGGCGACGTCTTGCAGGCCGTTGTTGTACGCACCAAAAAAGAAATCGGGCGTCCAGACGGCTCCTTCATCCGGTTTGATACGAACTCGGCAGTTCTTCTGAACAAAAACATGGAACCGATGGGAACTCGAATTTTCGGTCCTGTTGCCAGAGAGCTTCGGGCGAAGAGTTTTATGAAGATCGTTTCGTTAGCTCCCGAGGTATTGTAAGCGATGTCGAAAAGAGTATGGAAAATACACCAGGACGACAAGGTCATGATCCTTGCCGGAAAGGATAAAGGGAAAGTTGGAAAGGTGAAGAAGGTCATGCGCGACAAGGACCTGGTCATTGTCGAAGGCGTCAATGTCGCCAAGAAGCATGTCAAGCCCAATCCGTATAAGAACGAGCAGGGCGGCATCGTGGACAAGGAGATGCCTCTTCACGTTTCCAATGTGCAGATCATGTGCGAATCTTGTTCAAAGTCGTCCCGGATCGGCTATAAAATGACCGAAGACGGCAAGAAAGTTCGTTACTGTAAAAAATGTAATGAAGTGATCAGCTAAGGGATGACCATGACACGACTTGAGAACACCTATATCGAAAAGGTAGCTCCCGAGCTGGCAAAAGAATTCAACTACAAGTCCTCCATGCAGATCCCCCGCCTTTCGGCCATTGCTTTGAACATGGGCCTTGGCGAAGGAAGCCAGAATAACAAAATTATTCAGGATTCTGTCGAGGAGCTTACCCGTATCGCCAGTCAGAGAGCTGTTATCACCAGGGCAAAGAAATCCATTGCGGCATTTAAACTTCGCGAGGGCATGCCTGTCGGCTGCCGCGTGACTCTGCGCCGTGACAAAATGTGGTATTTCCTTGACAAGCTTATCGGCGTGGCCCTTCCCCGTGTTCGCGACTTTCAGGGTGTACCCGATAGGGGCTTTGATGGTCGGGGCAACTTCACCCTTGGAGTCAAGGACCACTCGATCTTTCCGGAGATCGAACTGGATAAGATCGAGAAGCCCAGGGGTATGAATATTTCTCTGATCACATCGGCTCATACCGATAAAGAAGGGAAAATGTTACTCAAATTGCTCGGCATGCCGTTCAAGAAGTAGGAGGATGAGAGCTTGACTCGGAAATCTTTGATGGTCAAGGCGCAGCGGAAACCCAAGTTTTCCACGAGATCCTACAACCGGTGTCCCATCTGCGGACGCCCGCGGGGTTTCATGCGGAGATATGGAATTTGTCGTATCTGTTTTAGAAATCTGGCCCATGCAGGCGAGTTGCCCGGCGTCAGAAAATCAAGCTGGTAAATGAGGGTATCTCGATGGCTGTAGTTGATCCGATTGCAGATATGTTAACGCGTATCCGGAATGCACACACCGCTCTGCACGCAGAAGTGGGTGTTCCTGAAAACAAGATGAAACTCGCTATCCTTAAGATCCTCAAGGAGGAAGGATACGTCGATGACTTCTCCGTTGCCGACGGCGTGATGTCCATCAGGCTGAAATACTATGGCGGGAAGCCCGTCATAGCAGGCCTGAAGCGCGTCAGCCGTCCCGGGCGGAGGGTCTATGTCGGGCGAAACGACATTCCCGCTGTCCAGAATGGATTGGGAATCACGATTCTGTCGACATCCAAAGGGATTCTGGAAGGGAAGAATGCCAGTGAATCCGGATGTGGCGGCGAAATCCTTTGCGAGATTTGGTAGTGAGGTCTTAAATGTCTAGAGTAGGAAAATTACCCGTTGAAATTCCGGCGGGAGTCGATTTGAAGATCTTGCAGGATGGCGTTGAAGTGAAGGGCCCGAAAGGAACCTTGGTTCTGCCCGGCCATCCCAAGGTCGAAACCGTCATGGAAGAGAAGTCGGTTCTGGTCAAACCGGTTGACGAGACCCGGGCGGCGCGTGAGCAGCACGGCCTGCGCAGAACGCTTCTGGCCAACGCTGTCGCCGGTGTTTCCAAGGGCTTTGAAAAGCAGCTGGAAGTTATCGGCGTCGGATACAAGGTCGCGGTCCAGGGCAAGACCATTGTCCTGAATGTTGGGTACTCCCATCCTGTAAACTTTCCTGTTCCTGCCGGAATTGAAGCTTCCGCCGAAGGAAACAAGCTTAAGATCGCCGGATGCGACAAGCAGTTGGTCGGCGAAGTGGCCGCCCGAATCAGACGCGTGCGTCCGCCTGAGCCGTACAAAGGCAAGGGGATCAAGTACGTCGATGAACATATTCGTCGTAAAGCCGGTAAATCAGGGAAGAAATAGGTAGAGCCATGAAACTGACTAAAGAGCAAGCGCGGAAAAAAAGAAAGGTCCGGATCAGGAAGAAGATTTTCGGCACTGCCGAAAGGCCTCGCCTGGTTGTCTTTCGTTCCAACAAGCACATCTATGCCCAGCTGATCAATGATGAGACCGGCTCGACTCTGGCTTCCGCATCGACCCAGGCTTTTGAGGGCGAAGCCGTCCGTTTGACCATGGACGCGTCCAAGAAAGTCGGACAGGTTCTTGCCGAAGATGCTGCCAAGAAGAATATCGCTTCTGCAGTCTTCGACCGGAACGGATATGTTTATCATGGCAGGGTCAAGGCTTTGGCCGACGGTGCTCGTGAAGCTGGAATCAAATTGTAATAGAGGTCTTTCATGCAGCATAATGAGTTAGAACTTATTGAAAAGATCGTATATCTGAATCGTGTTGCCAAAGTGGTCAAGGGCGGCCGGAGGTTCAGCTTCAGCGCCCTGGTCGTGGTCGGCGACGGCAATGGTACCGTAGGATTCGGCCTTGGTAAGGCCAACCAGGTTCCGGATGCGATCCGCAAAGCGTCGGATCGGGCCAAAAAGGATATGCAGAAGGTCGAGCTCCTGGACGGGACCATTCCCTACCAGGTGCTGGGACGTTTCGGAGCAGGACATGTCATGCTCAAACCCGCCTCCAAGGGGACGGGGATTATCGCCGGAGGGCCGGTGCGTGCAGTCATGGAAGCCGCCGGAGTCCACGATATTTTGACCAAGGCCATTGGAACCAACAATCCCCACAATGTTCTCAGGGCGACCTTTGAAGGACTGCGCGGACTGCGTGGTTCCGAAGAAGTCGGTCGGATGCGTGGGAAAAAGATCACCATCAAAAGAAAGTAGGTGGGGACATGGTCAAGGTTACGTTGAAAAAAAGCAAGATCGGCATGAACCCGCAGCAGGCCAGGACCGTCAAGGCTCTTGGCTTGAACAAGATTGGTCGGGTTCGGACTCTTCCGGACAATGATTGTGTCCGGGGGATGATCGCCAAAGTCCAGCATCTAGTTGAGGTTGAAAAGTAATGAACCTGCATGAACTTTACCCTTTTCCGGAAGAACGGAAGGACCGCAAGCGGCTCGGCCGCGGAACCGCCACCGGGCAGGGTTCCACATCAGGCAAGGGTCACAAGGGGCAGAATGCCCGCGCCGGCGGCGGGGTCCCGGTCTGGTTTGAAGGTGGACAGATGCCTTTGCAGCGTCGTCTTCTTAAGCGGGGGTTCAAGAACCCTTTCCGCGTGACGTACCAGCCGCTTAATCTCGCTCAGCTCCTGAGCCTTTTTCCGGAGCAGGATGAGATCACCCTGGAAGATCTGTACGCCAAAGGCGTGGCCAATCGCAACAAGCCCATCAAGATCCTCGGGCAGGGCGATATTGCTAAGGCTGTAAAAGTGACAGCACACAAGTTTAGCAAGCAGGCTGCAGAGAAAATCACCCAAGCTGGCGGCCAGGCCATAGCAGTTGAAGGGTAAGCTGTGAGTATGCCCTCTACCACCAATACCGGATTGTCTGAGCTGAAGAAGAAGATTTTTTTCACCCTTTTGCTTCTGGCTGTCTATAGAATCGGAATCCATGTGCCTATTCCCGGCGTTGACGGGAAGGCACTTTCTGACTTCTTTGCCAATGCTCAAAATACGTTGTTTGGTCTTTTCGACATGTTCTCCGGCGGAGGCCTGAGCAACTTATCGATTTTCGCTTTGGGGATAATGCCGTATATTTCGGCGTCCATTATCATCCAGCTGCTCACTGTCGTGAGTCCTGATCTGAAGCGACTGAGTAAGGAAGAGGGTGCCTCCGGCAAGAAAAAGATCACGCAGTATACCCGATACGGGACGGTTCTCATCACCCTGATCCAGGGGATCGGAATCGCCGTCGGTCTGGAAAGCATGTCCAGCCCTACCGGTGCACCCATCGTGCTTATGGCGGGGTGGGGATTTCGATTGATGACCATGATCACCCTGACCGCAGGAACCGTGTTCCTTATGTGGCTCGGGGAGCAGATTACGGACTTCGGCCTTGGAAATGGGATCAGCCTGATCATCTTTGCCGGAATTGTTTCCGGATTTCCAGGAGCAGTGGGGCGTTCGTTCCGACTCATGTCCGCTGGTGAGGTGAGCTTGTTCGTGATCCTGATGCTGGCGATCGTCATGGCGGCCGTACTTGCCGGGATCGTGTTCATGGAGCGCGGGCAACGCAAAATTCCCATCCACTATGCCAAGCGGATGATGGGCAGGAAAATGTATGGAGGGCAGTCGAGTCATCTTCCTCTGAGGGTGAATACAGCCGGGGTCATCCCGCCGATTTTCGCCTCTTCCATCCTTATGTTTCCCGCGACGTTGGCCAACTTCTCCAGTGTGGAAATAATTCAGACCATTTCCAATTATTTTCGTCCGGATACGATTCTGTATAATGTCTGCTTCATCGCCATGATTACCTTTTTCTGTTTTTTCTATACTGCGATTATTTTTGATCCCAAAGATATCGCTGAAAATCTGAAAAAGCAGGGGGCATTTGTTCCAGGCATTCGCCCGGGGTACAAAACGAACGAATATATCGACAAGGTTCTTACCCGTTTGACTTTGTGGGGAGCTGCGTATATATCCGCCGTTTGCGTCCTTCCGATGCTGTTGATGAAACAGTTCAATGTTCCTTTTTATTATGGAGGAACCTCCCTGCTGATCGTTGTCGGGGTGGCCATGGATACCATGTCCAAGGTTCAGTCCCATATGATCTCGGGCCAGTATGACGGGTTGATGAACCGTACCCGGCTCAAGGGAAGGCAGTAGCATTGAAAAAGTTTCGAGGCGTGTTTATCAAAAACGAGCAGGAGGTTTCGCTTATGCGCGAGGCCAATCGGTTCGTTTCCAATATTCTCGATGAGCTTGGGGCGCTTGTCGCCCCTGGGCTCAAGACGATGGAATTCGAGAAGAAGGCCCTTGAGCTTTGCGACCGCTTCGATGTGAAGCCCGCATTCAAGGGGTATCTCGGGTTCCCTTTTGGCGTGTGCTGTTCCATAAATGAGGAAATAGTGCACGGCTTTCCCTCTGAAGAGCGAATGCTTGAGGAGGGGGATATCGTAAGTTTTGATTTTGGAGTCGTTCATAAAGGTTTTTATGGAGACTCGGCCAGGACGTACGCTGTCGGTGAGATTGACCAGAGCGCGGCACATTTGCTGAAGGTGACCGAGGAGTCCCTGTACAAGGGGATTGCGCAGGCGGTTTCAGGGAGTGATCTCTACGATATTTCGCGAGCCGTACAGGCGTATGTCGAAGGTCATGGGTATTCCGTTGTCAAGCGATTTGTGGGACATGGGATAGGGCGCCGTTTGCACGAGAAGCCGGAGGTGCCCAACTTTGTACCCAAGCGTGTCGAACGGTTGCCCCTCAAGCCGGGGATGGTGATCGCCATCGAGCCGATGGTGTGCATCGGCACTGACGAGGTGGAAGTCCTGGCTGATCGATGGACTGCCGTCACCAAGGATCGCAGTCTGTCAGCTCATTTCGAGCATACTGTGGCAATTACAAAAAATGGGCCGGAAATACTGAGCACTTCATCTTGATACGGTCTCTAATTTTAGTGCTTGAGTTTTGGGGGACATATGAAAGTCAGACCGTCTGTAAAAAAGATCTGTCCGAAATGTAAAGTAATCAGAAGAAAAGGTGTCTTGCGAGTTATTTGCGATAACCCAAGGCATAAACAGAGACAAGGTTAGAGTTCAGGGGGACGATTGTGGCAAGAATCGCAGGTGTTGATATCCCGAGAAATAAGCGACTGGATATAGCTCTTACCTACATCTACGGAGTTGGTAGAGCGACATCCTTACAGATTTTGGATTCTACCGGTATTGACTGGACCAAGAACAGCGATGACCTGACTCCTGATGATGTTAATTCCATCAGAAAGGAAATCGAAGCCAATCATAAAGTCGAAGGTGATCTCAGAAGAGAGATCACTGCAAATATCAAGAGACTTATGGATATTGGCTGTTACAGAGGACTCAGGCACAGAAGATCTCTTCCGGCACACGGGCAGCGTACACATACCAATGCCCGGACACGGAAAGGACCGCGCCGGACAGTCGCCGGAAAGAAAAAGAAATAATTTTCGCGGAGAAGTAATTCATGGCTAGACCTCAGAGAAGTGGTAAAAAGAAAGAGAAGAAGAATATCCCGACCGGGATTGCTCATGTCAGTGCGACCTTCAACAACACGATCATTACCTTCACGGATATGAATGGGAATGTCGTGAGCTGGGCGACATGTGGCGGTTCCGGATTCAAGGGATCCCGCAAGAGCACTCCTTTTGCTGCTCAGAAGGCTGCTGAAGTCGCAGCGCGCAAGGCCCAGGAAAACGGCATGCGCAGCGTCGGTATTCTGGTCAAGGGTCCCGGCTCCGGTCGCGAGTCCGCCATGCGGGCAATCAATGCCGTTGGCCTCAAGGTCAGCTTTATTCGCGACGTCACACCGATCCCGCATAATGGGTGCCGTCCTCCGAAACGGCGCCGGGTGTAAGGGAGGATTGAAAATTGGCTAGATATACTGGTGCAAAATGTAGAATTTGCAGAAGGGAAGGTTCCAAGCTTTTTTTGAAAGGGGACCGTTGTTATACTGACAAGTGCGCCTTTGACCGGCGTGCCTATGCCCCTGGCGACCACGGACGCGCTCGGAAAAAGCCAAGCGATTACGCATTGCAGCTTCGTGAAAAGCAGAAGGTGCGTAAAATGTACGGCATTCTGGAAGGCCAGTTTCGTCGCTACTTCAAGACGGCCGACAGCAAGGGCGGTGTCACCGGCACCAACCTGCTCATGCTGCTTGAAACACGCGTGGACAATGTTGTCTATCGTCTCGGCTTTGCCAACTCCCGTACACAGGCCCGTCAGCTTGTCCGTCATGGACATTTCGTCATGAACGGCCAGAGAATCAGCGTTCCATCCATTCAGATGCGTAACGGGGATGTTCTGGAAGTCCGTGAACCGAGCAAGAAGACTCTGGTTATCCAGGAAGCGCAGGAAGTTGTTGCCCGTCGCGGTCTGCCCGCCTGGCTTGAAGTCGATGCCAAAACCATGAAGGGTACCGTCAAAGCCCTGCCCGCTCGGGAGGATGTCACCTTTCCGATCAATGAGCAGCTGATTGTCGAACTGTACTCTAAATAAGAGGTGAAGCATATGACCTCAAGCAGCAGCGAGAAAGCTGTGAATGTCCGGAATTGGACCGAGCTGGTACAGCCGGAGCAATTGCAAAAAGATCCCAAAGGTTCGGACTTTTACGGTAAGTTTACGTGCGAACCCCTTGAACGGGGGTTCGGCACCACCATCGGTAACTCACTGCGTCGGGTCCTGCTCTCCTCCTTGCAGGGAGCTGCGATCGTATCTGCGAAGATTCATGGCATTCAGCATGAGTTCACCACCATTCCTGGTGTTATCGAGGACGTGACAGATATCGTTCTCAACCTGAAGCAGGTTCGGTTTGCAGTTTCGAGCAATGAACCTCAGAAGCTGCAACTGATTGCCAACGAAAAGGGAGAAGTCACTGCCGCTGCGATTCAGGAAAATCAGAACGTCGCGGTCCTTAACCCCGATCTGCATATTGCAACACTGTCCGAAGACATTGAGCTGGTTATCGATCTGGAAATCCGGACCGGCAAGGGCTATGTCACTGCGGATTTGCATGAGGGGCTTGAGGAAGAGATCGGCATCATCACCCTTGATGCCAGCTTTTCTCCGATTAGAAAGGTTGCCTATCGTGTCGAACAGGCTCGGGTCGGGCAGATGACAAATTACGACAAGCTCATCCTGGAAGTTTGGAGCGACGGCTCGGTACGTCCTGATGATGCCATCGCATACAGTGCCAAGATCCTCAAGGAACAGCTCAGTGTGTTCATCAACTTTGATGAAGGAACCGCTGACGTGGAACAGCAGAAGGGTACGACCAGAAGCGAGGTCAATCCGAATCTCTTTAAGAGCATCGAGGATCTCGAACTCCCGGTTCGTGCCAGCAACTGTCTGAAAAGCGCGGGGATTCATCTGGTCGGCGAACTTGTCCAGAAGACTGAAAACGACATGCTGAAGACAAAGAACTTCGGTCGAAAGTCTCTTGAGGACATTCGTCGGGTCTTGACGAGCCTCGATCTTGATTTTGGCTTTAAGGTCGATAACTTCGACGAACAGTACCAGGACTGGGTAAAGAGGAAGGAAGAAGATGAGGCATAGAAAATCCGGTAGAAAATTAGGCCGTACCTGGGAGCACAGGAAGGCCATGTTTCGGAATATGGCCCGATCTCTGGTCACTTATGAGCGGATCAGAACCACGGAAGCCAAAGCCAAGGAACTCAAGATTCTGGCTGACAAGCTGGTGACCATGGCCGTCAAGAACGACCTCAGCGCCCGGCGTCAAGCGTACAAGATTCTTGGAAATCACACCATTGTCCAGCGTCTCTTCGATGAGATCGGACCCCGCTTTGTCGGCGTGTCCGGCGGGTACACCCGAGTCGTTAAGTTCGGTCTTCCCCGTACGGGTGATTCCGCGCCGATGGCCGTTATCGAATTCACCAGTCAGCCCGAAGCGGTTGCGGTGGAGGAAGGCGCCCAGGCGACCGGTTCCGACGAGTAGAGCTCCAGGGCAGGGAATTCCCTGCCCTTTTTTTGGAGAGTTGCTATCGATATTATCAATAAAAGAGATTGTAAAAATGGATCTAAGAAAGCTCGAAGCGTTCTGCAAAGTGTACGAGAATACGAGTTTTTCCAAGGCGGGAAGAGAGTTGTATCTCTCTCAGTCGACGATCAGCTCACATATCTCCGCTCTTGAAGATGAGCTCGGTGTACTGCTTTTCGATCGCGCCGGTCGGTCCGTGCTTCGTACTCCCGCTGCTCAGATTCTTTATAAAAGAGCGGTAGAGGTTTTTCAGGTCCTTGAGCGGAGTGTCAGTGAAATCGCCATGCTGCACAAAAAGATTTCCGGGACACTGGCCCTGGGAGGGAGCACTATTCCTGCCAACTATCTGCTTCCGACCCTGCTTGCGGATTTTTGTGGGCAGTACCGAGATGTCAGGATTGACCTGAAGGTCGGAGATTCTTCAGATGTGGCTTCCCGGGTGGCTGGTGGGGAGTTGATGCTCGGGGTGGTCGGGGCTGAAACAAACAGCCCGGAACTCAAGTGTATTCCGGTGATGAGCGACAGCCTTGTACTGGTGGGGGCTCCCGGTTTTGCCGAGGCGTTCGATCGTCTGGGGGAGCAGGGGCTCTGGACAAAGATACCCTGGGTCATGAGAGAGGCCGGATCCGGTACCAGAAAAGCCCTGGAGAAGGCCCTGCTGCGTCAGGGAGTGGGCACACGAAGTCTGAACGTGTCCATAACTGTACAGAATACCGAAGCGATGCTCCGGTGCCTGTTAGCCGGCATGGGGGTTTCAGTGACGTCGAGAATGGTTGTGCAGGACGCTCTGGCTCAGGGTCGTCTTCTGGAGCTCGACCTTCCTGCCCTTCATTTCCAGCGTAACTTTCACGTTATTTACCACAGAAAGAGGACCCTCTTTCCGGCCGGACAGAGGTTTTTGGAGTTTCTTCAAGAGCGCCTTACCTTCCACGGCTATCCCACGGATCAGGGAGAGATCGCTGTGTCTCAATAGAAACGGTCTCTCCTGATTGTTTGCAGTGTTTGCGTGAAAATGGGATGAATACGATCACATCCTGCCGACAAATTATTTTGAGGAGTGAGTAATGAGCGATTTTTCCATGGTCCAGAGTGTCAAAGCTGCTGGTTGAGCTGCCAAAATTGCGCCGGGGGACCTGGCGGAACTCATGGCAGAGTTGAACATCCCTCTGGATGACCGCCTTCTTGTGGGGGTCAGGGATAGTGAAGATGCGGCAGTGGTCACCTTCCCTCCCGGGCGGGCCCTGGTGCAGACTGTCGATTTTTTTACTCCCATAGTGGATGATCCCTATCAGTTTGGTCAGATTGCTGCGGCCAACGCCCTGTCCGATGTTTATGCCATGGGCGGAGAGCCCTATTCTGCCATGAATATCGTCTGTTTTCCCATAAAAACAGTGCCTAAAGAGATCCTGGGCAGGATTCTCAAGGGGGGACTGGACAAGGTGTTGGAATCCGGGGCGATGCTGGTCGGAGGGCACAGCCTGGAGGATGACGAGATCAAGTACGGTCTTTCCGTTTCCGGAACAGTGGACCCGGAAAAAGTAGCTTCCAACAAGGGACTGCGTCCGGGAGACCGGCTGGTGCTGACCAAGCCCCTGGGAACCGGTATTCTGGCTACGGCCATCAAGGGACGCTGGGAAGGCGCGGATGTGATGGAGCAGGAACTTTCGGGATGGGCAGCCCGATTGAATGCCGCCGGAGGGGAGGCCATTCGTCGCTTCGATATCACCGGGGCCACGGATGTCACAGGATTCGGTCTGGGGGGACATCTTCTGGAGATGGCCCGCGCTTCCAGGTGCGCTGTGCGTATTGATGCCGGTGCGGTGCCGGTGATGAATAGTGTGCTGGAGCTGGCTTCCATGGGATTGATTCCGGCTGGAAGCTTCGCCAATAAATCTTTTTGTCGGCATACCGTGGTCATCCATCCGGACGTCGAAGAGGTTCGGGTGGACCTTATTTTCGATGCCCAGACATCCGGGGGAATGGTGCTGTCCGTTGCTCCGCACGAGCTGAGCGATGTTCTCGATTTTCTTCGGGCGCGAGGAGAGCAGGCGGCGGTGTTCGGGACTGTGCTCGACCCTGACGGGAATGCCCCCTTGGGCTCACTGATGATTGTTCCATGAGCGGTGTACAGGGAGCCATGACCAAAAACTGTACCGTGATTATCGGAAAGGAACGGAAAACGCTCTTTTTTTCATCCCGGGTGGTTACACTGGCCCAGCTGCTTTTTCTGAGTGGAATCTTTCAAGGGGCCCCCTTATGCTCCGGGGCCGGGCTGTGCGGTCATTGTCGTGTCCGGTTTGAAAAGAGGGCTCCGGATCCGTCCGGGGCAGATCTGGAGGTCTTCTCACGGGAGGAGGTTGAGGGTGGATGGCGGCTTGCCTGCCGGCACGCCCCGATTTCCGGGAGTTTGGTCAGGGTGTTGCAGGCCAACACACCGTCCTCCTTCATGCCGGCACCCGGCCGGGCAGGCCGGCGCACGGTGGCTGTGGATATCGGAACAACGATCATCAAGTGGGCCGAGTGCCGTAATGGAAGCGTTGGGCCGACGCGAAGTGTGCCCAATCCGCAGATGGGGGCCGGAAGTGAGATCATGGCCCGGCTCGCCTTTGAGGCGCAGGTCAAGCCAGGAATGCTCGGAGAACTGGCGCGGTCCTTTGTACGGGGGCTCGACCTGCACACAGAGGACTCCCTCGTGGTTACCGGAAATACGGTTATGATCGCCCTGCTCCTGGGATTGCCGGTCCACGGTCTTGCCCGGGCCCCGTATTCCCTGCCCTGGGCCGGAGGACAGCGCGAGATGATTGCTCCCGACCTTCCCTGCGCCTACATTCCTCCCTTGCTCGCCCCTTTTCTGGGGGCCGATGTCTCAGCCGGACTTGCGTGTGTCGTGCAGGGAATGGAGCCTGTCCCCACGTATCCGTTTCTCTACGCTGATCTCGGGACCAACGGAGAGTTCGTACTGGCCCGTGACGAAGAGACTTTTTTTATGGCCAGCGTCCCTATGGGGCCGGCACTTGAAGGAGTGGGGCTGCGTTTTGGAGCCCCTGCCGGAAGCGGGGTGATTACGTCGTTTGATCTTTCTCCCCTGGGTCTTGAACCGGACGGAGACCTCAGCAGTTCATTTCAGGCCATCTCCGGCACGGGCTACCTGTCACTGCTCGGAGCCCTGAAACGGATCGGAATCATGGATGATTTCGGAAGATTTGCCTCCCCTTGCACTCCGCTTGCCGCGAAAATTTACGGATCTCCGGAGGGCGGCTTGGGTGACAGGATCCCTCTTCCCGGCGGAATGTTTCTGGATGGCAAGGATGTCGAGGAGGTGCTCAAGGTCAAGGCGGCCTGGAATCAGGCCGTGTCCGTTTTAAGCGCGGAGAGCGGTGTGGCACCGGGGCGGCTCACCGCCATCTATCTGGCCGGGACCTTCGGTCGTCACGTCAGCGGCGAAGATCTGGAGGAACTCGGCTTTCTTCCAACGGGCGGGCGACGCGGAATTCGTTGTGTGGATGATGCCCCGCTCAGAGGGGGATGTCTGCTCCTTGAAAATCCAGAGGCCGGAGAGTGGTGCGAATCTCTTCGCACCCGCACCCGGCTGGTCGATCTGAGCGCAGCACGTGGGAGCGGCAGGGATCTGGTGGAGCGAATGCGGTTTTCCTTTGTCCCCTGAGTCCGAGACGGCCGGGGGAGCAGTCTCTACCCGGAAGTGGGCCTGGTTATGGATCCTTGAGGCGGCGTGACTTCCAGGATGGCCCTGATGGTCAGTTCGATTCGGCATAATCCCCGGTACGCGGACTGTTTGGGTGTGAAGGCCACGAGTAATCCGCTTCCCTGCAGCGAACGCTCATGCCACTTTTCCCCCTCACGCCAGAGAACCCCCCTGAGGATGACTCCTGAATTCTCGTCACGCAGGGTCAGGTCCAGGTGCTTGCCTCGGGAGAGGAATTTCTGCTGGAGTACCTTTACCCGGGGCGACAGAAAAACAGGCCGTGGATTTCCGGGCCCGACGGGTTCAAGAAGCTCGAGTTCCTGGATCAGCGGGAGGTCGATGTGCTCGAACCCGAGACGGCCATCCAGGGAAAGCGATGGTCGGCGGACATCGGTTCCGAGTTGTGCGGAGACAGCGTTGGAAAAGGCTTCCCGCAGGTCTGGGAGCTGTGCTTCGGCAAGGGCTGCTCCGGCAGCGAGGCGGTGCCCTCCGAATCTGGTCAACAGGTGGCGGCACTCCCGCAGTCCGGCGTGCAGGTCGAATTCCGGGATGCTTCGTCCCGACCCCTTGAGCTGGCCCGCCTGTGTGTCTTTGGCCAGCAGCAGGCAGGGGCGGTGAAACGCGTCTACGATTCGGGAGGCGACAATTCCGATCACTCCGGGATGCCAGTTCGGGGAATACAGGACCAGGCCGCGGGAATCGGGCATGGCTTCGGCCTGACGCACCGCTTCTTCAAGGGTCTGCTGTTCCAGGCTCTTGCGTTCGATATTCATTTTTTCCAGACGCTGGGCCAGGGGCCTGGCCGCCTCTTCAGATTCGGCGAGTAAAAGCTCCAGAGCAAGGTCGGGACTTCCCAGTCGTCCGGCCGCATTGATGCGCGGGGCAAGCCCGAATCCGATGGTTCCGGCCCCGACAGCATCCTCCGGTTGCAGCTTGCAGCTTTTTTTCAGCGCCCTGATCCCGGGGCGACGCCCCTCTTTGAGCAGGAGCAGACCGTTTTTGACCAGGATACGGTTTTGCTCGCTGAGCTTGACCACGTCGGCCACGGTTCCAAGGGCCACCAGATCCAGAAATATCCGGATGTCCAGGGCAGAGCCGGGCAGTACCCGATTCAGGCCCGCTGCCAGAAAAAAGGCCACCCCGACGCCGGCCAGATCACAGCAGGGCCAGGTTCCCATTCTGGGGTTGAGGATGGCATGGGCCGGGGGAAGCTGCTCTCCGGGAATATGGTGGTCGGTGACGATCACGGTCATGCCCAGTTCCCTTGCCCTGCGAATCGGTTCGATGTCCGCGATGCCGCAGTCAACCGTGATCAGACACCGGACGTTTTGTTCGGCCAGCTGCTCCACTCCGGATACGTTCATTCCGTATCCTTCCTGGAGTCGGTTCGGGAGGTGGTGCAGCACCGTGTAGCCGCGTCGAGTGAAAAAATCCTTGACCAGGGCCGTGGCAGTGATGCCGTCCACGTCGTAATCTCCCCAAACCGCGATGGTGTCCCCTTCAAGAGCCGCTCGGGCCAGTAACTTCGCCGCGTCCTCAAGGCCCGGCCAGTCCTCGATGGGATGCAGGTATCGGAGGCCGGGACTGAGAAATGTGTCCATGGCGGTTCGGGAGCGAAATCCCCTGGCGTTGAGAATAGAGGCCAACAGGGCGGAGATGCCGAGTTCCTCGGACAAGGGCTCCAGTTCATCCGGGGATAACGACGGCTGGTCGAAACCGGACTGGGAGTGTTCGCGGAAGAGCCAGCGTGGAAGAGTGGGGGGCATACGATTGATCCGGGTTGATCCGTGCAGGATATTGTCGAGAGAACTCGCTCCTAGGCTGAAACCGCTCACGTGGCAAGTCCAGGCTTGGGGGCCGGATTGACCTGACCCGCTTCTCGGGACTAAGAGGGCTTTTTCGTATCCCGGCAGGCAGTTCCTGACGGGTAAACTCCATTCTGGAGGAATATGTGACCTTGCATTTTGAACCGCTGTCTCTGGACAGGCAGGATGAATATACACAGCTGTTGGCCCAGTGCGGTCAAAAAGCCTCGGACTATAGTTTTGTAAATCTTTGGGGGTGGGCCGAAGAGTACGGTCTGCAGTGGGCTTTCTGGAATGACCTTGCAGTGTTGCGCCAGACCAGGCCCGAGGTACTGTACTGGGCTCCTGTGGGGGATTGGAGTCGGGTGGACTGGAAGGTTTTTCAGACAATGATTCCAGAGTCCCAGTGCTTTATACGGGTTCCCGAACAGTTGAAGGATATCTGGGTGGAGCAGCTGTTCGGGGTGGCGGTTCGGGAATGCCGGGACCACTGGGATTATCTGTACTCTGTTCGGGAGCTTGTCGAACTGAAAGGAAAACGCTTTCACAAAAAAAAGAATCTGTTGAACCAGTTTCTCAAGCAGGTGGAGTACGAGTTCATTCCCCTTGATGAGGAGACCATCGAGGGGGCCCTGGCCTTGCAGACGGAGTGGTTTTTATGGCGACACAGGGAAAGTGATATGACTCTGCAGGCTGAAAACAGGGCTATTGTCAAAGTCATGCACGACTGGAGAAAATTATCCGGGTTGTTCGGGGCAGGGCTGGCAGTGGGGGGGAGAATGATCGCGTATACCATTGCAGAGCGACTGGACCGGGAGACGGTGGTCATCCACTTTGAAAAGGGATGTCCCAATTACAAAGGGGTGTATCAGGCGATGAACCAGCTTTTTCTGGCCATATCATGTCCGGAGTATGACCTGGTCAACCGGGAGCAGGATCTCGGCGATCCGGGGCTGCGAAAGTCCAAGGAGTCATACAATCCGGTGGATCACCTTCAGAAGTTCGAGATCTGCCTGGGGTGATTTGTGTGCACCAGGCAGGGCGAAGGCCCCTGTTACCGGGCAGGAAAAAGAGGCGCTCCCCTGGGAGCGCCTCTTTTATCATTCATCGTCGCCACCATCCGGCAGTTTTTCCCAGTAGCCGCATCCCTTGGTCGGACAGGCCAGATGTTCTCCTTTGGCCTTGGTCGACTTGCGGACCAGGATTTTGGAGTCGCACTCGGGACACTCTTTGGCCACGGGCCAGTCCCAGACCGCAAAGCGGCAGTTGGGGTACTTGTTGCAGGCGTAGAACACTTTGCCCCGCCTGGAGCTTTTTTCAACGAGTTCTCCGTCGCAATCCGGTTCCGGACACTTTACCCCGGTTGAAAAGGAATGGGTATACTTGCAGTTCGGGTAGTTGGAGCAGGCAATAAATCGGCTGCCGGTTCGGGCCCGTTTCAAAACCAGTGTGCCTTTGCATTCAGGGCAGGTCCCCATTTCTTCCTGAGGCAGCTCTTCCTTGGGTTCGATTTTCAGCTTTCCCTGTTCGTCCCTGGAATAATTGCTGGTGAAGGAGCAGTCCGGGTATCCGGTGCAGGCCAGAAAGGCACCGTTGCGGCCGAATTTGATCACTGTGGGCTTGCCGCATTCCGGACACGGGATGTCCGTTTCCATGCCGCCCTTGATAGCGGCCATCTGTTTTTTGGCCGTCTCCAGGGTCGGAATGAAGTCGGTGGAAAATCCCTTGAGAAGTTCCACCCAGTCCATTCTGCCCTCGGCAACCAGATCCAGGTTTTCCTCCATCTGGGCCGTGAACCCGACATCCATGAGCGTCTTGAAGTGTTCCACGAGCAGGTCGCTGACCGTGGTGCCAAGGTCCGTGGGGATGAACTGCTTCTCCTCGATGCGTACGTACTCCCGGTCCACCAGGGTGGAGATGATGGTCGCGTAGGTCGAAGGGCGGCCGATGCCGAGCTCTTCAAGTTTGCGCACCAGGGAGGCTTCGGAGTATCGGGCCGGAGGCTGGGTGAATTTCTGCTCCTTGGCAAGGTCCTGCAGTTCGAGGAGATCACCTTTGGCCAGGACAGGCAGAGTAACCGCTCCGGAACCGGGATTGTCAGCAGTACTTTCTGGCGAGGTGCCTACACCTTTGACTTTGAGAAACCCGGGAAAGATCAGACGTTCTCCTTTGGCCCGCCATAAGGCCGGTCCCGACTCCACTGTAACTACCGTGTCCCAGAACCTGGCCGGGGCCATGAGGGAG
>Ga0102940_1000868_pt1 | contig 20333 bp, 13 predicted proteins | sample SalPonR2_C_D1_MG_FD_78215 | JGI IMG/M metagenome (GOLD analysis project Ga0102940, IMG submission 78215) | Salt pond soil microbial communities from South San Francisco under conditions of wetland restoration - Salt Pond MetaG R2_C_D1_MG | ecosystem: Environmental > Aquatic > Marine > Intertidal... | reverse complement strand
TTTTTCACCTACTCTGCGTTAAAAACTGCTACTGGTGTTAACCACACGCAGTTTTTGCCTTGATTAGGCAAAAAATCTGCTCGGTCAAAATCTAAACTTCAATATTGTGAACTACTTATTTACTTTATCTCAAAAAAAAGGATCGGACTTATGCAGATTTTTGCGCTTACCTTTTTGTACTGCCTTTGGCTATTCCCGGCTATTCCTATTTCCTTTGCGCCGGAAAAGATAGATCCTGCTCTGGAGGTTATTTTGCAAGCAGGTGATCGGGCGGATTGTATTGTCCTGCTTCGGGAGCAAGCTGATCTTAGAGATGCTTATTTAATAAAAGATAAAAGAGCAAAGGGTCGTTACGTTTTTGCACAATTATATCAGCAGCATCAGCGCAAGCAGGCTTCTCTACGGGCTTTTTTACAGGCGGAAGGTATCTCTTATACCCCTCTTTACCTGGTAAATGCGCTGCGGATAAAAGCAGACCGGGATATTTTACGCAAAGTAGCCAACCGACCGGAAGTTGCCAGCATTAGGAGTAATCCGAAAATGGAAGTGCCCAGGCTTCGTCCCGAACGTCCCCTGCTTGAAGCACGTAGTCAAGAGCCGGAATGGAACCTGATAGATATCGGGGCGGATCAGGTTTGGGCAATGGGCTACCGCGGGGAAGGCGTTGTGGTCGGTGGTCAGGATACGGGCTTTGATTGGCAGCACCCGACGCTGATCCGGCAGTACCGGGGGAATCAGGGGGGGACAGTCGACCATAACTACAATTGGTACGATGCCATTCACGAATATAGCCCTCTACATGCCGAAGCAACTAATCCCTGCGGACTGAGTATTACGGAGCCTTGCGATGATAATGTCCACGGCACCCACACCATGGGTACCATGGTCGGGGAAGACACGCAGGGTAATCAGATTGGGGTAGCACCAAAAGCGCAGTGGATTGGAGTCCGTAATATGGAGCGCGGCTACGGAAATCCCTTTTCGTACCTGGAAGCCTTTCAGTGGTTTCTGGCCCCTACCGATGTCAATGGAGATAAGCCAAATCCCGACCTGGCCCCCCACGTGATCAATAACTCCTGGTACTGCCCGGATTTAGAAGGGTGTAATGAGAGTAATATTGGCTTATTGGAAATGGCTGTAGAAAACTTGCGTGCGGCTGGTATCGTGGTGGTTAACTCGGCGGGCAATTTTGGTAGCGATTGCGGAACCATTACGGAGTTACCGGCTGTATTTCCGGCTTCCTTTGCCGTGGGGGCCACCGACATTAATCAGCAGATTGCCACTTTTAGTTCGCGTGGTCCGGTCTACCGCACGGATGGTAGTATATTGATCAAGCCCGATGTCGCTGCGCCCGGTGTAAATGTCAGATCTGCCAGTCTTAATGGTGGTTTTTCGGCTTTTAGTGGTACAAGCATGGCCGGACCCCACGTGGTGGGTACCGTAGCGCTGATGATTTCTGCCAATCCTGATTTGGCCGGACAGGTGGATAGTGTAGAGGCCATTTTGCGTCGTACGGCCCGGCCCCGTTTTTCTAATCAGGACTGTGGACCCTTAGTCGGTGATCAAAGCCCAAATGCCGTTTTTGGCTACGGTATTATCGATGCCCGGGCGGCGGTAGAAGCGGCACTGCAATTTGTGGTCTCCGGTACGACCTCGAATTCTTCCGCTATGGACCTGAGGTTGTACCCCAATCCAACCAGGGGTATGCTTCGACTTACTCGCAGCGATCTGCAGGTGGTAATGGATCTACGACTTGTGAATATGCAGGGGCAGGTTTTGGGGCAAAAACGCTGGGCGCAGGGCAGTACCACACTTGACTGGAATTTGGACTTACCTCCAGGGCTTTATCTGCTCCATTACCGTTGGCGGGATAAGAGCTATACCAAAAAGCTGGTAGTTCAATGAAAATGATTACTTTTAAATTTAGTTAGTGAATCGTTGCTTTGGAGCTGGTCGGCGGCATATTAACGATTATGGGTATTTAGAAAAACATAAGAAATAGGTTAATAATAAGATAAGGTGCTATTCCAGCATAAGTTGTGGAGCGAAAACATCGTTTTGAGAAAACCTATATAACCAGAAAACTACCTCGAAATGCAAATCAAACCTATTCTTCTCAGTCTTTGCTGTCTCCTCTGGGGAGCGGCTTTCTCCCAGGCGGGTGACGACGATCGCCAGCGCTACGTGGATCAATTCAGTTGGTTGGCCGTACAGGAAATGGAACGCACCGGTGTGCCCGCCAGTGTTAAATTGGGACAGGCTATCCTGGAATCACGCTGGGGAACCAGTGACCTAGCTCGTAGTGCCAATAATCATTTTGGAATTAAATGCGGAGGTAGCTGGACGGGAGGGTCTTATTATAAAAAAGATGATGATTATGTATTAGGTAAACTGGTACCTTCTTGTTTTCGGGCCTATTCCAGTGTACAGGAGAGTTTTGTGGCCCACTCCAATTTCTTAATGGCTAATCGGCGTTACGCTGAGCTTTTTGCCCTAAAAACCAATGACTATAAAGGTTGGGCCAGGGGGCTTAAGAAAGCAGGCTACGCTACTGCCAGACACTATCACCGTAGTCTTATTAATGTCATTGAAGAGCTGGGACTGGATAAATATGACCACATGAGTAGCGCAGATTTCGGACTATTAGCCAATCGTCCGGGAAAGCAGCCAACTGTGACGCGCCCGGGGGTTTTACCCCCGAATGGCCCGGCGGATGCTCCAAAAACAGATGCAGTAGGAGCAGTGCAGATCCTTTCTAATAATGATGTAAAGTACGTGGTCTCCCAGGCGGGAGAAACCCTGGAGAGCCTTTCTGATCGACTGAATGTGCCGGTCAAATGGCTACTCTCTTACAATTCCAATGTCGAAGAGGCTACCGAAGAATTAGATGCGGGGGAGTGGATTTATATTCAGCCCAAACGTAAGAACTACCGCGGTCGGCAAAAGTGGCATGAGGTCTCTGCGCAGGACAATATGTTTAGCCTCTCCCAACGCTACGGCATCAGTCTAAATCAACTCTACGAGCGCAACCAGATGATCCCTGGTACAGAACCTGCGGTGGGGGCTCAGGTCAAAATTCGGGGCTGGAAAGTGAAAACGGCACCCGCCCTGCGCCCAATCAAAGGCCGTGGTCGCGTGGCCGGACAGGTGCCGCCCCAATCAAAACCAGAGGCACTTGCCCAGAACATCCCGCGGTCTGCCCGCTCGCCCGGCTATGCCCAGCTGATTATGGAGCAGGAAAAAGCACCCCGGATGCAGGATAAAGACCAGGTGTCTTCCGGAGCGGTTTTCCACCGGGTAGCCATTGGTGATGACCTGAATAAAATTGCGGCACAGTACAATCAAACGACAGAACAGCTACGCGAGTGGAACCAACTCGCCGAAAAGGCTACACTAATGGTCGGTATGCGCCTGCGCGTACAATAATTGAAGAATGATAATACCCCCGTGATTGTATCCATTGCCTGCCCTGATCATCGCTAAAACCCTGGTGGAACAGAAGCTGGCGGCCTGCGTACAGCTCATGCTCATCGAGTCGGTATACCGCTGGGAAGGGAAGGTACAGTACGAAGTACCCGAACTCATCGCCACTACTATCGAATGGGGCCTGCCCGCCTATCTGGCCTGGATGAAGGAGGGGACGCATTGATGGTGAAATAAATAATAAGAATATGCTACCCCATTTCCTTGGGCCATTTGATCATGGAGGACTAACCGATCAATCTTTTGATGTGAGTTTCAACGGATTAAGTATCTGGGACTTTGAAGATACCTTAAACGAAGCGGATCAGTCATTACTGATGGATCATTTCGATGCCGATGGGCATAAGCTGGGGGCTATGCTTCTTTTACTCAGGCTGATCCACGCTCCTATGACAAAGGGAGAAGAAATGATTTTCAAATCCTACAAATGGATACCGATGAGTACGTGATGTTTGGCGATAGTGGTATCGCATACGTATTTATTGATCCAGCGAATTTGGAAAAAAGGCAATTTGAAAAAGCCTGGTTTTACTGGGATTGTTGTTAATTTAAGGATGTTTAACCTTTTAAACAAAAAAACATGCCCAACACTAGAGTCGCCTTAATCACCGGCTGCAATACCGGTATCGGGAAGCATACCACCATTGAATTGGCGAAGCAAGGATACGAAGTAGTAATGCTGGTGCGCGATAGTGACAAGTCGCGAGCGGCACAGGAGGAGATCAAAAAAGCATCGTCCTCGGATGAAGTACAGTTATTTTACGTGGATTTAGCGAGCCTGGCTTCCATTCGGGAAGTAGTGGATAGGCTAAAGCAAAATTATACCAAAGTTGATTTGCTAATCAACAACGCGGGAATCTTAAAAAGGGAAGAAGTACCCTCAGCAGATGGATTCGAACTGAGCATCGCCGTCAATTATATGGCTCCCTTTTATCTGACGCAGTTGTTGCTACCCCTGATACAAGCGGCAGAAGCGGCCCGGATCATCAACCTGAGTTCTGAAATGTACAAGCGTGGTAAAGTGCGTCTGGATCAGGGATTTTCTGCGGAGGAATTTGACGGGATCCAGGCTTACTCCGATTCCAAGCTCCTGCTGATCTATTACACTAAATCGCTGGCTAAGCGTCTGATGAACCAAAATATAACGGTCAATGCCCTGCATCCGGGAGTAATTGGTACGGATGTTTTTCGGGAATATCCCAACTGGCTGAGTAGCCTAGTGGGGCTCTTTATCGCCTCTCCGAAAAAAGGTGCCCAGCCTTCGATTTACCTCGCGACCTCGGATGAAGTAAAGGCGGTGAGTGGTGCTTATTTTAATAAAAAGCAACAGACGGAGACGATATCCAAGGCCAATGATGAGGAACTGGCAGAAAATATTTGGTCGAAAACGGAGGCCCTGATTGAGTCGCGTACTTGATCTTTGCCATTCTTTACGGTCTGGCCATTTACCATCGGCGCAATGCCAAGCTGCACGCTCGTTATATGGTGAGTACCATCTTTCCAATCATCAGGCCGCCGCCCCGGAGAGAGTTATGGTTTGAGTCGGCTATCGTTAACAAATAAAGGGAAGTGCGCTGAATCCGAAAGTATTTTAAGTTTTCTTGCAACCTACTTACCCTGATAAATCTTAAAAATATTTACCTTAGAGTCATTAAGTAGGTTGCCCATATTGAGTCTGTAATAAGGTGCTGGCTTTTTTGGGCTAGTTCGAGGCGCAAAAATCGCCCCAAAAAGACGCAGATTATTGCTTGATTTAATTGGACAACCTACTTAGAACAAACTTATCTATGAAACTTAAGTATTCCTTGTACCTGTTCTGTTGGCTCAGTCTCACCAATTGTCAACCGGAGAAGGGTCCAGCTATTCCCACGGATCCCCAGGGGGATTCCGATTATGTATACGATTACACTACCTGGTCCGATTACCTTGGCGGTCCTGATCGTAATCACTACACGACCTTATCACAGATTACACCGGAGAATGTCGATCAGCTGGAGATCGCCTGGTCCTACTCCACACCGGATAGCGGTCAGATGCAGATGAGCCCGGTGCTCGCCAACGGGATGCTCTACGGGGTGACGGCCGGGCTGCAGGCTTTTGCGCTCGACGCCCGTACCGGTGCGGAACGATGGATATTCGGGGATCCCGAAAAGGCCTGGCACAGTACCAGTCGGGGTATTTCCTACTGGGAAGCGGGGGAAGATAAACGCGTATTGTTTACGAGGGGCGCTGACCTTTTCTGTCTGAATGCCATGACTGGCGAGCTGGTTAAAGCCTTCGGTCAGGATGGGCGTGTAGATCTGCATACGGGTTTTCCCGAAGTAGCCATGGAAAAATTTATTGTCTCTAATACACCGGGGAGCATCTTTGAAGATTTAATTATTATGCCCGTTCGACTGGGGGAAGGTCCGGGGTCTGGTCCCGGTGATGTAAGGGCCTTTGATGTGCGAACGGGGGAATTGGCCTGGACCTTTCACACCATTCCCCATCCCGGCGAACCGGGCTACGATACCTGGAGCGATCCCAATACTTACAAAAATGAGGGGCTGGTGGGTTCTGCTAATAACTGGGCGGGTATGGCCGTTGATCCGGAACTGGGGATGATCTATGTGCCTACAGGCTCGGCATCGCCGGACTTTTACGGTGGTGATCGTTTAGGTGAAAACCTCTACGCTAATTGCCTGTTGGCCCTCAATGCCCGCACGGGCGAACGCATCTGGCACTATCAGTTTGTACACCACGATATTTGGGATCGCGATCTACCGGCCCCCCCTAACTTACTTACGGTAGAACGAGAGGGGGAGAAGATCGAGGCTGTGGCCCAAATCACCAAGCAGGGCTATGTCTTTGTTTTTGATCGCCGTACCGGTGAGCCATTATTTGAGATCGAAGAAAAGTCGTTTCCAGCCTCCACCCTGGAAGGGGAAGAAGCCTGGCCTACGCAACCCGTTCCGGTCCGGCCACAACCCTTCGCGCGCTACGCTGAGGACCTGACCGAAGCCGACATCAGCCCTTATGCTGATAATGCCGAAGAACTGCTTGCCGTTTTCCGAAAGGCGAATAAGAACACCTACGTGCCTCCTTCTCTTGAACCGGTTTTCCTACTGCCCGGTTACGATGGAGCCGGTGAATGGGGCGGGGCGGGCGCCGATCCGGAAGCGGGTATCTTATACGTGAATTCGAATGAAATGCCCTGGATCATGGAGATGGAAAAAGTGAGCAGTGATCTACAGCTAAGCAAAGGGGAAGCGTTGTACGTCAGTCATTGCGCCAGTTGTCACCAGGCTGACCGGAGGGGTTTGCCACAGAGTGGCTTTCCAGCGCTGACGAACCTTGCTGGCCGCCTGAGCAAAGCGGAAGTCAGTGATCTCATCACCAATGGGAAAGGTATGATGACCGGCTTCCCGCAATTGGCCGCTGATGAGAAATCGGCCATTATTAGTTTCTTGTACGGGGAGGAAAAACGGGAGGTACAGGCCGAGAATACGGAGATTTATCCCTTGCCTTATCGACACACCGGTTACAATAAATTCCTGGATAATAATGGCCTGCCGGGTATTAAGCCGCCCTGGGGTACACTACACGCTATTGATCTCAATACCGGTGACTACCGCTGGTCGGTTACCTTGGGCGATACCGAATCGCTCAAAGCTCAGGGACATCCTCCTACGGGCTGCGAGAACTACGGCGGTCCGATCATTACGGAAAATGGTCTGCTGCTGATTGCGGCCACCAAGGATGGGTATTTCCGTGCCTTTGATAAGTATACGGGGAAGCTACTGTGGGAGACCCGGCTGCCTGCTGCTTCTTTTGCGACCCCGGCTACTTATGAGCTGGATGGTAGGCAGTACGTGGCACTGGCTTGTGGCGGAGAGAAGTTAGGCACCCCCAGGGGGAATCAGATTATTGCTTTTGCTTTGCCGCAGCGATAGGCGTAATTTTGCAAAAGCCAAACCTAATACGAATAATGCTGTTTAGTGGACACAACTGTAAACTATATCTATGATGTCCATTCGTTTAATTTGCCTATTCGTTACCTCCTTATTACTTACGCACTGTGCTGCACAACCCCAGGCCGAAAAGACCTCGGAGGATGCCAGCTACACCTTTGGACAGGCTTCCTGGGGTGGGATCGGTAAATTCTATATGGGACGGGAGATTTCCCGGGTAATGGGTCATTTAGGGGCCGATTGGCTAGAAAGGGAAGAACGAGAAGAAGAAGAGAACGTCAGTCAGGCCATCCAGAATATGCAATTAAAATCAGACGAAGTAGTGGCCGATATTGGAGCGGGTTCGGGCTACTACACCTTCCGCGTGGCAAAAGAGGTGCCACAAGGTAAAGTGCTGGCGGTAGACCTGCAGCCGGAGATGCTGGCCATCATGCGTGAGCAGATCAAAAAAGATAAGATCGATAATGTGGAATTAGTACAGGCAGGGGAGGCCGATCCGCAGCTGCCCGAAAACTCGGTCGACATGGTCTTCATGGTAGATGTCTATCACGAATTATCCCACCCGAAAGAGGTGATGCAAGCGGTCGTCTCAGCGCTAAAGCCCGGGGGGCGCTTTATTTTACTGGAATACCGGAAAGAGGATCCCAGCGTACCCATCAAGGAATTACACAAAATGTCGCTGGAGCAGGCCACTAAAGAGATGAAAGCCGTCGGTCTGCGACTCCGGGAAAATATCAGCAATTTACCCTGGCAACACTTTATGGTGTTTGTGAAAGAGTAGAGAAATTAATCATTCATTAATATTGGAATTTCCTTAAATTCGTAGGATATAGGTACATTCGTGATCAACCTAAAAATATCTTATGAGAGCTTTTATCGTTTCTATACTTGTATTATTTATTGCTATTAGTGCTACTGCGCAGAATACGGTTCAGCAGGTAGCCAAAGGTTTTGTTTTTCACGATGCGAATGAGAACCGCCTCAGGGAGGATGGTGAAAAAGGAATTCCCGAAGTGGCCGTTTCTAACGGGCTTGATATCGTATTGACGGATAAAGATGGCGCCTATGAAATACCGGTATCGGATAATACCGTCCTTTTTGTAATTAAGCCCAGCGATTGGATGACTCCGCTAAATGAGGAGAATTTACCCCAATTCTACTACCTGCATAAACCCAATGGCTACCCCGAAAATTTCATTTATAAAGCAGTAGAGCCAACGGGAGCACTACCCGATGAAATAAATTTTCCATTGTACCGGGAAGAAAGTTCTGAAAACTACAAAGTGGTGGTGTTTGGGGATCCGCAACCCTATAATATAGAAATGATTGATTTCCTTTCGGATGATATTATTAACGAACTGATTGGGAAACACGATCTTAAATTCGGTATGACCATGGGGGATATTGTAGGGGATGATCTCAATCTATTTAGTCCCATTAATCAGGTGGTGTCCAAGCTAGGCATTCCATGGTATAACGTACTGGGGAACCACGACGTCAACTACATGGCCCCTACCGATGAACTTTCGGACGAAACGTACGAAAGTGTTTACGGGCCGGCCACTTACGCCTTTGTGTATGGGGATGTTCATTTTATCGTGGTAGACGATGTAATCCACGAAAGCCAGGTTGGGTCAAGAAGCTACGTGGGCGGATTAAGACCCGATCAACTGGAATTTGTGGCTAACTACCTCGAGCTCGCCCCTAAAAACCATTTAATTGTCCTGGCCATGCACGTGCCTTTGGTCCAGCACGGGGAATCATTCAGACAAAGCGACCAAAAAAAGTTATTCGATTTACTCAAGGACTTTCCGAATACCTTATCGATCTCTGCGCATACCCACGTACACAACAATGTATTTTTTCATCAGGATTCTACGGACTGGCAGCAAGCGAAACCGCATCATCACTTCAATGTGGGCACCACCTCCGGTAGTTGGTGGAACGGGATGCGGAATGAAGTAGATGTACCCCACACCATGATGCGGGACGGTACGCCAAACGGATATTCCTTCATCACTTTTAAGGGTACAGAATACGTCATTGACTGGAAGGTGGCCGGAAGCCCCGCCGACCATAAGATGAATATTCACCTTCCCAGGTTCATCGTCGCCAATGAATCGGATACGGTGCTGCTAAGCGTCAACTTTTTTAATGGAAGTGAGGAATCAACCCTGGAATATCGAATCGGAGGTAGAACAGGCTGGAAGGAAATGGAAAAAGTAAATAAATACGATCCTTACTATTTGAAAATCGATCAGCGCTGGAAACGATTCAAGGAAATGAAGCTTAGGGAAGAGTGGGAAGAAACTTATGGTACGGAGGAACCCCTACCAGGAACCCCCATGCCGGCACCGAATATATCCACCCATCTTTGGGAAGCTAATATTGGCAGCGATTTTCCAGCGGGAAGGCATGTTATAGAGGTCAGGGCTAAAGACCGGTACGGCCGGGTATTTACTGATGTCTCAACGATCAGAGTGGTAGAAGAGTAAAGGCCGAGACAAACGTAGCAAAATAGTAATACTAATCGACCTCCAACACTACCTTCCCCGTAGTTTTGCCGGATTGGAACAGCAGAAGTGCCTTTTTCAATTCGGCAAAGGGGAAGTGATGTCCGACCAGAGGCTTTTCTAAATTCAGTTGACGGATGCTGTCGAGCATTTCGTGCATTAATTCCGCCTGATGGAATAAGAATATAAGGTTAAAGGCCATAACGGACTTATTCTCATTGGTCATCGACTGGGGATCAATTTTGGGCCGGGTCAGGTAGTAGTACAGTAATTTAAAATAGTTGGGCCGGTTGCCCACCGAGGCGTAACGAGCGGAGCCGTAGGAAACCATACGTCCCATGGGGGCGAGTTGCTCGTAGCCGATTTTCAGGATTTTACCCCCAATGCATTCCATGATCAGGTTTAGCGGACGGCTATCGAGGGCTTGCTCCAGATCGGTCTTAAAGGTTCGGCTGCGCACAATGATACGATCGTAACCTTCTTCCTCTAGTAATGCCCTTTTTCCCGGGCTGCCGATCGTACCAATGGTAAAGGCATCGTAGCGTTTGGCAATCCGATTGGCCATTAAGCCTACTCCGCCGGCACCACTGTGGATTAATACATTCTGTCCTTGCTGTAAGTCTCCTAACTTTACCAGACCATAGTAGGCCGTCAGTACCTGCACCAGGAAAGCGGCGCCCTCTGCAAAGTTCCAATCTCCGGGCAGGGGGACGACGTAGCGATGATCGATGTTTAAATGTGTGGTGTAGGAACCAAAGCGCGTGACGCCCATTACCGGATCTCCTTCCTTTATTCCTTTGACTTCAGAGCCGACTTTAGCAATCACTCCCGCGTATTCCAGTCCCGGCGTAAAAACACCCTCCGGCGTAGCGGCGTATAGGCCCCAAATGGCAAAAATATCAGCAAAATTAAGGCCAACTGCCTTAACCGCTACCGTTACTTCGCCGGGCTGTAGATCGGGCAGTTTTTCCTCCACTAATTGTAGGTTAGTCAAACTACCAGCCTTGAGTTGGTATAATTTTCTTTGCATGATGTTCGATTATTTTATCAACAGCACCCGTGGATTAATCGGGTACAACCACTCCACGCCGCGCTCGGTGACGATGGCATCGTCTTCGAGCGGCACGCGCAGTTTCTTGCCGCCCCACTCGGGTAGTTTGGTGTAGGCAAAGAGTTCAATTGATAGCAGGTTACTGGGCTGAATGGTGAATTCCAAACGCTTGGGGTTAAAGAAGGCAATGGAGGGCCCGATGCCGTGTCCCCAATTTCCTACCGAATGGCAACCAATGATCACGTCGGTTTTATCCTTTTCGGAAAACTGATTAAAGCCCTTCATTTTGTTGAATCCCGCCTTGATTAAAGCCTCGTACACGGCGGTCTCTGCTTCTTTTGCGGTCACGCCGGGCTGGATGGTCTGCTTGATGATCTCCCGGACTTTGACTGCCTGCTCGAAGGCATTTTGGATGCCGGCGGGTACGGTCGTTTCGCCCTCTTGCAAGACGTAGGCCATGCGTTTCATATCGGTATACATATTCATCAGGCCCACCCCCCAGTCGATCATGATGATGTCGCCGCGCTGAATGATGCGATCGTTAGAAGTGGCAATAATACCCGGTGCCCCCGTCACATATACGGAGGGCATACCGAAGGAGGAGCCCAGATTGCGCTCAAACAGTTGTTCTTTCATCCACCAGGCGACGTCTTCCAGGGTAGTAATTCCGGGAGTAATGATCTCGTTCGACAGGGCTTTTTCGGTAATCTGGTAGGCGATGTCGCAGGCTTCCGCAAAAACGGCAATCTCGCTGGCTACCCGCCGGGAGCGAAAATCGCTGGCCAGTTTTTCGGCGGAGACAAAGCGCTTTTCGTATTCCTCGCCGAGGATCTCGGCTAACTCCAGGTAGCCAGAGTGAGATAAGCCATCGGCACCACCAATATCCTGGGAGATATTCAGCCCGATCCGCTGTGGATTGCGGGAAGTCACGTATTGTTTGAGTTCGATTTCGGCACCAAAATGGTCGTAAGCGTCCCCTTCTTCCAGTAGATAGCCACTGATCCCCAGGGCCGCGCGTTCGATGCGTCCGTTACCCTTATCGGTGAAGACATAATACCCCGTTTTGCCGACGTAACCCTCTCCCATATCGGGATACAAAGGATCAAAATTGCCTTCCCGGTTCATGATGATCCACATATCGATGTCATTTTCCCGCATCACTTCGGGAAGAATCAGATCAAATTTATCATTGCGGATTTGATTCATTTTACGCCAGCGGCGGAAGGCTTCCTGCCCGAAACTTTGTACAGTTAGGCAAACGAAAAGAAGAAGAACGAGTTTTTTCATAAAATTGACAAGGTTAAAGTATGAAGTTGTCTTAAAAGACGTTTTTGATAGCCCAGCAAAGAAGCTTTAAACAACTTCAATAAAGGTATAGGGGTTAAAGTACGCAATCCGATCAAATACACCTGCCTTATCCGAGACTTTTATCATCACTAGTAAATGACTTTTTCCCGGAGCTATACTTTTCTCAAGCCCGAATTTCCGTTTCCCTTCCGGGTGGTTTATTTTTAAACTCCACTCAATCCAAGCTTATGAACCGGTCCATTCTTTTCTTCCTCCTTCTACTTTTTTCCCATCCAATCACTTCAGCTACTCAGGATAGCCCCGTACGTGAGCACCTTAACTTCGATGAAGGTTGGCGTTTCCATTTTGGGCACGCGGATGATCCCCTGCAGGATTTCAATTATGGGATTCCGGCCGTTTTTGCGAAAGCCGGAAATGGCCAGAATACCCCTATTGCCCCAACATTCGTCGATACCCTATGGCGCGTACTGGACCTGCCCCACGACTGGGCGGTCGAATTACCTTTTGTATACGATGCCCATCCGGATATCATGTCGCACGGCTATAAGCCGGTGGGTGGGCAATTTCCGAAAACGAGTATTGGCTGGTACCGCAAGCATTTCGAACTTCCGGCCAGTGATTTGGGCAGGCGGCTACAGGTACAATTCGACGGTGTTTTTCGCGATGCCGAGTTTTGGCTGAATGGTTTCTATCTGGGTAACAATGAGAGTGGATACCTGGGACAGGTTTACGATATCACCGACGTGGCGAATTACGGTGGAGAGAACGTTTTGGTAGTGCGGGTAGATGCAAGGCAGAAGGAAGGCTGGTTCTACGAAGGAGCGGGAATCTACCGGCACGTTTGGCTGAATAAATACGCGCCGATACATATTGCGCACGAAGGTGTTTTTGTCCACGCCGAGGTGTCTAGTGTAGAGGCTATGATTACAGTGGAGACTTTCGTCAAAAACGAAGACCCTAAGCTAGCAAAGTTGGAACTGGAGACTCAACTACGCAGTCGAGCAGGTGAAGTATTAGCCAAAGCGACTACCACTGACATTCCCTTACCAGATGGAACCGAAGTGAAAGTCTTGCAAGAAATAAAGCTAAATAATCCACGTCTCTGGGGTCTGGATCATCCTTATCTCTACCGCATTCAGGTATTGCTGAAACAAAACGGACGAATCATTGATCAGCAGACTTTGCGCTATGGATTACGGGATATTCAGGTGAAAACCGACGGAATTTATCTCAACGGGGAGCATCTTAAGTTACAAGGCGTCAACTGCCATCAGGACCACGCAGGGGTAGGTAGTGCCCTGCCCGATTATCTGCAATATTATCGCATCGCTTTACTTAAGGAAATGGGGGTGAATACCTACCGCACCAGCCATAATCCGCCAACGCCAGAATTGCTAGACGCTTGCGACAGTCTGGGTATGCTGGTGATGGACGAAAACCGCCTGCTGAATACCGGCCGCGAGCACCTGGATCAATTTGAGCGGCTCCTTCGTCGGGATCGCAGCCGTACCTGTGTATTCATGTGGTGCATTGGTAACGAGGAATTCGGTATTCAGCAAACGGACTATGGCAAGCGCATCGCCCAGACCCTGGTTCGCAGGCAGCAGCAACTCGATCCTACTCGTACCTGCACTTATGCTTCCGATTTGGCGAATGTCTTTCGGGGGGTGAATGAGGTTATTCCCGTGCGCAGCTTTAACTACCGACATTTTGCGGTGGCGGATTATCATCGGGATCATCCCGAGCAACCCATTATTGGCACCGAGATGGGCAGTACGGTCTCTACCCGGGGGGTCTATACTATCGATAGCCTGCGAGGCTACTTGCCCGATCAGGACATCAATGCCCCCTGGTGGGCCAGCCGTGCCGAAGTGTGGTGGCCCCTGGCTGCCGAAAACGACTATTGGTTAGGTGGTTTTATTTGGACTGGCTTTGATTATCGAGGCGAACCCACTCCCTTTTCCTGGCCCAATGTGAATTCGCATTTTGGTGTGATGGATATGTGTGGTTTCCCTAAAAATATTTACTACTACTATCAGAGTTGGTGGACCGATAAAGATGTACTACACGTTTCGCCCCATTGGAACTGGCCCGGTCGTGAAGGGGAGTCGATTGAGGTTTGGGTAAATAGTAATGCCGATGCCGTAGAGCTATTTCTTAATGATAAGAGTTTGGGTAAAAAAGAGATGCCCCGGAATAGTCATTTGAAATGGCCCGTCATTTACCAGCCTGGTGAGCTGAAGGCCGTAGCGTTTAAAAATAGGCGGACTTTTAGCGAAAGCCAACGTACCACGGGACCTGCGGTGGCTATCCAACTGAGCCCCTCCAAAACCATATTGCTAGCTGACGGTCAGGATGCTACCGTGATTAATGTATCCGTAGTAGATGCTGAGGGGCGTATGGTGCCAAACGCTCAGCACAAAATTGCTTTTGAGGTCGACGGGCCCGCCCAAATCATTGGTGTTGGTAACGGTGATCCTTCTTCTCATGAACCCGATAAGGGCCTCAATAATATCTGGGAACGCAGTCTGTTTAATGGTCGCTGTCAGGTGATTTTGCAAAGTGAAAACCAGGCCAGCGAAGTCCAGTTTAAGGCAAGGGCGCCCGGGTTGAAGACCGGATTGCTTTACCTGGAGACGAATTAAAAAAAGCGGTGTGGAATCATTCTTTGATTGACTCCACACCGCTTTGTAAGGTTTCTTTTTTTAGCGAAAGTGATCTACCGACCGGATAGACTACCCCCCGTATCCAGGGTGAAAATCGTCCCCACCACGATCATCAAGGTGCCATCGGGTGACTCATCGTTTTTGAAGACCAGGTACACATCGTGCATCTTACCATCAAAATCAGCGGGTAATTGGATAGGCATGATCAGCCGCTCCGGGTTGAAACTCATTTCTGCGGCCGGTTCAATAGCGCCGGACCTGCCGAGGATAGGCCCATCCGGACTGTCGAGGTGCAGCTCCGCGTAACCGCCCTGGGCATTGACCTGTGGCTGCGGAGCCGTGGCCAGCACCATTAGAGACTGCATTTGGGTAAGGTCAATACCGGATAGCCCCATGTAGGCGCCCGCTTTATTGATGATGGCCAAATCACTGCCACTGAAAGACACCTGGTTGACCTCCTCGTAGACATCAAAATCATGAACGTTTATATTGCTATTACGCAAGATTAGTTCTTCTGCTGCTCGCAGGGAAGGCAGGCCGTCTGCGCCTTTATCCTCGTAAGCAGCCCGGATGACGTAGACACCCGCGCCGGGATCACCCTCCGGGATACTCGCTGTGTAGCTGCCCTCAATGGGCAGGCTTTCTACGGCGGGATTGTCGCCCAGGCTCAGGATATATTTGACCATTTCGCCCGCTTGTTTGGTCGTCAGCTGCGGGTGACCGGCCATGGCCGTTTCGCCCCAGACGCCTCCGCCCCCTTTGATAATCTTGTTGGCTAAATATTCTTCTGCATTGTCTTCTCCTTTGTATTTGGCCGCCACTTTGACGTAACTTGGGCCAATGGATTCGCCAGCTTCTTTATGGCAGGCCGCACAGTCGCTATCGGCCATGAGCTCTTTGCCTTTTGCGTAAAGCGCAACCGCATCGGCGGAGCGATGCCCCTGTACAATCTCTACTTTATCGTATCCTTCTGGGAAATAATCAATATTAACGGCGACGCGCTCGGGAGCAATACCCGAGCCGATGTTACCATCTTCCCGGTCGCTGACCTCAACGGCGTAGTTGAAGGGAGCATTCGCCATGAAGAAACTGCGGTTACCCGGCGACATCTTGATGGCTAATTCCGGCATCTCATTGCCCGCTACAATTTGCATAGATTGCTGGGATTCGCCGCCCGCGCCGTCTTTTACCGTCAACTTGACCTGATAGACACCGGCTTCTTTCAGATTTAAGACCAAATCTGCTGATTCACCATTTTCCTGATAACCATTATCAGAGCTAATCGACCATTCGTAGGCTAATTGATCTCCATCCGGATCGCTGGCCTCAGCCTGCAGTGCAACCGCTAAGGGGATCGCGCCGCCGCGGGTGTCCGCGATCAACTGTGCCTCCGGTGGCCGATTACCCGCGTTGTATTCGATACGGATCAGACGGGCATCGTCGTTCTGAGCAAACCAGCCCGTACCGTATTCCAGCATATAGAGGTCACCGTTTTTGGCGAAGACCATATCCATAGGGTTGCTGAATTTATAACTAGGCATGAAGCGCTCCATCGACTGGAGGTTACCTTCTTCGTCCATCTTTACGGACATGATCCAGCCCCGCATCCATTCGTAAGCAAAGAGCTTACCATCGTAGTAATCGGGGAAAGGGCGCTCGGCCCCCGCAAAATCGTCAGCATAGTAGACGGGACCAGCCATGGCATTACGCCCTCCCGTGCCGACTAGCGGGAACTCTTCCGATACAGCATAGGGATACCAGATAAAGGCGTCCTGGGCGGGCGGTAGTTCTTCCAGACCAGTATTATTCGGCGAAGTATTGCTAGGAGCTGCCGGATCCCAGGCCTCCATGGAGACCTGCTGGGCAAAGTCGTATTTGTGGTAGGCCTTATTGTTTCCTACAAAATGCGGCCAACCAAAATTACCGGGTCCGCGGGCCTGACCGACTTCATCGTGTCCGGCCGGACCACGACTGGGATTGGGTTCCGAAGCGTCGGGCCCGACGTCACCCCAGTAAAGGTATCCGGTGCGTTGATCAATGGAGATACGAAAAGGATTCCGGTGCCCCATGGTATAAATCTCAGGGCGAGTTTTGGGTGTCCCTTCCGGGAAAAGATTACCCTCGGGAATGGTGTAAGAACCATCCGGCTGCGGGGTGATCCGCATAATTTTACCGCGCAGGTCATTGGTGTTGGCGGAAGATTTTTGGGCATCCCAGGGGCCACGGCCGGGGCGCTCGTCGCTGGGACTGTAGCCATCGGAGGCGTGCGGATTGGTATTGTCACCGGTGGAGAGGTAGAGATTACCGTCCTTATCCCAGGCTATGGAGCCGCCGGTGTGGCAGCACTGCTCGCGTTGAACCCCCACCTCCAGCATCACTTTTTCGGAGTTCAGGTCCAATTCATCCCCATTCATCTTAAACCTGGAGAGTACGTTTTTTGGGGCCTCCGGTGTGGAGTAGAACAGATAGATCCATTGGTTTTCTGCAAAATTAGGATCTTTATTTAGTCCTAGTAGGCCATCTTCGGCGACGGATTCTTCGCCATCCCGGTTGACGTATTTCAGATTAACCGGAATCTTGGCGATGGTTTTCAATTCTTCGGTTTCGAGGTTGTAAAGTCGCACTTCTCCTTTGCGTTGGATGAAGAGTACCCGGTTTTCGTCGAGCAGGGTAAGTTCCATGGGTTCGTCCAGACCTTCGGCGAGGATCACTTTCGTAAAACGGTTCTCTTCCGGGCGTGCCTTACTGTAGTTTAGCGCCTGTGGATTGTCGCCTCCCATGGCGTAATGGATGCCCACCCAGAGATGATTCAGGAAGATCTCTTCCGAAAAAGTCTCGTTGGTATGCCCCATGGCGGTGTAAAATGCCCGGCCACCGTTAAATTCGTGGTACCAACTCATGGGGTGGTAGTCACCATTATTACCACCCGAATAGGTACTTTCGTCAATAGTTAGCACCACATTAATCTTATCTGAGATATTGCGGAAGCTGTAGAACTCATCCGTTTTTTCGAATCGATCGGGCATCCCTTTCGTCGCCCAGTGGTTTTTTTCTTCGACGATCATCGTCCCCGTCTGCACATTGGGATCGGAGGGGTGATCGAGAAAATAAGCACCGGCTAATTGCCCATACCAGGGCCAGTCGTATTCGGTGTCGGTCGCCGCGTGGATACCCACGTAGCCGCCGCCCGCCTGGATGTATCTTTCAAAGGCATCCTGCTGCTTGGCGTTCAGTACATCGCCGGTGGTGTTTAGGAAAATAACCGCTGCGTAATTTTTTAGATTGGCGGTATTGAATTGGCTGGCGTCTTCGGTAAAGCTGGGCTGAAATCCTTTTTCTTCCCCCATTTTACGGATGGCTTCGATGCCCGCCTCGATGGATTCGTGCCGAAAACCGGCCGTTTTGCTGAAAACCAGCACCTGGCTGGGTTCGTTCGTACAGGCCATCGTGCCAAAAATGGCGATTAGAAATAAGAGTAAATAATTCGACTGTGCACTTCTCATTTGCAGTTTTGTTTGATCTTAAGGCTAAAGATAAAAAACTAATTTCCCTATCTTGGGTAGAATTCCTAATTAAGTTTGCAATCTAACTAACGATTACTCTTTAATATGTATACAAAAATACAGCAAAGCACCTATTGGCTAGCCTTTTTATTACTCGGTTTAGTACTATCCTGCTCTCCGGAGCACAACGAAGCCAATCAGGAGGAGAGTACCTCTTTTCCAAATCCCAGCCTGGATTTCCAGCCCAATATCATCTGGCTGGTGGCCGAAGATCAGAGCCCTAATTTACCGTCTTTTGGCGACAGCACCGTCACTACGCCTACGCTAAGCCGCCTGGCGGCCGAAGGCGTTTGTTATGATAATTTTTATACGGCCCATCCCGTCTGTGCACCGGCGCGGGCCAGTATCATCACGGGGATGTACGCCAATCACATTGGGGCCAGCCACATGCGTACGGGCCCCTGGTACAACGACAAAGTGCCGCCCGAGGTAGTAGAGCAGTATAGTCAGCGCCTGCCCGAGGGGGTGGTGTCTTACGAAGCGGTACCCCCGGCCAATGCAAAAATGTTTACGGAGTACCTGCGTGCGGCGGGTTATTACTGTACGAATAATTCCAAGCAAGATTACCAATTCAAAAAAACGATGACCGCCTGGGACGAGGACAGTAATCAGGCCTTCTGGGCCAAAAGAAAAAAGGGACAGCCCTTCTTTGCGGTGTTTAATTTCGGGGTCACCCACGAATCGCGTATTTGGGCGAAAGCCGAAGACTCCCTTTGGGTAGCCGAAGATCTGGACGTACCCGTACCACCCTATCTGCCCGATACGGAAGTGGGGCGCCGCGATGTGCGCCGTATGTATTCGAATATCAAGGAGATGGATACGCAGGTAGGTGAGGTCTTAGACCGGCTGGAGGCCGACGGGTTACTGGATAGCACCATCATATTTTGGTATTCAGATCACGGTGGTCCGCTACCGCGTCAGAAGCGCCTGTTGTACGATTCGGGCATTAAAGTGCCTATGATTATCCGTTTTCCCGGACAGCAGTTTGCGGGTCAGCGCGATGACCGGATGGTTAGTTTTATCGATCTGGCCCCGACCGTCCTGTCGCTGGTTGGCTTAGCGCCAAAAGACTACATGGATGGTAAGGCTTTCCTGGGCGAATACGTACGGGAAGAAGAACCCAAATACGTTTTTGGTGCTGCCGATCGCTTTGATGGCAAGCCCGACCGTATCCGTTCGGTACAAACGGTACAAATATCTGCGCTACTACATGCCGGAGAAGCCCATGTATCTCGACGTGCTGTATCGCCGACAGCAACCCATTATGCAGGAGCTGTTGCGCCTGCGCGATATGGGAGACCTGACGCCCGAACAGGCCCTGTGGTTTCGGGAACAAAAACCCAAAGAAGAGTTATTTGATCTGGAGAACGATCCCCACGAACTGAATAACCTGGCCGATGATCCCGCTTACGCGGAAAAACTGGCCGAACTGCGGCAGGCCTGCGAGGCGTGGACCGACCGCATCAATGATACCGGCCTGCGGCCCGAGCCCGAATTAATCGAAAGCATCTGGCCGGGGATGGTACAACCCGAAACGGCCGCACCGGCCATTGAGCGAAACGGCGCAACCGCAACGATCACCTGTGCCACCGAAGGCGCTTCGATTGGCTATCAGCTACGGGGACCGAATGATGATCCGGAAAGTATGTCCTGGATGGTTTACCAATCGCCCGTGGAAGTGCCCGCGGGTAAGCAGCTGGTAGCCGTGGCGCATCGGATTGGGTATGTTAGGAGTGGGGAGGTGCTTTTAAAAGATTAGTAAATAAGTAAGGGGGCAGATAAGTTCCCCGGACTAACCT
>Ga0102940_1000867_pt1 | contig 20347 bp, 15 predicted proteins | sample SalPonR2_C_D1_MG_FD_78215 | JGI IMG/M metagenome (GOLD analysis project Ga0102940, IMG submission 78215) | Salt pond soil microbial communities from South San Francisco under conditions of wetland restoration - Salt Pond MetaG R2_C_D1_MG | ecosystem: Environmental > Aquatic > Marine > Intertidal... | reverse complement strand
GATGAATTTGGCTGTGTCTATACAGATTCCGTAGTCGTCATTAACGAAATTATTGACGTCGTACTCAACCCACCTTCTCCGGTGACCATCTGTGATGGGGATCAGGTACAGCTTATGGTGGAGAATCAAAAAGACTGTCATACACTGTCTTATTTTTGGGGCCCGGATAGCTTAATCTTTTCGGGGGGTAATACAGCTAACCCGATCTATACCTTTGATAAGGAAGGTACTTATCAGGGCACCGGGATTATTACGAATCAATACGGGGTCAGTGATACGCTGGTTGTCGATTTTGTAGTGGGAGAAATAGAATCGGGACTAATGGATACCCTCGTGCTTTGCGAGGGGGATTCGATCCGTCTTGGAATGAACTCGAATCCAAGTTACACCTATACTTGGTCACCGGGAGATAATCTGGATGATCCCAATAGCAATAATCCGCTCTTTAGCGGATCGGAGACGACGACCTATTTCGTAACCGTTACCGACGGGGTTTGCGAAGCGATGGATACCGTCACGGTAATCGTACCGGATGTTCGCCTGGAGCCAGATCTGCCGGATACGCTCTACACCGATGGTGACGCCATTACGATAGAGACAATGGTAGATGCCGAGACCTACACCTGGACGGATACTAGTGGTCAGGTGATTGGTACCGGACCGAGTATCACCGTAGATCCGGATTGCGAGGCTTATTATTATCTGCAGATGACCGATGAGTTTGGCTGCGAATACAACGATACGGTAGTAGTGATTAACCCAATTATAGAAGTAGCGGTACTACCCGAATCGCCCATCACGCTCTGTGTAGGGGACGAGGTGCAGATTATGGTGGAAAATCTAAAAGATTGTGATACGCTAAGCTATTCGTGGAGTCCGGACAGTATTCTGGTATCCGGTGGCAATACCGATAGTCCCACCTTCCGATTTGATGAGGCGGGTAATTATCAGGCAATTGGTATTGTGACTAATCAATACGGGACCATGGATACGATAGTAGTTGACTTTAATGTAGGGAATTTGGACGGTCTTGGTCTGGTGTCGCCTTTAACAGGCTGCGTGGGTGATGCTTTTGATTTGTTCCCGGGGGCAGATTCTACCCTGGCTTATTCCTGGTCGCCTGCGGATCTGCTCAATGATCCCACTGCGCCCAATCCACGTACCATTCCACTTGATCGAGATACCACATTTTTTGTTACGGTAACTTTACCGGGTACTACCTGTATGATAGAAGATACCGTAGTAGTTGATGTAAATGACGATATTATTTTGGATATAAGCGCTGATCCAGGTTTGATGGTTTGCCCACAAACGACCGTTACGCTGGAGGCGGAATTAGACGAAGGAGCTACTATTGCCTGGTTGGATGCTGATGGTAACCTGCTGGGGGCCACAGATACGCTGAAGGTAGATGTCATGGACGAGCCCATCGAAATAACGGCCGTGGCCCGCGATACAAACGGCTGTGAACAGCGCCAGACGATTACCCTTACTCCCGAAGAGTTGGAAGTAGGTCTGGATAGCCCGGTGGAGGCTTGCGCCGAAATTCCTACGCCCATTAATCCAGGGGGTAGTGCGGATTACAATTACGAATGGTCGCCAGCAACGGGGCTAGACGATCCATTTAGCCCGAATCCAATTTATGACGCGAGTATGGATCAAACTTTCGGGGTGACCGTTACTGATCCTGTGACGGGTTGTATTGTGATGGACTCTGTCGAGGTGAATATCATCGATCACCCCTCCATTACTGTAATAAGTAATGACACCATGATCTGCGAGCCGACCTCTATCACACTCATGGCCGAAACAGACCAGCCGACTACGCTGGAGTGGTTTGCCGATGCGGAGATGACGATGCCGCTCGGTACAGGTACCAGCATTGCAGTGATGCCGGCTGAGGGCCTCAACCAGTATTTCGTAAAAACGGGTGATGAGATTTGTATTGATGATCGAGATGTAGACACAGTTCGGGTAGAGGTGATCGACTTCTCAACCGTGGCGCCAGATACCTTGCTGGAGATTTGTAAAGACCAGGAGACGCAATTAAACCCGAACGGGGATGACCGCTTCTCTTACGAATGGTCGCCAGCCGAAGGCCTAGACGATCCACTAAGCCCAAATCCTTTATTTAACGGGGCGATGGATCAGGACTTCACGGTTACGATTACCAGTCCGGACGGTATGTGTATGGTAGAGCGGATGCAAAAAGTAAGACTGTTAGATCCCGTGAACCTGGATGCCGGTACGGATACCATTTTATGTCGGGAGGGTAGTTTTACGCTTGAGGCTTTCCACGAAGGTGGACAGAATGTGATGTGGGCTGCGGATCGGGACTTTACCGAATCTGTATCGAATGGGGATAGCTACGAAATCGAGCTGGAAGATGGTGGTCGTTATTACTACGTAAAAGCAGAAAATGGCCTGGGCTGTACAGAAGTAGACAGTGTCTTTGTGGGCGCTGGCCTAATTGATGCGATGCTTCCCGAGGAAGTACTTGTATGTGATGCTGCGGAGGGAGCTATGCTCTTAGTGAGTAATAATAAACCAGATCAGGAACTCACCTACATGTGGATGCCGGAAGATAGGCTAGATTCAGATCCAATGGTCGGCCCGATGGCTACCTTACTGCCCGGAGCCGATGGATTAGTAATGGTCATCCTGGAGAATCAATTTGGCTGCTCGGCAGAGTTAAATACCCGGGTGGTCGTCGATGATGTAGGTAGTGCGCGTATTGAAGCCAGCGATACTGTCGTACAGGTTGGTAATCCGGTAGAACTGAGCGTCGTAGATTGTGAAGATTGCCAATACGAGTGGTCTCCTACTGAGACGATTGATAATCCCAACTCCAGTATGGTGACGGCAAGACCCCTGGAGACAACAGAATACTTCGTGACCGTAACTAAAGGAGACTGTGAGACCGTACTGAGTATTACCATTATGACCGAAGGGGTGCTTTGTACGACCGAAAATATTTTTGTGCCCCGAGCCTTTACGCCTAACGGTGATAACCAGAACGACGTACTATTTGTACGCAGTAACGTCATTGATGAAATGAATTTCATTATTTACAATCGTTGGGGGCAGGAAGTCTTCGATACCAGCGACATTAATGAAGGCTGGGATGGCACTTTCCGCGGGAATGAATTGCCGCCTGATGTCTATGGTTACTATTTACAAGCCAGATGTATAGATGGTAGTGAACTTACCTTGCAGGGCAACGTGACCTTACTACGCTAAAAGATTAACCATTGTACTTAGTTTAGAATATTATTAGCAATGATGAGAGGAGTGACCCAGGGTCACTCCTTTTTGTTGAAGTAATCCTGTATTTTTCGTACGGTGTTGATACTGACGACTTCAGCCAGATCCGTAGGACTGGCTGTCTTTACTTTTTTGACCGAACCAAAGTGGCTTAATAATTTTTGAGCAGTCTTTTCACCAATACCCGGTATTTGGGTGAGTTCGGTATTGGTGAAATTTCGGGAGCGCTGATCCCGGTGGAAGTTAATGGCAAAGCGGTGCGCTTCGTTTCGAGCGTGCTGAATAAGTTTTAAGGACTCTGATTTTTTATCAATATACAAGGGGATTGAATCGCCCGGGAAAAAGATTTCTTCCAACCGTTTGGCGATACCGACCACCGTTATTTTATCCTCCAGTCCAAGTTTATTGATGCTTTTCATAGCGGAACTTAACTGCCCCTTTCCTCCGTCAATAATGACCAGTTGGGGAAGAGCCTGTCCTTCTTCTTTCAGGCGTTTGTAGCGACGGTAAACGACTTCTTCCATGGAGGCAAAATCATCCGGCCCCTCCACGGTTTTAATATTAAAATGGCGGTAGTCCTTTTTTGAAGGTTTGGCATTCTTGAATACGACACAACTTGCAACGGGGTGGCTACCCTGGATGTTGGAGTTGTCGAAGCATTCGATATGAATGGGTACTTCCTCCATCTGCAGGTCTTTTTGTAAGGTGCGTAGGATGCGTTCGGCTGAAGTTTGGCGCTTGGTGCGACTGGCTTCCTGCTTTTGTTTTTGTAGTCGGTAGTATTTGACGTTTTTTACCGACAGGTCCAATAGCTTTCGCTTGTCGCCGATCTTAGGAATGGTGATCTTGATGGATGGATCGCTAAGGGGCACGGCTTTCGCCAAAATAATTTCCGGGGCCTGGCTATCGAAGCGCTCTCGCAATTCCGGGATGGCAAAGGCCAGTAGGTCTGTCTCGTCGTCATCCAGGTTTTTGACCAGCTCTTGGATGTGGGTGCGAATAATCGCGCCGTTAACGACTTTCATATAGTTAATGAAGGCCTCTTTTTCTCCACTGGTAATAGAAAAGACATCCACGTCACGAATAGTAGTACTGACTACGGTAGACTTACTCTGGTAATCCTCAAAGGCACTGAGCTTCTCTTTGATACGCTGTGCTTTTTCAAAATCCAGGTTGGCGGCCAATCGTTCCATCTCTTCTTTGAAATGGCGCTTAACGGGAGCAAAATTACCACGCAAGATATTTTTGATCTGCTCGATTTTTTTATGGTATTCCTCTTCGGATTCCAAGCCTTCGCAGGGCCCCATGCAGTTTTTGATATGGTATTCCAGGCAGACTTTGAATTTGCCGCTCTGTATATTTTCTTCTGATAGGTTGTACTTGCAGGTGCGTAGTGGAAACAGCTGTTTGATGAGTTCTAAAATGATCTTAAGGCGGTATTTGGAGGTGTAGGGGCCGAAATAAGTGGAACCATCCTTAATCAGCCGACGGGTAATGTATACCCTGGGAAAACGCTCATTCTTGACACAGATATAGGAATAGGACTTATCGTCCTTGAGCATGACGTTATAGCGAGGCTGGTGCTTTTTAATCAGGGTGTTTTCCAAAAGCAGCGCGTCTGCCTCCGTTTCTACGATGGTGAAAATAATACGGCTGGCATTTTTCACCATGACGCGGGTGCGGTGGGCACGTCCCTTGCGATCACCAAAGTAGGAGGCTACCCGATTGCGCAGTACCTTGGCTTTACCTACGTACAAAATGACGTCATCTTCATCCAGAAAGCGGTAAACGCCTGGTTCACGGGGTATGGTATCTGCTATTTTTTTGAAATCATTCGTGGTCATAATCAAAAGGCCTGCCTACCTCCAAAAACGTACAATGTCTTCGATAGTTTCCCGCGCTTTAATGATTTGTATACTTTGATTCTTTAGGCTGTAAGCAATAACTTTTGGGCAGGCTCGGCTACAGTGGCGCGACCACATGCCGATGGCGTTGGCACCCGCGTCGGCAATTACTAATTTGTCTCCTTCCTGGATTTCAGCTAGCGGTCGCTTTTTGTCTAAAAAGTCACCGGCAAAACAAAGTGGTCCGGCTACGTGAACGACTCGTTCGGTTGCCTGCTTTAATTGTCCTTTGGGGTCTAAGACGGCCATTTGGTGTCGTGGGCTGCCCTGCTGATAAATTTCCCGAACGAACATGTCGGCTCCTGCGTGTACCATCGCAATGGGCTGTTCGTGGTAGGGCGTTACGTATTCCACGTCGCTAATGACCCAGCCGTTGTGAGCGTGTATGAATCGTCCGAATTCTGTAAACACCTCGTAGTCACTAAAAACTTGTGGGCAATAGTCCTGTATGTAGGCCACCAGGGTTTCCATTCCGGTTTGAGCGGTGTCTGCTTCATAAATGGCAGGGAAGCCGCCGCCAATATCCATATAAGTAATGGGCTGTTTGATACCCCTTTCTCTCCGGGCTTGCTGGATATCCTCTCCCAGATCATAAAGCAGACCTACCGCCTTTGCCGTAGCATCCATTTTGCTGATTTGAGAACCAATGTGCATATGTAGCCCTTCCAGTTGTGGATAGTCGAGATAAGCCTGTATGATCTTTTCGCGCATAGAAATCGGTACGCCAAACTTGGAAACTTTCTGGCTAACATCAAAAACCTCGGGAGCACCTGAGCTGAGCATTGGGTTGATGCGTAGACCTAGCCTTAAGTGCTGCTTGTGAGCAATGCGGGGTAATTCTTCCAGGCAATTCGCATTTAACACCATTTGTGGGCAGTTGCTTTCGCAAAAATCGATCTCGGCCTTTCTTTTGACCGGCGAGTCAAAAATGATGTCAGCACTCGCACAACCAGCCGCTCTGGCCAGGTGTACTTCTTCAATCGACGCGGCCTCCAGTCCGAATCCCTGGTGGCTTAGGTACTTTAAGATCGAAAGCAGTGGGTTGGTTTTTATGGCAATGGCGTGTTTTACCCCTTTCGGGAAAACCTGACGCAGGTGCTCTAACCGGGAATCTAATTGATCCAGACTATAAAAATAAATCGCAGAATCACTAGAATCGATAAGTCCTTCCCGAAGACCCCATTGATAAACTTTCTGGTATTCGGTCTTGGCGATTCTGTTCAGTTTGGAGAGGGCTAAATCGGTCGTTTGATCGGTTGATGTATCTAATGACATATAATTGATTTGTAAATCTACTTTTGCAGGGATTTATCTAGATTTTTAGTTCAGTGTCCCGAAAATAGACAAACCTGAAGTGAAATCAGTTCATGAGACTCGTTTTTTTCTATTTACAAATGCAATTAGTTATCCATTTTCAATAAAAATAACGAATTTTGAGCTCTAAACTAAAAAAATAAACCATGAACCGTCCCTATCTTTTTTTACTAGTAATGATGAGTATTTTTACTGCCGCTTGTGGCGGTTTAAATACCCAGGTCATCGGTGAGTTGAGCGAAGCCGATCAGAAACTGTTGAAGGAAAATAACTACGAAACCTTTCAATCTGGACAATTTTTTGTGCATTATCCCAGCGAAAGTTATACAGCGGAGCACAACAAAGATTTTGAAACTCGTCTACAAACAGCACTGGAAAATATTAAACGTACGATCGCAATAGACGCTTACGACCAAACGGTGCATTTTATTATTTTCGAAGATCAGGCATCTTTGAATAGCCACACCGGAAAAGAATACTGGTATTTCATTAATCCGAGAACGCATGCGGCCTACTTGGTCCACAATGAGAACCGGGAGCCCTACTTTACCCGAACGCTATTTCAACTAGCTGCGGTTGATACCTGGGGGCTGGCCAAAGCAGAGATTTTAGCCTTTGGAGGCGCGCTGTTTGCAAAAGGAATTTGTCAGGATATTACTTTCTTTTTGGACGAGGTGGGCGCAAAAATTATTCGGGATAATAATATAATGTCTTACCGGGCTTTATTCCAGGATTTTATACCCGCTCTGGATGGAGCACCCGTACTGGCAGAAATACAAGCCGCCGCTCTTTTTCAATTTGTATACGATAATTTTGGCGTGAATAAAGTGAAACAACTTTGGGAGGAAGGTATGCCCCGGCTGGAAGGCGTCGTGTATATGAGCCCCGGTGAGGTAGAAGCAGAAATATTAGGGCGCTGGCGAAATTATACCCCTACCACCGAAGTAGATTGGGATAAGATCAAATTAGAAGGCTGCTAAATCGATAATACCTGGTTGTAGACCTCGTCCACAACCAGGTAATTTCTTCGAAGGCTAATTGAAATCGACGGTAGGTGCATTTTGGGCACTTTCTTCCGCCTGGAAAGTGGGCTTTTTGTCAAAGCCAAAGATGCCGGCAAACATACTACCCGGAAACTTGCGAACGGCGGTATTGAATTTGGTAACCGCCTCGTTGTATTTATTACGGGCGACTTTGATCCTGTTCTCCGTACCCTCCAACTGCACTTGTAACTCTTTGAAGTTTTCACTGGCACGTAGGTTAGGATAATTTTCAGAGACCATCAGTAATCGCCCTAATGATTGAGAAATGCCACTTTGCGCTTCCTGAAATTGCTGTAATTGCTCAGCCGTGGCATTACTGGGATCAATATTGATACTGGTGGCCCGGGCTCTGGCCTGGGTTAGGTTGGTCAGGGTCTCCTGCTCAAAATCAGCGGCCCCCTTTACGGTCTGAACCAGGTTAGGAATCAGATCAGAGCGACGCTGGTAATCAGACTGTAGATTGCCAAAGGCAAGGTTGACCTGCTCGTCGAGCTCGACGAATTTATTCTGGTAGCGCCAGCTACTCATAAAGGCCAGCCCCCCAATAACGATCAGGGCAATGGCTAATGGAAGTAGGGATTTCATATATTTTTGTTTTGATGAAAAATGATTGCTTAATTTAGATAAAAATGTATTATCGTACGAGTCGCTGCCCAAAAAATAGTAGGGAGCTTACCCAAACGAAGATATTCTACACTTTCCCCCGAAAAATCGCAAGTTTTTTTCGATGAAAGCCCTTCTAAATTCAGACCAACAACATGAGCTTAGCTGATTATTATCCACAGCGTATTATCTGCCTGACCGAAGAAACGACGGAGACGCTCTATCTACTGGGTGCTCAAAATCGAATTGTAGGCATTTCCGGATTCACCGTCCGTCCTCCCCAGGCTCGTAAGGAAAAGCCCAAGGTGTCTACTTTTTTAGACGCTAAAATCGAGGAAATTTTGGATTTGAAGCCTGATTTAGTGATCGGGTTTTCTGATATTCAGGCAGATATTGCCAGGGACTTGATTAAACAGGGGATTACCGTGTGGGTGAATAATCACCGCAGTGTAGCGGGTATCCTAAAGATGATCATTCAGCTCGGTACCCTGGTGGGTGAAAATCAGGCAGCTCACGACCTGGTTCGTAAAATAGAAGGACAAATCGCGGATATTCAGGCGGAAACCCGGGGCTGGGATCAGCGGCCCAAAGTGTATTTCGAAGAATGGTTCGACCCTCTTATTTCGGGAATCCAGTGGGTTAGCGAACTGGTAGAGATTGCTGGCGGGGAAGAAATTTTTCCTGAGTACAGCCGGGAATCTTTGGCTAAGAACCGGATCGTCAAAGATCCGGATCTGGTCATTCGGCAGAATCCGGATATTATGCTCGCTTCCTGGTGTGGAAAAATGGTCAAAGAAAAGAAAATTAGAGCACGGGAAGGCTGGTCAAAAATCGCCGCCTTACAGCATAATGAAATCCACGAAATAAAATCGGCCATTATCCTTCAACCCGGCCCCGCTGCTTTATTAGAAGGTTTACCCATCCTGTATCAGATCTTTAAAGACTGGCGGGCAAAACGGTCCAGGGGAGGACTTAGTTCTGCACCTGCCACCGAATAATCAGCGGTAAAACGTAGGCTTCTTCTCTTTGCTTTGTCTCTGTCTCAGCGGCCATTTGAGCTTCCGGGTATTGGATTTTGCCGGAAGGCAGCAAATAATCACGGAAAGACCGATACAATTTATCTTTTGCATCCCGGTTTTGCTCATCGAATTCGTAACGATCCACATAGCGACGCCAACGGGGAATTGGCTGGTAACTGCTTAGAATGAAAAAGTGGTGCGTACCAGCATCCGGGAATTGATAATAACTGACGGGGGGTAAGGTCACCAGCGTATCTTCCTGGTTGTATTCCAGCATCCAGGCGGGAGTAGTACTGCCATCGGGCTGTGCAACGAATAGGTAGGTACAACGCCCTTTGGGTATTCGGAGCTGGATCTGGTAGCGATCATTTACCCGGGCGGATTGCGGACGGTCCAGTTGGTATACCTGCTGATGGGAATCGAAGCTTACGCTACGCTGCTGTAGGCGTCCGGCTTTATCTTCACTTTGTTCTAATTGTTGGATACTGACGTCCAGTTGTAGCGCGATGGGTCGGCCGAGTTTTTCGTCATTCTCCGGGCCTTTAAAGCGCGTGGGATTGTCCAGGCACAATACTTCTTTTGCCTGGGCTAAAAGATCGCGATAAGTCATCCAGATATAGCCCTGGTCACCCCAGTGATGACCTTCCTCTGCGATAAGTTGAAAGGAAGCGGTAGGACTGTCATAGCCAATAATCAGCATTCGGCAGTTGCCCTCCTGACCCTGACCATCCCAGGTCGTTTGGCCATTGAGCTGCCCTGTGGCAGGCTTGCGGTCAAATCCTACCAGTATGGGTAGGCCCTTGCTAATGGTGTAGCGCATACTTTTTATCTTATCGTAGCGTCGGGTACGGGAGGTGAAAAGGCGATAGGCACTTTTGGGTGTTTCAAAACCCAATACTTGTCCTGGCGCAATACTGTCGGTCAGGTAAGCCCGGTCGAGTAGGCTTTCCTGATAAGCTTTTTGGATGGTCTCGGCATAATAGGCAAGAAGCCACTGCCGATCGTTTAGACTGTCTGGACATGGCTGTGGTAGCGGTGCGTAGGCCGTCAAACTGGCATTAAAGGGCAGACTACGACTGCGAATATACCCAAATGATACCCGCGAATGTTCCGTATAGTTTTTTTCGGGAAACCAAATTGACTTATCTTGGTCTTGTGAAAGGATAAGTGTCGGTAGCAACAGGAATAGGAAGAAGAGAGGTCGAGTTATCATAGTATGTGGGTGTCGTGAGTAATATGCTATCATTGTAAACAACTAGCTATGGCCAAAGGTGAAAATACGATAATCTACGTAATGGGCGTGTCTGGATCAGGAAAATCTACGATAGGAAAAGCGCTGGCCGAGCGCTTGGATTTCGCCTTTGCCGATGGGGACGATTTTCATCCTCCGGAGAACGTGGCCAAAATGTCGGCTGGCCAGCCCCTTGACGATCTAGATCGAGTTAGTTGGTTGGCAGCTATCCATGCTTTCGCCCAAAAACAAGCCCGAACGACGGGGGTGGTTATTGCCTGTTCTGCGCTAAAACAAAAATACCGGCGGCAACTGGCCCTGGGGAGCGAGCCACAGGTGCATTGGGTCTATCTTCGGGGAGATTTTGAACAAGTTCTCGAGCGGATGCAGGCGCGGGAAGATCATTTTATGCCGCAGACCTTATTAGCTTCACAATTCGAAACGCTGGAGGAACCAGAACGGGCCATTACGGTTTCTATTAACCAGGCACCCGTGGACATCGTTGAGAAGATTCTTGGCCAACTCCCCTGAGTATTTTTCTTTATGAATATCTGGGGTATTTTCTGTACTTTGCGCAGAAAATACCATGCAACATTCTTTTGATATCCTGCGACAGACCCGCCGGAACATCCTCAGTATCATTAATTCTCACGATCTGGATCAACTTAATGAGATTCCCACTGGTTTTAATAATAATCTGGCCTGGAACTTTGGCCACGTTTTGGTTACTCAGCAGCTGTTGTGCTACCGACTGGCTGGATTAGAAGCTAATCTGGGCGACCAATGGATCGAAGCCTATCGCAAAGGGACGAAACCAGAAGGTCGATTGAGTAAAATGGGCTTAGACTACGTACGGGAGCAATTTTTAGCATTAGCCGACCAGATGGAAGAAGATTATAATAAAGAGCTTTTTCAGGAGTATAAACCCTACGAAAGTAGTTTCGGCATTAAGCTGACCAGTATTGAAGAAGCTATTGCCTTCAATAACGTACACGAAGGTATGCACCTGGGGGCTATGATTGCTTTGCGCAAAATGGTTTAATTTTTTGGCGGAAGCCATCCTGCAATGAATCACCAAATCACCATATAATGAGTAAAACACTGAAAATTGTATTAATCGTACTGGGCGGAATTGTAGGTCTGGGCTTACTTGGGTATTTCGTGGGCCTTCCTTACATGATGGAGCAAACGAAAAAAGCCAGTCCGGAACAGACGATCGCTTATAATCAATTGGGGCTTGACCTGGAAGTCTTCTACTGTCGTCCTTCGAAGAAAGGGCGAGATGTTTTTGCGGAAGAAGGCTTGGTTCCCTACGGTGAAGTGTGGCGCACCGGTGCCAACGAAGCGACGACTTTCGAGACGGCCACCAATCTTAATATTCAGGGAGAAATATTACCGGCTGGTAAATATACTTTGTGGACTATCCCGGGAGAAAATAGCTGGGAAATTATTTTTAACGAAAAAATGTACGATTGGGGCGTTGGCTGGGGCGCAAAAGCAGCGGTTGAGAGAGAACACGACGCTTTGGTTGTAACTGCTCCGGCCGAAACCACGGGGCAAGCGGTCGAAATGTTCACGATCGAATTTCAGGAAATGGAAGAGCTATACCTGGCTCTGAAGTGGGATGACACGCGGGTGAAAATTCCTATATCCGGAGAATAATCTTTCCCTGGTTGAGGTTATCGGCCATGCGTCGATGGGCACTGGCCACCTCGGAAATGGGGAACACCGAGTCAATGACCGGGCGGAGCGCAGCTGTTTCGAAATGGGACCAGCTGCGCTCTTTTAAATCCTGAGCCAGCCTGATTTTATAATCCAGATCGCGTGCTCTCAGCGTTGTACCTTCTACCTTTAAGCGCTTGAATAGTATGGGGCCTAAATTTAGTGGTCCTTTTATTTTCATTCCGCCCAGGAAACCGAGCATGATCAGTCGGCCATCGGAAGCTAAAGATTGTAGATTAGCTTCAAAGTAGGGGGCACCAACAAAGTCCAGAATGACGTCTACGCCTCCTTCTTCTGTATATTCGGCTACCATCTCCGCGAAATCATCGGCTTTATAGTCAATACAGTAATCTGCGCCAAGCTCTTTACAGAGCGGATGCTTATGAGCGGAGGCTGTAATGAGAATATCGGCTTTTTTTAGTTTGGCTAATTGAATGGCCGCGGTGCCTACACCACTGGCTCCTGCGTGGATGAGTACTTTTTCACCGTAGTCTAGTTTTGCTAGCCAATGTAGTGCCTGAAAGGCCGTCATAAATACTTCCGGGAGGGCTGCGGCTTCCTGAAGGTCCAAGCCTGCGGGCACCGGCAGCGCCAGTTTTTGGTGTATGGTACAGTATTCTGCGTAGCCCCCACCCGGGAGTAAGCCACAAACCTGATCGCCAATCTTCCAGTCTCCGACTCTGGCTCCTTTATCAACCACCCGACCCGCTATTTCCAGGCCCAGAATATCACTGGCTCCTTTAGGCGGCGGGTATTTACCTTCTCGTTGCAGCAGGTCGGCCCGGTTGACAGCCGTGGCGGCCACTTTAACCAGAAGCTCATCCGGACCAGCAAGGGGTTTGGGGGCTTCTCCCATCTTGAGTTGCTCCGGTCCGCCAAAGTTATCTACCAGGATAGCTTTCATAAGTCTATGGTTTAGAAGCGGAATAAATGACCCATTTTTTCCTGCTTGGTTTTCAAATAACCCAGGTTCTCTTTTTTAGGGGTGATAATGAGTGGGACTCTTTCTATAATCTCGATATTAGACTGTTCGAGCGCTTCTACCTTATCTGGGTTGTTGGTCAGCAAGCGAATTTTTTTGATGTCGAGTTCTTTGAGCATCGCAATCGCAACATCGTACTGTCGAGCATCAATTTCGAGCCCCAGATGTACATTGGCATCGATGGTATTTAAGCCAAGATCCTGTAATTGATAAGCTTTTAATTTGTTGATGATACCAATACCACGGCCTTCCTGACGCAAGTAAAGGACTACGCCACCCGTAGCGGCGGTTTCCTTCAGCGCCGTATGTAGTTGCTCGCCACAATCACAGCGTTTCGAACCAAAAAGGTCACCGGTGATACATTCCGAATGTACTCTTACCAGTGTGGGATGATCCGTCGTAAAGTCTTCATGAACCAAAGCCAGGTGGGGCATCCAGTCCTGCTCGTCACTGGAAAAAGCGATCATATTGAAGTTACCCCAGGGCGTAGGAATAAGAGCCTCGGCTTGTCGCTTAAGAATATTGCGCTGTTTATTCATGAAAACAAAGTAATATTTAGTGGTATGATGTAAGGAACAAGTCAGTCGGGCAAAGGGTTTTTGGCTAAGCTTAAAAATACACTTTATACGGATAAAATACCTGAAAGACGACATTTTGTAGTTGATGGGCTATTTTTTGGAATCAGTCTGCTTTTTTTCCTATGTTTACTAGCTTAACAGAGTATATCCTTACTGCTTTACGTGTCAGAACTGGATTTGAATCCGAACTTGCAGCAGAATACCGGCTATTAATTAGGCCGTAATATACACGGAAGTAGCACCGATTTAATCGGGTAGCTAAAGTCTAATAAGCAATCTTAAAATAAAAGAACTATGCGAATTAACCAATCTGCCCTCATTGTCATCGGAATAGGTATTCTTATCACTGTACTCCTATTCATCCCCTGGGGCTCCAAAGAAGCCCTGGATCTCAGCTTTGAAAAGGAAGCACAGTTGACGGTTTACAGTCCGGAAGGGGAGCAACGTACCCAGTTTGCCGTAGAACTAGCCGATACGCCGGAGGAGATTGAGCAGGGCTTGCGTTTCCGCAAAAAGCTAAAAATGGAGCACGGTATGTTTTTTATTACCGAAGAAGAAGAGGTGCAGAGCTTCTGGATGTTTGATATGTTATTTCCGATCGATATTATCTATATCGATAGCGCAAAAGAAATTGTCTACATTTCAAAAGCCATGCCCATTGACTTTAAAGAGCCCGTCCCCGCTTTAGCCCCCAGCCAATATGTATTACAGATTAACGGCGGGCTATCGGATAAGTACAATATCAGTATTGGGGATCGAGTAGACTGGACACTAAAAAATAATTAGGGCGAAGCTAAGCGCTTCGCCCTAATTATTCAGTAAGAGCTAATTCGAAGCTTCAGCTTCGATTCCGGTATATTAGTATCCATCATCTTCCTGAGCAGAAGCCGGGGGAGACATTTCAAAGTCACCAGGTCCGGCTACGCGGAACTCTACGCGACGATTCATGTAGCTGCTGGTGGCAGGTACCAGATTGTCTTCGCTACCTTTCCATTGTAATACCATTCGGGAGCGGGCTACACCGTGCTGCTGTTCCAGATGGTCAATTACTGATTTTGCTCTCTGATAAGAAAGGTTATTATTAATGGTCTCACTACCCGTAGCATCGGTAAAGCCAATCACCACGATGCGGAGATCTTGATTAGAATTCAGGGTGCGGGCGATACTTGCCAGATTGCCATAATCGGAATACTTGATACGATCACTGTTAGAGCTAAAGTGAATCATGGGCAAGAACCATTCTGCTGTATTAGAGCGGCCGTCCCCACCGCTTACTGGCTGGTAGTTCTGTAGGGCCTGCTGGATCAATTCATTCACGCGTTCTTCGGAGACGCCGTCTCCGGAACGAGAGGAGGGTTGTCCGGTAACGGGATTAATCGCCACCCCTTCGCTGTTTACTTCTTCATCGGCTCTGGGCGTATAAAAAGGCTCTTGATCCAAATGATCCGGCACACCATCGCGGTCACTATCCAGGGTGCGACCTTTGACGTCGACGATAGCTCCTTCGGGGGTGTTATTTTCCTGGTCCAGGGCATCAATGACGCCGTCGCCATCTGAATCTTCCAGTGACACTTCCGGGCGGTTTTGTAGCTCCTGGATATCGTTCATGACATTGTCCAGTGGGTTAACCCAGAAGAGCGGTTCAGATTTGTTGGCGATATTACCCAGATTGAAGTTTACCGTAGCGTTCACTATCGTAGGAACATCACCGAATAGGGACTTGTTATTTCTATCTGCTTCCAGGGTGTAGCCGTCTATTCGATCCGTACGGGAACCAAATAGGCTAAAGGCCTGTGCTTCCAGACCGAGGTTTACTTTCGACGAGAGGCGAAAACTGATTCCTGCTCCGGCAGCGATGTGTGGAGCAAATTCCGGGTCCACCGTTTGTACAATACGATTACCACGCAAGTCAATGGCGCCATTGGGCTCCAGATAATCGGCGGTGAATCGGTTGGCACCAACGCCGACCATGGCGTATACGTTGGTTCTGCGCACGGGGCGATCAAAGTTAAAGCTATTCAAGGACATTACACCGAGGACAGAGCCACTCATCCATTCCGTATCGGAAGACCAGTTGACGGGACCGGGAACCACCTTGCTACCGGAAGTATTACCGTACCAAAAGTCACCGCGAATAGAAAAAACATGGTCTAATGATTTACGGAAGTGAACACCTGCGGCATAACCCAATTCGCGATCGAGATCACCAGATATAAACATAGTTCCTCCTTGCAAACCAACTTCCCACATATCTTTGGGTTTGGCTGCATTTTGAGCAGAAAGAGAGATGCCAAATGTAAGGCACATAATTAAAGTGAAGAATTTTCTCATAAAATCGGAGATTAGGATGTGAAAAATGGGATTACACATGTATTAGTTAATGAATTAATTTTGATATGTCGCGTATTTTAAGTGGGTAAACGATATATACTAGTTAGACATGAGCATTCTTTGAAATGCTGATGTCTAAAGATAGTCGCCTTTAAGGTATGACAGATTATGATAAGAAAAGTCACGCCAGATATTAAAAAAAGACTCATATTTTAAAATACCTGTATGTCTAAGCCTCTATGCATTAACGTAAACAAAGGTATTCTTTTTCTACTGGCTAAGCAAAAAAAAGAGCGAAATAAGCCGCTCTAATAGATTTTTTCTTAAAAAACGTATGCTTTGGCTAAAAATCTTCGCGATTTGCTTCGTAATATTGTATCTGCTTCTCTGTCTCATTAGTATCAAAGGTACCGTATGCTGGAAAATTGGCTTAGTCCGCTTAAAAAATCGGATTTACTTTCAAAGAACTTTCAATCCGACCAATTGGGACCCTCAATTGGGAAACATACTACGCGCGGTGGTATGCCTAATCTCGAGGAGATACAAATTGCACTGGTTGGTCTTAGTGCCGCCACGGCCGATCCCATTCGGTCTTGTTTCTATACCTTTAAGGACCATTTTCCAAATGTATCAATTGTAGATTTGGGAAATTTGCGTAAGCCAGGTTTAGATTTTAGTATTGGCGCGCTGGCTGAAATCAGGGCAACGGGTATGCTGCCTGTTCTTATTGGCAATGACTTGCCTTTTGCCCAAGCGCTGTACCGGGCTTTGCGGATGAACTTTGCTTCTATCAATATGGTCATCGTGGATGAACGGGTCCCCTTAGATCCCGACCAACTGGAGAATCCGGAATATTATATGAATCCGATTGCCCTTTCTGGTGATTCTCGGATTTTTCAGTTGGGATTGATTGGTTATCAGCGTCATTTTCTGGCTCCCCGTATTCAGCAATTCATACAAGATCAGCATTACGACATTTTACGCCTGGGAGCGGCTACCCAGCAGCTATCTGAAACGGAGCCCATTATCCGCAATGCGGATTTATTTGGGATTAATATCGCTGCTTTGAGATCCGACCAGATGCCCGGTGCGTTGCGGCCCAGTCCAAGTGGCTTTTCCGTAGAAGAGGCTTGCCAGATGAGTTATTACGCGGGCATTAGTGATAAGCTGAAGGGCTTATATCTGCTGGGATACGAACCCGGACAGGACCAACGCGGCCAATCTGCCATGGCTATGGCCGAAATGCTTTGGTACTTTGTGGATGGTTTTCATCAACGCAAGGGCGATTATCCCGCTTCAACCGATGGCCTGACAGAATATATCGTTGAGCTCAAGCGATACGATTACCAGCTTACATTTTGGAAAAGTAAATTCAGTGGGCGGTGGTGGATTCAGGTTCCGGTTAAAGTACGACAACGGGATATGCGCCACCGCTTAATTCCCTGCTCCTACGAAGATTATAAATTGGCTACTAAAGATGAATTACCGGATCGTTTGATTAATGCTTTTAAGCGCTTTGCTTAAGTGGAAGTAAACAGTCGCTCCAGGCGGATGCCACGAGAACCTTTCAATAGGAAAAAGGTGTCTTTCCAGTTTTGACGCTCAAACCAGTCTCTCATATCCGCTGTATTGGTGAAATGGCGAATGCTTAATTTCTGGGCAATCCTTTCGAAATGCGGGCCTACCAGTATTACCTTTTGTTTACCCAAATGCTCCAGGGCAAAGTGGGCGATCCGCTCGTGTTCTACGGCACTATCTGTTCCTAATTCCAGCATGTCCCCCAAAATAGCAATTTTCTCTCTGGAGGAATCACTTTCGATAAAGTGTTGTAAGCTGACCAGCATACTGGATGGATTCGCATTATAAGCATCCATTAAGATCTGACAGCCCTTTTGCCAGTCCACGAGTTGGGAGCGATTGTTTTCGGAAATATAATTTTCCAAAGCGTATTTTATCTTGCCCGGAGGAACTTTGAAGTACTTACCAATACAGACGGCTGTCATAATATTTTGGAAATTATGGCGACCGAACAGTTGGGTTTGGGCGTCGACCAGTGTTCCATCTTTATCCAGAAAGGCAATTTTTAAAAAGGGTTTTTCCTGGAGAAGAACGGTCTCGTAAGCCGGTTCTTCCAGGCTGGGGGTGTTCGATTGGCCATAAAATATCTGGTGATCGACCGGTTGTGCTAGCTGGCTAAGGAAGCGTTCGTCGCGATTGATAAAGGCGGTACCATTATTTTGGGCAAGGTATTGATAGAGTTCACTTTTACCTTTTTTTACGCCTTCAATACCGCCAAAACCCTCGAGGTGAGCCTTGCCAATATTCGTGATGAGTCCGTGGCTGGGTTCTGTGATGGCAGACAGCGCAGCGATCTCTCCCTGGTGATTAGCCCCCATTTCAATAATAGCGGCTTCAATGTCCAGTGGAATCTGTAATAATGTTAGGGGGACACCGATGTGATTATTGAGATTACCACGGGTGAAATGGATTTTGTAATGGGTCTTCATTACCGCGGCCATGAGCTCTTTAGTGGTGGTTTTTCCATTACTACCCGTAATGCCTATTACGGGAACGGGGAGTTGTCGACGATGATGGGTAGCGAGGGCTTGCAGTTCTTTTAGTACATTATCAACCAGAAGCGTTTGCCTGGATAATTTTTGGTGCACAGCGGGGTCATCTACTATCGCCAGGCGAGCGCCGGCATCCACTGCGGCCTTTGCAAATTGATTGCCATCAAAATTTTCCCCTTTTAAGGCAAAAAATAAGTCCCCAGCTTTGACGTTTCGGGAGTCTGTACTGATGTTTTGTCCTGCCTCGAGATATAGGGTGTATAGTTGTTCTATCTTCATTATTTGATTGCTAACCGTTTAAATCTTAGGCCCCAAGTGGATATTCTTCGCCTCAATGATCCGGGGAAATGAATTTACTCCGAGCCAAATCCAGACTCAAAAATACAAAGATCAGATGAAGATATTCTAATTATATCGACTTGTTCCAGCACACAGCACATATAAAAGCAGAAAGGCGGGTCCGTTTTACGGACCCGCCTTTCTGCAATAGCTATTGATCAAAAAGATTAATATCTTCTTTTGACTCTCTTGGGTTTAGCACCAAAGCGATTGGTACCATTTCCGACGTTTGCTGAAGCACCCCCAATTTTATGCATTGCGCAGCGAAAACCGATCGTCTTGTCCGAATCGTCTTCGTCTTTAAAACGACGAGCACCGGGAGACAAATAAAAGGCCCGATCTGCCCAGGAACCGCCTTTATAAACGCGAGCACTGTCACTAATTAAAGTATATTTATTGTATTCGTATTCTGCATTGGATTGCTCATCGCCATCCAGATAATCCCGCGCTTGTGAGGTTCGGATATTGTCACGGTTGGCAATTTCCTCATCGGTCAGGTAACGGTACTGGACACGTCCCAGATTATCTTTCTCTACTACGGTACCATCATCCGGATTGCGATCTAAAGTTTTGAATTCATTACCACGGAATGGGTTGATATCCTGGTTCTCTACGTCTTTCAGCGTTAAACTAGTCATGGGACGGTAAACATCGCCTACCCACTCATTGACATTACCAGCCATGTCGTACAGACCAAGGTCATTAGGTAGGAAAGAGCGCACTGGCGTGGGGAAAGGCCCTCCATCGTTGGGGCGCCCAGCCATACCCATGTAATCACCGCGGGCACGCTTGAAATTAGCCAGCATCAAACCCTGGTTCTTATCTCTTTTTTGATAGCGCATGCTCGCACCATCCCAGGGTAAAAGGCGCCGATCAGTAATATTTTCATTTTGCTCTGACTCCAGATTACCTACCAAGGCAAGCGCAGCGTATTCCCATTCTGCTTCTGTAGGTAGACGATAGGAGGGTAATAAGAGACCATCTTCTCTTTTGATACGACGAGTCTCTCCGGTAGCCTGGTTTTTCTTACCTTTTTTGGACACTCCCTCGTACTGACCTACCAGATACGCATCCGTATTAAAGTGATCATCATCCTTTTGTTCCGGAGTAGGCTCAAGATACCCTCTCTCGATCAACATCATTTCGTTTACGCGATCCGTTCTCCACTTGGTATAATCTGTAGCTTGTTTCCAGGATACCCCCACCACGGGGTAATTATCATAAGCAGGATAGCGGAAGTAGTTCTCTACCATGGGATCATTGTAAGAAAGTTCTTCGTACCAGATCAAAGTATCCGGTAGTGCCGCTCTGGCCACTTCTGGATAACTCTCACCGTATACCCGATTCATCCAATAGGTATATTCCCGGTAGTCAATATTTGTGACTTCTGTCTCATCCATGAAGAAAGACTGGACAGTAACCCGGCGAGGAACGTTGTTCCATTCGT
>Ga0102940_1000866_pt1 | contig 20351 bp, 10 predicted proteins | sample SalPonR2_C_D1_MG_FD_78215 | JGI IMG/M metagenome (GOLD analysis project Ga0102940, IMG submission 78215) | Salt pond soil microbial communities from South San Francisco under conditions of wetland restoration - Salt Pond MetaG R2_C_D1_MG | ecosystem: Environmental > Aquatic > Marine > Intertidal... | reverse complement strand
TTCCCTCCCAGATCATTAAAAAATACTTCTGAACGGATTTGAAAAGCCAGATATCGCAATAGATCGCAAAGTTTCCCACTGTGAAGAATACCTCCTAGTCTAAGACATCTTTGTACAAGCTAGGTGTTTGTCAGTTCACTCAGAAAGCCTGCTTTATCCTACCGATTCTTAACTTCGAGAACACCTGGATAGGATCCGAATAGCAACCATGCTTCAAGACGGCTTTGATAATCGAGTACGCTTAAATGACCTTTCGAGGATCGCCAATAAACGGCTCCATGTTTAAATTCCATAAATTCACGCAAGTTTAACGATTCAAATCGACAAATTCGCGCTATTTTATCGACTTTACAGCTCACCGCGAAAAATCCACCCCCTTCTCTTTTTTCACTTCAACAACAGCACATCGCCCGAAAAGGTACGGCTCGTCCCATCCGGAAATTCCAGCTCTGCCGTATAGAGGTAGACGCCTGCGGGAACGGCCTGTTCCCGGATGCGGCCATCCCATCCGTTTTTTTCGTCATTGATGTCGCCGTTGCGCCGTTCGAAAAGCAGGTTGCCCCAGCGGTCGAATACCCGGAAAGAACGGATAATCGCACTTCCCAAAATCCCCTGGATGTAAAATATATCATTGATGCCATCGCCGTCAGGACTAAAGGCACTGGGAAAAAACATGGACTCCGGTGGCAATACCGTTATGGCCACCGAATCGGTAGCCGTACACCCGGAATCATCGGAAATCGTGACGTAATAAGTTGTGTTGGCCGGCGGAGAGACGGACAGACTGTTGCAGTCTGTGCAGTTCAACAACGAATCGGGGCCGGCCGACCACTGGTAGCTCACCGCGCTAGAAGCTTCTACAAGGGGCTGGAGTGATACCGGATCGCCGATCCGCAGCTCGCGATCGGGACCCAAATCGACGGTGGGCAAAGGCGGGATGGACGCTACCCGGATAGACTCTTCAAAGCTGGCGCAGCCGGTTGTCAGGGTAAGGCGGTACGTTCCGGGTTCGGTGATAATCATTTGTTGGGTCGTATCCCCTGTACTCCAGCGGTATTGCTGATTGGCCAGGCTTGTCGACAGGATCATGCCGTCCCCCCGGCAGCGACGGGTAGCCTCGAGCCCCAGATCCAAAACGCCCTGCTCGAGCACCTCTACTGGTGTAGGATCAAGCGGAGTGGGCGTCAGCGGGTCGTCCGACAAAATTCCCGTACCGATCGCCGGCGGAAAGTCCGACAGCCGGGCCTGGCTGCTGTAGACACCGGGAGACATCGTCTCATCCACCGCTACGCGAACGAGAATACGGGTGGTATCGAGCAGTACATCCATCTCGGAGATGTGCAATATATTTGTTCCCGGCCCACTCATTACGATACCCAATGACGGTTTTTCTAAAATCCGGGTAATGGTAAAGCCCATCGGCAGAGTATCCCGAAAATCTTTATAGGAATAAGAGGAGCCCGCCTGGTTGATGAACTCATAACGCAGCAGCAGCTCCGAACAAGGCACCACTTTGGAAGGAATCGCCCTTTTGAAACTTCGCAGCGTATAGGGACAACCGCAGGCATCGGAGAAGCGGCCGGAGGGGCCTGTTTCCCATTTTGTGGCCAGACCAGTAAGTTTGTCAATACGATAAATCGTCACTTCCTCGCCACTCCCCGTAGCGGCGCCGTAACCGTACAACTGGCCGTTGCGATCGAAGAAAAGCCCTCCCAGATGCTCCACACCGGTCATCAACTGTGAACGGAAGTTAGTGATAGCTCCTGAGAGCCAATTCACCTGTGCTAATTTTTTGGAACTGCGATCGTAGCCGTACAGGACCCCCCGCCAGGGATCGTACGTTAAATCTTCCAGCTTAGCCTGAAAGTCGTTGGATATAGAAACGCGCCCCGCACTCAAGCGGGAAGAAGAGCCGACGGCGATAGAAAAGAGCGTTTCATCAAGTCCTGTATTCGCGTCTCGTCCGATGACTAAAAAACGCCGGCCACTGGGACTGACCGTTCCGGCCTTGTAAGTCATGTCTGGTTCCAGTCCTTCGGGAAATCCCAGGTTGACGGCATTACCGGCGTCGTCGATGCGAAGTACTTCCCAGGTCGATTCCACCAGGGCGTAAATGTATTGATCAAAGGTTGAATACCCGGCGGCGGCTACCCGATAACCAATATTCGCTTTAATCGTTTCAAAATAAGGGCGTCCGTTACCCGAATCGAAGCGAACGCGGTGCATACTGCTGTTTCCCGTTTCGGAGTCAGCGGTAAACAAAAAGGAGGCGCCGTCACAGGGAACAGGTTGAGCAGAAATATCCTGAGGGAAAAGTATGAGGAAAAAAAAGCTTGCGGCCAGCAGGGCTCCATAGCGGTTTTCCCGGCGAAAAGATCCTCCGTTAATTTTTTCCTGCCGGCCGAATCGCAGACTTAATGTACGCTTTACTTCAACGAATACCGATTGGTTGAGCCGGCGCCAGCAATTCATAAACCTCGAGCGCTGCATCACTTTTACTAATTAAAATACAGGGTTTTCCCTTGATGGTCAATGATTCAAAATCGCGAACTTGTCCGCTAAACAGTAATCCACTGTCTTTTGATCGCCGGGCTTCAAAATTTCCATCCCCTTTGCCGGTTAATAGCACACCGTAGCTGGCGTCATAGCGGCCGACCTCTGGTTTGGCGTCGTGGAGGTTCCCCCCCAAAAGGATGTCACGGATTCCGTCGCCGTTCAAATCCCGAAGGAGTATGGCATACACCGGGGCATACTGCGCCGCAAGGGGCAATGCCTTCAGAGCAAAAGAGCCGTCACCGTTATTTATCATCATTGAAGAGGCCAGAGTCCGGGCTTTGGAATGATAGCTTTTCTCCAGCAACTCAGCCGGAAAGATATCCTGCACGGTTTCATTGGCGTAATTGGCATAGCGCAGGTATTTTTTCTTCAATGCCGGCAACTGCTCGATAAGATCGTGCTTCAGGGCGATGGGGTAGCAGTGGTCCCCCTCGTACTGGCAGATGATCTGATCGGCTGATCCGTTTTGGTCAAAGTCGTTGACATATAGCTCTACGGGCCGCTCCGCTGTGGCGCGGAAGCGCGAATTCAGGCCGTGATTACCGAGTACGAAATCGATATTGCCGTCACTGTCGAGGTCGGCGGCTTCGATGCTGTTCCACCAACCCTCGGATTGGGCGAGGCCTGCGTTTTGACTTACCTCGGTAAGCTTTCCGTTGTCATTGCGGAAAACCTTTACGGCCATCCACTCGCCTACGACAAACAAGTCAGGGTCTTTGTCTCCGTCATAATCCGCCCAGCAGGCATCGGTGATCATTCCGAGGTCTTTGAGTTGGGGCGCTACGGTGGTGCTCACATTGACGAAATTGCCTTGACCGTCGTTCTGCAAGAGGTATCCGTTGCAGGGCACGCCGTAGTAGAAAGGCTGCACCCTCACCCCGACGAAAAGGTCCATATCGCCGTCACCATCGTAATCGGCGGGAGCTACACAGGCGGTGCTTTCAGCCTTAATGCCGGGCAACTTTTGTTCCGACTCACTGAAATTGCCGCTGCCATCATTAAAATAAAGGCGATCGCGCAGTGCAGAGGCGCCATTGGAAAATTCATGGCCGCCGCTACATACGTAGAGATCGAGATCGCCGTCCCCATCGGCGTCGAAAAAGGCCGAGCCGAGATCTTCGGAAAGCTGGTCAATTTCGAAAAGTGCTTCATTACTGGGGAGGAAGCTGCCGTCGGACTGCTGTATCAATAGCGACCCCGGTTGATCCTTGGCTCCGCCGATGAAAAAATCGGTGCGGCCGTCCCCATTGACGTCACCCTGGCTCATCCGCGGCCCCTCGGTGGAGAGCATGTACGGAATGAGGCGGTCGCGGTCGAAATCGACGAAGTGGTTTTCCTGATGCTTGAAATCGATGCCGGTAGAGGACGTTACTTTGCGCAGCAGGGGCTTTCCGTCACCTGCGCCTGGTGAAGTCAGCACCTGTTCATCAGTAGGTTGCAGGTCGCCGGCGTCGGCCTGCTGCAGGGTCAGGGTCTGATTGACCGGCACCTGGTTCAGCACCGTGTATTTGTCATTGGGCCAGCGGACGGTCACCACATCTACCGTATCGATATCCCCCAGCCCGATCAGCGGCCGGTAGTCCATGGAAGACTGGAAGCCACGCATGGGCATATGCTCGAAGAAAAATTCGCGGTCGCCGGCGCGCAGGGTGATCTGGGCGCCGATGGCTTGGGTGTTCAATCCTTCGCCGATGAGGTGGAAGGTTAGCGCCCCCCCCATCCCCCCCGGGGGGGGGGAGTGCCGCTCTGACAACCGCTCTGACGAGTTCCCATCAGAGCGGCTGTCAGCTTGGTGTTCCCCCCCTTTGGGGGGGCTAGGGGGGGCTGGGGCTGGGCTATTATTTCTGTACACAAAGGCCGGCATATTAACATTATTGACCACCAGGTCCAGATCCCCATCATTATCCAGATCGCCGTAGGCGGCGCCGTTAGAATGGCTGGGCTGGCCAAGGCCCCAGGCTTCGGCGCGGTCTTCGAAACGGATACCGTTGCCTTCGGAGCCGAGGTTGACAAAGGCGTAGTTGGAAACGCGCTCGATGGGGATGGAATCGATGAGGGCGCGGTAGTTGACGGTATCGCCCTTCACCATGGCGCGCATATTTTCTTCGTGTGAAATGAACTGGATGTAGTCTTGATCCGTCAGATCCTGATAGATTCCATTGGCTACAAAAATATCCTTATAACCGTCGTTGTTGTAATCTGCAATCAGGGCGCCCCAGCTCCAGTCGGTGGCCTCTACGCCGGCCAGGCGGCCGATTTCGCTGAAGTAGGTAGCGCCGTCGGGACCGAAGCCATTGTTGAGGTGCAGCATATTGCGGGTAAACTGGTGATAGTAGTCGTTTTGCAGATTGTATTGATACTTGTCCCAGTCTTCAAAAGTAGTTTTCGTTTTCAGACGGCGATTATCACCGGGCAGCATATCGGTGACGAAAATGTCGGGCAGGCCATCGTTATTGACGTCCGCCATATCGGCGCCCATGGAGGCGGCGCTGATGGAGCGAAAACGTTCTTCCAACACTTCTTTAAAGGTGCCGTCCTGCTGATTGAGGTAGAGGTAGTCCCGCTCGAAGAAGTCGTTAGAGATAAAGAGATCCTGCCAGCCGTCCCGGTTGACATCACCGACCGTCACTCCGAGGCCGAATCCGATGAGACTGCCGTAGATGTTGGCGGCGGCGGAGACGTCAGAAAACACAGCTCCAGCCCCCCCCTGCCCCCCCAAAGGGGGGGAGTGCCAATCTGCCGGCCGCTCTGTCTGGTCCCTGTCAGAGCGGCTGTTAGCTTGGTCTTCCCCCCCTTTGGGGGGGACTGAGGGGGGGCTGCCGTTATTTTTGTACAGCTTATCCCCTCCCACCGAGTCTCTTGTGGGCCGCATGTTCTTCCGGAGGTTAAAACTGCCGATCGCCTGGTAGGAATTGTTGAGCAGGTAAAGATCCAGGTCACCGTCCTTATCATAGTCGAAGAAGGCGGCGTGGGTGGAGTAGCCGCGGTCGGCGATGCCGTATTCCGCGGCCATTTCGGTGAAGGTGAGCTGACCGTCTTCGCCGGGGCCGTTGTTGATGAAAAGTTCGTTTTCCTTATCGTCGCCTTCGACGTCGCCGGAATTGCAAACGTAGATATCAAGCCAATCGTCACCGTTGACATCAGCGACTGCTACACCGGTCGACCAGGCGCGACGGCCGCCGACGCCGGCTTGTTCGGTAATGTCTTCGAACTTCCAGTCACCGCGATTCAGGTACAGCCGGTTAGGGGCCATATTCGCGGTGAAGTAGATATCGACCAGTCCATCCTTATCAAAATCACCGAGGCCTACTCCTCCGCCGTTATAGAAATTCCGGTATTTATAGATATTAAAATTCCGGTCGTATTCCAGCTGATTGGTGAAATTAATGCCGGTTTCTTCAGGCGGCAGCAAGGTGAAGAGGGTATCCGCAGCGGCCCCGTCTGTTTCAACAGTGCTTTGACATCCGGCCATAAATGATAGGACACAAACAGCGGCTGCCAAATATACAGATTGCTTAATACGTAGCATGGTTTCCTTCTTTAGATTCAGATCTTTTTTAACCCCTGGTCTCAACCTATCGCAGTTTAATTGACGGGGTGACTCCGAGTCACTCCGTCAATTAAACCCCATATCATCAACTTGGGCAGGAAGAAACTTGGGAACTGGAAAGCTGGAACATCTTGAAAAATGTGACTTCTCCCAGTCTCCCTGTCATTCCTTAAAAGTCGACAAGCTGAGACCCCGGAGCCGGCTTTTAAATCGGACTTCAATCCACCTCCTTCACCGGCGCCGCTTCCGGCGTTGGCCGGTCGACCGACATATCGGTGTAAGTAACTTTGACCAACTGATCGTCCAGCATGGTGATCGCTATCCGGCGGTTGCCGTCAATTTTAACGAAGGCCGTTCCCAACTCCGGATGATCGGCCTCGATGAAGCCCTTCCCATGCCACTCTTCCAGTAGATGCACTACATCCACCTGAAGGCTATCAGACCACAGATCCCGGTTCCAGGGCGACCAGCCGTCGTAGCGGAATACCACAGGCATTTCGAATATTTTATCCTTGTGAAATTTGGGATAGAAGTCCATCTTCGCCGAATGAGGCAGTTGATCCCCCAAATCATAGACCACCGTAGCATTTCTGGTTCCCTGGCGGATCTTCCCTTCCTTATTCATTTGCCAGCAGGTGCCGTAGAATCCTTTGGAAGTCATACCAAATTCCAGGCCCAGGAACAGGGAATCGTAACGTTCACCGCTGGCCAGTTCTTCCTCCAGCAGTTTTTGGTAGGGACTTTTTTGTTCACAGGCCATAAAAAGGCTGATTACTGCAAATAGGATTCCTGCAAATAAATTTAATCTGATCATATCGCTTAGTTCTTTTTGACAAAAATTAATATTAATCACTATCAGGCCGCTGCTTTACTTGTCTTTTCACAACGAAGCCCGCCAGAGGCGCATCATTACGGGCTGCCAGTACAAGGATTTCGCCATTCCTTCTTAAGGTTACCAGATCCCGAACCGCTCCTTTAATAAAAAAGCCGCTTTCGCGAGGCAAGCGGGGTGTAAAACCTCCCTGCCCATCACCACGCAGGAAAAGTCCGTAGCCGGCATCGTAGATCCCCACTTCCGGCTTTGCCTCATAGAAATTACCGGCCAGGAGGATATCCGGTAGCTTATCCCCGTCCAAATCCCGGACGGCGATGCCGTATATCGGCGTAACCTGAGCACGCAGGGGCAAAGGCTGCGCTTCAAAGGAAGCATCGGGCTGACTGAGGAACAGCATCGAACGGGTTTCGTATACCTCCAGTTTAATCGAGTTGGCCAGTTGTTGCTCCGTAAAGATATCCTGTACAGTCTGTTCTTTATAGTCCTGGTATTTCAGGTATTTCTTTTTCAGGCCCGGCATCTGCTCGACCAGGTCGTGGCGCAGCGCCAAAGGATAGGCTTGCTCACCATTATAAACGGTAATCATTTGTTCTGCAGATCCATTGCGGTCGAAGTCATTGATCCACATAGATACCGGCCGTTCGGGTGAAGCCTTCAGCCGTGTATTCAGGCCGTGGTTACCAGCCACGAAATCGGGACGTCCGTCGCCGTTGACGTCGGCTACGGCGAGGCTGTTCCAGAAGCCGTTGGTGGAATCCAGACCCGCCGTTGGTGGTGCTTTGCTCAAGCGTCCTTCCTCATTGATAAACAGGCAAAGCGGCATCCATTCTCCCGCGATGAGCAGATCCGGATCGCCGTCGATATCATAATCCATCCAGCGGGCATCGGTCATCAGTCCGAGTTCTTTAAGTTGGGGAGCTACCTGTGAGGTAACATTTTTAAAATTTCCCCGACCGTCATTTTCCAGGATATAGCCATCGGCCGGCACGCCATAGAGGAATGGGCGCAGGCGAATACCAATGAACAGATCCAGGTCGCCGTCGCCATCGTAATCGGCGGCGTCTACACATCCGGTGCTTCCGGAGATAAAACCGGGCAGTCCGCCTTCTGACTTATTAAAACTGCCTCGGCCGTCATTCAAATATAATCGATCCTTTAAGGCGAAAGCGCTACCCGGAAACTCGTTGCCGCCGCTGGCTACGTAGAGGTCAGCATCACCGTCACCGTCAGCGTCAAAGAACAGACAATCCGTATCCTCCGATAGTTTATCGGCCTCAAAGAGGGCTTTATTGCTTCGACGAAACCGCCCTCCGGGCTGTTGGACGAATAAAGCAGCGGCCGAATCCCGTGCTCCGCAGATGAAGAAGTCATCGCGGCCGTCGTCATTCACATCGGCCACCGCTACTTTTGGGCCCTGGGTAGAGAGCATGTGGTAGATAAGGCGATCGCGGTCGAAGTCGACGAAGTCGTTTTCGTGGTGGTGGAAGTCGATGCCAAGGTCGGCAGGGCGGAAGAGCAGCTCCCTCCCAACCTCCTCCAAAGCGGAAGGAGCAGCAGTGCGGCGTGCAAGCGCAGCGTGCCCCCTCTTCGGTGGGGATAGAGGAGGCTTTAGCTTCAGCTGCTGATTGCCGGGCACATCTGTCAATTTTGTGCGGCGGCCGTCGGGCCAACGAACGACGAGGGAGTCGAGGGTAGTCCAGTTACCGAGGCCGAAATGGAGGCGGGGATCAACGGAAGACTGGAAGCCGCGCATGGGGGCCAGTTCCTGGTATTTGTACTTTCCATCTTTAAATACGGTTACCTGAGCCCCCAGGGCGGCGGTATTGGGGGCCTCGCCTTGCAGGGTGACGGTAAGATAGTGGTGCTCCGGCCGCAGGCGTTCGGCGTTATTGCGATAGACAAAGGCCGGCATGTTGACATTGTTAATCACCAGGTCGAGGTCACCGTCGTTGTCGAGATCACCATAGGCAGAGCCGTTGGAGAAGCTGGGGTGGTCGAGCCCCCAGGCTTCGGTGCGGTTAACTAAGGGAAAGGTCCCTTCATTGGAGAAGGCATAGTTCGGCAGCGCCTCCGAGGGGATGGTGTCGATCATTTGCTGGATGACCGCGCCTTCGCGTGTGAGAATCTGGCGAATGTTAGCGGGATCGGAATAAAAATTAATGTAATCCTGGTCGGTGAGATCCTTGTAAATACCGTTGGCCACGAAAACATCCTTCCAGCCGTTGTTGTCGAGATCGGCGATGAGGGCGCCCCAGCTCCAGTCGGTAGCGTAAACTTCGGCCAGCCGTCCGATTTCACTAAAGGTGCCGTCAGCATTATTGAGTTGCAGCACATTACGCGTGAATTGGTGATGGTAGCCGTTACGCACATTGAGCTGATACTTATCCCAGTCTTCGAAGGTCGTTTTCGTTTTTATCCGCGCCTCATCATCCGGCATCATATCGGTGACGAAGATTTCGGGATAGCCGTCGTTATTCAGGTCGGCCATATCGGCGCCCATGGAGCTGAGGCTGATTTCACGGAACTGTTCTTCCAGGGCCTCGGTAAAGGTCCCATCCTGATTATTGAGGTACAGGTAGTCGCGCTCGAAGAAGTCATTGGAAACATAAATATCGAGCCAGCCGTCGCGGTTAACATCGCCGATGGTGACGCCGAGGCCGAAGCCGATGTTGGAGCCGTAGATACCGGCGGAGGCACTGACATCTCGAAACACAGCCCCCTCCCGGCCTCCCCCAAAGGGGGAGGAGCGCCGCTCTGACGGCTGCTCTGTCAGGGCACTGTCAGAGCGGCTGTCAGCTTGGAGTCCCCCCCCTTTGGGGGGGCTGGGGGGGGCTGCTGTTTCATTCCTATAAAGCTTATTCCCCCCCAGCGTATCGCGAATCTCCCGCTGCCCCGGCCGCAAATCATAGCCGCCGACCGAGCGGATGGAATTATTGAGCAGGTACATATCGAGATCGCCGTCTTTATCGTAGTCGAAGAAGGCGGCGTGGGTGGAGAGGCCGAGGTCATCAATGCCGTATTCTTTGGCTTTTTCGGTGAAGGTAACCTGGCCGTCCTCATCTGGGCCATTATTAATGAAGAGTTCATTGTGTCGGTTTTCGCCTTCCGGGCTGCCCGACTTGCAGAGGTAGATATCGAGCCAGCCGTCGCCGTTGACATCGGCGAAGCTGACACCGGCCGTCCAGACCCCTTTGCTGGCGACGCCAGATGATTCGGTAATATCTTTGAATGTAAAATCGCCCAGATTGAGGTACAGGCGATTATCGACCTGGTTGCCACAGAAGAAAATATCGGTAAGGCCGTCGTTGTTGACATCGCCGAGGCCTACGCCACCGCCATTGTAGAAGTTTCGGAAAGTGTAGGGGTTGAAAGATTCTGAATATTCCAGGTTATTGGCGAACTGGATGCCGGTTGCTTCGGCAGGCAGGAGCGTGAAGAGCTGGTCTGCTTTCCTTATTTCTCCTTCCGACTGACAGGCATATAGCAAAGCGACCAGCAGAATTAGTCCTGTATATTGTAGCAATCGGGTCATGTAGTTCTTTTTTTGCAGCTTATGCCCCCTCCGTACTTCGGACGCCTCTCCGGGAAGAAGAGCAAAGGTAGGGATTTTCAAGGTTTTCGTTTGATTGTTAACGACTTAAACCTGTTCTTTCCTATGCTAAAACGAATTTATCTGAATTTGAATCCCGGTCATTCCGGTCTTGAAATCAGGAGGCGCCTGATGCCATCCTGGCTAAAAAGGCAGGAAGCAGATAATCGCGAAGGACTATCTGCTTCCTGAAGGATAGACTCATTACATTTTATCATGCGATAAGCCTAAATGATGTCATTACCCCGATTAGTATCCGGGATTCTGAACGAGGCTCTTGTTTGCATCGAGCTGTGGACGCGGGATAGGGAAGATATTGACGTGATCGCTGGGATCCGTCGGCTTCTCCCACCAGGCGTCATTGTACTTGTCGAAACGAATCAGTTGGGTACGACGCTTCAGTTCAGAGAAGAATTCGCGGCCCAGTTCGGCCAGCAGGTTCTCTTCGGTCAGTGCGGTAAACGGTTCGATCTGATCGTTCCAACCTTCACGGAGGCGTACCCGGTTTACCAGCTCTAGTGCTTCGGCGCTACCGGGGTTCATCCGCCACAGCGCTTCGGCCCGAATCATGAGGGCTTCGGCAAAGCGGAAGATAGGCGCATCGTTATTGAGGTTTTGCGTTGCTCCCTGTTCGAATTCGTACTTGCCGATACGGGCACCGGCCTGGCGATAGGCCTGTGGACCGAGTTCATTGATTTCGGCCGTAAAAGTCAAGGGTGGGCCATCCGGATCCTGAGCGCCGCCGTCTGTCAGACGTTCACCACCGGAGGAGAACTGGGGCCCCACCAGAAAGTTGCCGCGAATGCCGGAGGGTCCCTCCTCGCTATTGGGCGCGCCTTTCCGTCTGTCCTCATCTTCGTAGGAATTGTAGAATTCCTCCAGGGTGCAGAAGCCGTTCCAGGGCTGTGCCGTTAAGTTGAAGGTAGCCTGGCTGGCGTAGTGCAGGGTCATCATCGGAAGGATGAAACCTTGATAGAATACCTCATCATAGGGAATGGCCATGATAAATTCCGGGGATCCGGAGTTTTCCGCATCGAAGTTATCAAAGTAATTGCCGGCCAGGGAGAATTGTCCGGAGTTGATCACCTCATTGGCCTGTTCAGCCGCTTGCTCCCACTGTGGAGTACCGGTATATACCTCTGCATTGAGATAGAGATTAGCCAGAATCATGTGAGCAACCCACTGAGTGGCGCGACCATAAGTAGACTGATCCACGGCGGTGTTAAGGTTTCCACCATTGATCGTTTCCAGCAATTCGCTTTCGACGAAAGCATAAACATCTGCACGTGAAGCGTTCGGCGGTTGGAAATCCGGATCTACATCGAAATCAGTAACGATCGGTACATTACCGTAAGTATCGAGCAGCCAGAAGTATAAGAGCGCCCGAAGGGTACGGAGTTCATCAACGACGGCCAGCTTTTCCTTTTCGTCGATATCCAGTCCGGAAAACTGGAAGATCAGACGATTGCAGGCGTTGACACCGCTAAACAAATCACTCCAACCTCCGTTAATGATCGGATCTTCCAAATTGTAGTCATGGGTGTGAAGACGACGCCAGTGACCGCCGTCGTTCCAGTCCTGGCCACGAGTCGGCACTACGACCTCATCGGAGGTAACCTCTTGCAGCGAGTAAATACCGCCGTTTCCGCCGTAGTTAGATAAACTGCGATAAGCGGCCCCCAAAGCGGAGCTAAACTCCTCGTCCGTCTTGAAGAAGTTCTCTTCGGTTACGGTGTCGAAGAGTTCTTCATCCAGGTCGGTACAGGATTGGCTCAGCGGCATTAGGAGCACTGCCAGGGCCAATAATTTTAACCAAGTATATTTTTTCATACCTGAAAGATATTTTAAAGTCAAATTAAAATGGTTTTGGATAAGACTGTCGATACATTTCAACTACGAAAGTAAGCATTTGTTTAGGTGCTTTCAATTTCTACTGAAACTTCTCAATGAAATGACAATCTTATACATTTTCTTACAATGAATTGATAGTTACCAGGTCTTCAACATTTTGTGAAGACCTGGTAAAGTAGCTATCAGAAAGTAAACTGTGCGCCAAAGGACACAGCCGCGGAACGGAAGTAAGTGTTCCGGCGATCGATACCGGGCGCCAGCGGGCCGAAAGTACCTGCTCCTCCGTCGCTGAGTCTCGGAGCGGGATCTACACCTCTATAGCCGGTTATATAGAACAACCGTTCTCCCGTAGCATAAACGCGAATGCGGGAGAAAGCCTGCTCGGCGCCGAAGTTAAAGGTATAGCCGATCGAAGCATTGTTCAGGCGCACGAAAGAGGCATCCTCTACGTGAAGGCTGGAAAATTTGGGTGCATCCGTCAGGTTAGCCAGTTCGCCGTCGAAGGAGCTCTCGTACACATTATAAGAGTCAATCGTCGAGGCTGCTTCGTAGAAAGCACGGAAGGTGTTCACCAGGTCGTGTCCGAAGAAGCCGTCGATAAAGAACGAAAAGTCGAAATTACCGAAAGTGAACTGGTTGTTCCAGCCAAACTGCCCGTCCGGCAACCCGTTACCGATGACCGCGCGATCGGCGTTGGTAATCTGCCCGTCGCCGTCGTTATCGGCGTGGATCCAGGAACCGGCATCATCGACGCCGATGTATTCGAGGCCCCAGATCTGACCGATAGGTTTACCTTCCTCGATGCGGATAAGCGGCGTTTCATTCTGTCCCGGGGAACCCAGGTTGGCCACGTCGCGCACTCCACCGAAGTCGAAGGTTTCGGTAGATAATGTAACCAGTTCGTTCTTGAGGTAATAGGTAAAGTTGGCTGAGGTATTCCAAGTGAAGTTGGGATTATTAATGGCCTGATAGCTCAACACCAATTCGAGACCCTGGTTCTGCAATTCTCCGATGTTAATCTGGGTAGTACCGAAAAGGTTCGGCGGAACCGGAACATCAAAGGGAATGATCAGGTCATTGGTCGTAGTACTGAAAAAGTCGATCGAACCGGTCAGCCGGTAATCCAGCAGGGCAAAGTCGATACCTGCCGAGATGTCATCCTTGGTTTCCCATTTCAGGTCCGGGTTGGGGTTGGAAACGGGTGCGTAGCTGGGAATCCATTCGCCGTTAACCAGGAAGAATCCTTGAGGTCCGAAGCGCTGCAGCGAGATGTAGCTGGAGCCGGGCAGGTTACCCGTACGGCCCCAACCGGCGCGCAATTTCAGGTTATCGAAGGGAGTGTTGAACATGTTGCTCAGAGTGACTCCACCACTAACGGCGGGGAATAAGCCCCACTTGTTGTCTTCACCAAAACGAGAGTTACCCTCTCGGCGCAGGCTGGCGCTGAGGAAGTAGGTATCGTCCCAGTTCAACTGCGCGCGGCCGAAAAAGGCGACATTGCGGTAATTGTTTTTATAGCTGAACACAGAACCCAGTCCGTCCTGGAATTCCTGGGAAGCCCCCATATTGTGATAGGAGAAGGCATCAGTGAGGAAGTTACCACCACTTTGTCCGAAGCCCTGGAACGTATATTCCTGGAATTCGTAACCGCCCAGCAGGTTCAGAAAAAGATCGCTGGTGATGTTTTCCTGCCAGTTGATTGTGGAGAGGAAGTACTGCTGCTCCGATTCATCGTTGCGCACTTCGGCCAGGCCGTTGCGATCGGCGCCTACCCAGAAGCTGTTTTTGTCATAGTAGCGGCCTTCGATTTCATTGGTGCGCTCGAAGGAGTACTGAGCGGCCACCGTCAGACCACGAACGATTTCAAATTCACCCCGCAGGTTACCGAGGATGAGTTTGCGCTCAGCGTCGTTGACGTTTTGTTCCAGGATGGCTACCGGGTTATAATAGTCGAACAGCACCTGCTGGAAATAACCGTCATAGCGATCGAATTCCGGACTCGTTTCGTCGCGAATTGGAGAAGTTGGATTGTAGATTGTCGCATAGCGGAACGCTTGGTCAAAACCCCGTTGCTCTCTTCTGGTGGTGCTCGTGATCGCAAAATCGATCTTGAGCCGGTCATTGATAGCGCGCTGGGAGAGATTGAGGCGGGCGTTGAACTGATCGAAGCCCGTATTCATAGCGATTCCCTGGTTATCGCGGTAGTTGGCCGCTGCGCGGTAGGAGAACTTGCCGGTGCCGCCGGAAACGGACAAGTTGTGCGTTTGCGACAAGCCGGTATCCATGATTTCATCGAACCAATCCGTATTCTCGCCGAAATCGGTGATTTGGCCGGCGCCAAATTGCCGGAACTGGTCCGCATCGAGTACGGGAACCGTTTCTGTCGAATAGTCAGCAGTTCCGTAAACATTATAATTAACGGTAGCCGTACCTTCCTGTCCGCGTTTGGTCGTCACGATGATCACCCCACTGGCGCCGCGGGTACCGTAGATGGCGGCGGCAGAACCGTCCTTGAGTACGGAAATAGAGGCGATATCGGAGGGGTCAACCGTATTGAGGTCGGCGCCGATGACACCGTCAATAACGACCAGCGGCTGAGTATTGGCGCCGATAGTTGACAGACCACGCAAGCGAATCTGAGGAGTGGAGTTCGGGTTGTTGCCCGCCTGGGAGATGGTCAGTCCGGCTACTTTTCCTTGTAACAACTGAGCCGGATTGGTGACGTTACCCGCGTTGAAGTCCTTTTCATCAACACTGGTAATCGCACTGGTTACTTCTTTAGCTTTCTGCGTGCCGTAACCCGTTACCACAACTTCTTCCAGCAATTCGCCGGCGGAGAGTTCTACATTGATCACATCGGAATCACCGATGGTAACGCGTTGTGCCGCATAACCGGTATAGGAAAATTCCAGTTGATTGGCGTCTGCCGGGACTTCCAGCGAATAGGTACCGTCGAAATCCGTTATCGTACCGGTGCTGGTTCCTACTACGAGGATATTCGCACCGATCAGTGGTTCGCCGGTTTCCGCATCCGTGACCGTCCCGGTAATAGTTCGCTGGGCTAGGAGAAAATTAGTCATGGTTAAAGCCAGGACCACCAGCAACCATTTCGAGAAATAGTCGACTTTTAGTTTCATACATTACTTTTGTTTAGTTAAGGAAAACATCTGCTGTAAGGTGCAGAAATCTCTTATTGTTCGTGGGATTTTGTAGAGACGGGCAGAGTGGTTTTATTACCTTGTACCTCTCAATTTCCTTAACTTAACCAGTCGATTGTAAAACCCTTAAGCTATTCAGGCATTTTAATAATAGGTGTCTTTTCAACACTAAGCGATTCGTAAAAGTCCTGAATTAGTTTGAAAAAACCAAGTATAGGTAAAAAGATTTTTTTAGCCCGGAAACTGACAAAATTAAATTAGGAATTATTCAGCAGCCTTTTAAATTCTTAATTTCCTGTTGAACGCATAAGTCCTTTATAACGCTGCCTTTACGGTTTTAAAATAAACCTTACATCCCGACTATGAACCGAAAACTGCTCCTCTTTTTGCTTCTTTTTCTGGTCGCTCCATTACTGCGGGCACAGGGTATCTGGGACCTCAACGTTCCGAACAAGACGAAAAAGCTGGAAATTCCCTTTGAGTATGAAAATAACTTCATCATCATTGACCTCACCTTTAACGGCGCCTTTCCACTCAAGTTCATTTTCGACACCGGAGCTGAACATACTATTCTGACCAAACGAGAAATCACCGACCTGCTCGCCATACCCTACGAAAAGCGTTTCACCATCCACGGAGCCGACCTGTCAACGGAATTATACGCCTATCTGGCCCGGGGCATCGACTTGAAGATGAGCAATATCGAATTCACCAATCGCTCTATTCTCGTTTTGGAGGAAGACTACTTTCAGTTTGACCAGGCGACCGGCGCCAATATTCAGGGCATCATCGGCGCCGACCTGTTCCGGCGCTTCGTTGTGCAGATCAATTACCACACACAGAAAATCACCCTGCACAACCCGGCCTACTTTGAGCCCCCCAAAGAGCATTACATCGAGCATCCGCTAGAGATGAAAAGGCACAAACCCTACGTGTACGTCTGCACTCATTTTCAGAACGACACTATTGTAAGCACCAAGCTCTTACTGGACACGGGCGCCGGCCTGGCCCTGTTGCTTTACACCGACTCGCATCCCAACCTCAAGCTGCCACCACAGGTTATCCCCTCCAATATCGGCGTCGGGCTGGGCGGCTTTCTCAAAGGCTTCCTGGGAAGGGTCAACCGGGTAGATGTGGCCGGCTTTCCTTTCGGTGCAGTGGTCACCAATTTTCAGGATATTTACGGTTCGATAGTAGACACCAGCTACATGAACGGCCGCAACGGCATCATCGGCAACCAGCTGCTCAGCCGATTCGACCTGATCATTGATTACATCAACGAAAAACTTTACCTGCAGCCTCTGCCGGGCTACGACGAGGAGTTCAAATATGATCGCAGCGGCATGATGCTGGCGGCTTCCGGCCCCCGGCTCAACGATTTCGTCGTGTACGACATCGTACCCGGCAGCCCGGCCTACCGCGCCCAAATCCGCCCCGGTGATGTCATCAAGGGCATCAATGGCCTGCCCTCCGCCTTTTTCACCCTCGATGATATTACCCGCAAACTAAAAGGCCGCGTCGGTAAGCGTATCAAACTGCGGCTTGACCGGAATGGAAAGAAGGTGAAGGTCAAGTTCCGCTTGCGGGAGATTATCTAGCATTCGAGATGGTTCGAGTTTATTCTGCCGGCCATTTCCTGTAAATAAGCACAAAAAACCTTTGGTGTTCCTACTGAAAGAACGTATCTTTGCACCCAATTTTGTTCAAGAATTCATTTCATCGGTTAATATTACAACGCAAAGACCATGTACGCAATCGTAACCATAGCTGGTCAGCAGTTCAAAGTTGAGGAGGGGCAGGAGCTCTTCGTCCACCAGCTAGAGGCAGCAGAAGGAGACAGCGTAACCTTTGATCAGGTACACCTCCTCGATAATGATGGAACCGTTTCCATTGGCAAGCCGACGCTGAGCGCAAATATCAACGCCACCGTTCTGAGCCATCAGAAAGGCGATAAGGTGATCGTTTTCAAAAAGAAACGCCGTAAGGGATACCGGGTTAAAAACGGCCACCGTCAGCGATTTACTAAAATCAAGATCGACAGCATTCAAGGCTAGTACCCGGCGTCATCCTATTTTTTAACAGCAAAATCTTTCAATCATGGCACATAAAAAAGGCGTAGGTAGTACTGATAACGGCAGAGACAGTATCAGTAAACGCCTCGGTGTAAAACTATTCGGCGGCGCCGAAGCTCGCGCCGGAAACGTCATTATCCGCCAGCGCGGCACCAAGTTCCACCCCGGTGAAAATGTATATATGGGCAAGGACTTTACCCTCCACGCCAAAGTGGACGGCAAGGTCATCTTCCAGAAGAAGCGCCTGAATCGTACTTTCGTCAGCGTTATCCCGGCTGAGCAGGCCGACCTGTTTGATATCGTGAAAGAAGAAAAAGTACCGGTATCGCGCGCTATCGCTCGTGAAGGCAACGGGGAAAAGAAGACTGAAAAGAAGCCGGCAGAACCGAAAAAGAAGGAGAAGGCCGCTCCCGCAGCCGAAGAGAAAGCACCGGAAGCCGAAGCCCGCAGCGTAGAAGAAAAAACGCCGGTGGCAGAGGTAAAGAAAGAAGCAGCTCCGAAGGCAGAAGAAAAAGCCGCCCCCAAGGCGGGTGAAAAGGTCGAACTGCCCAGCGGCAAAAAGATCAAAGTCGATGACCTGAAAGCCATCGAGGGCATTGGTCCGAAGATCGCTCAGCTGCTCAACGACGCCGGTATCAATACCTGGCGGGAACTGGCCGATACAGAAATAGAGAAAATCAACGAAATCCTCGCCGAAGCCGGCAGCCGCTACCAAATGCACGATCCTTCTACCTGGCCCAATCAGGCAGAATTCGCCGCCGAAGGAAAGTGGGCCGAACTGGATGAATACCAGGACCGGCTCAAAGGTGGTCGCGAATAACGAGGAATAGTTTTAGTTTTCATAGCTTTTTACTTTCGCCCTATCCGTCAAAACTGACGGATAGGGCTTTGTCTTTGAGGAGCCTCCATAGCTCCCTTGGCTGCTTCGACTTGCTCTTGATGTGAGGGGCAGATCCCGTCTTTTTTCGTTTCGGGGCTCCAGGAACTCCGGCAGAAACCGAACGATCGTTTTTTCAGCACCCCTACCCCATCGGCCAACCTCCCATGGCTTCCCTACTGACTTCCTCCGACTTCTCGGAGCGAAGCGAAGAGCCGTATGGCCGACTTCTCGGAGCGAAGCGAAGAGCCGTATGGCCGACTTCCGCTTAAACCTCTTCCACCGCCTTCATAGGCAGCCATCCCTGCTCCCCGTCGGACAGACGAACTTTGTACCAATCGCCGATGGTATCGAGTAAATCGACGGTGAGACCTTCATGGAGGGTGATAATCGACTGGCTCTGCTGATCAGGGGCGCTGCGCAAGACGACTTCTTTGGAGAGGATGACCGCTACGTCCGTGTCGCTGCGATAAGCCTGCCGGCCGGCGCCGAGGCCGAAGGGCAGGGCGCTGAGTAATAGCAGGATCACGCCTGCTAAAAAACCCCACTTGCGGTATTTCCGCCGGGGGGCGAGCAGCCAAAGCGCCAGGCCGCCAATACCGGCCCAGAGCAACAGGAGGCCCAGCACGCCCCAGGCTCCGGGGCTGAGCGTTTCCCGCCAGTTACGCCACCAGCGGCTGAGGAAAAATTCGGGAACCTGCTCCAGCTGATCCGGTATTTCCTGCCGGACGACGGTGAGGTTGTGCCGGATGTCGGGATCCCGGGGCGCCAGCAGGCGAGCGCGTTCGTAGTTGAGTACGGCACGCCCCAGTTGATCTGTTTGGTAATAGCTGTTGCCGAGATTGTAATACAGGGCTGCCGATTCAAAACCGGCCGCCACGATGGCCTCATAGGTTTCAATAGCCTCCTCGTAGACCTTGGCCTGATAGGCTTCGTTGCCTTTTTCCATCAACTGCTCCGGATCCAGTGTCTGAGCCGTAGTGAATGGAGAGATAAGCAGAAAAATGATCAGTAAAAATGCGCTCAGGTGTTGCATAGCCGGGTTGGCCTTTTGTTTTTCAGAACGGCGTTTTCAAATTGAAACCCCGCTTTTACAGTTTTTCAGTTCTATTCGACATTGGGTTCTCATCTCCCTTCCGACTTCTCGGAGCGAAGCGAAGAGCCGTATGGCCCACTTCTCGGAGCGAAGCGAAGAGCCGTATGGCCGACTTCCCACTTCCTACCCCTTATCCTCCTCCCGCAAACTCACATCCGGCTTGGCGGTGGCCGGCGGTTCTTTTTTCGGAGGCGGCCGATCAAAAAGATCCCGTACGCTGCGCGGCCGGCGGTCTTTGACCCATCGAAATCCGTCCAGCCGGAGTTCCTGATGATTGATTTTGCCCATGGGGTGTACCGTTCCACTCGGCTGATTCATGAAGCGGATAGTTTCCACCTGGTTGTCGCCCCAGTAGATCATCATTTCGCTGCAGGCCGTTTCGTTGACGCCGATGTAAGCCCCGTAATCATCCAGGGCGTAGTAAATCGCCTCAGCATTGCCAATCACCTCCATGCGGTCGATGTTATCATTCTTAAAAAAGGCGGTGATATCTTTCCCTTTGATCTGGTTGAAAAAGATTTCATCGCTGGAGTTGATGATCAGTCCTTTATTAGTCAAAAAGACGCGGTCGATTTTATCGTCTTTCAGCTGCATCCGGATAGTATCGGCGGTAAATTGAGATGTATCGGACCAGACGATAGGATCCTCATAGAACCGAAAGACAGAATCGCGGGAGTTATAGGTGAGGGAATCGCACAAAGCCTGCATATCATTTTTAAAAATGCGCACGTCGTGATAGGCCAGCAGCAGGCGACTGCTGTCGTTTT
>Ga0102940_1000865_pt1 | contig 20353 bp, 16 predicted proteins | sample SalPonR2_C_D1_MG_FD_78215 | JGI IMG/M metagenome (GOLD analysis project Ga0102940, IMG submission 78215) | Salt pond soil microbial communities from South San Francisco under conditions of wetland restoration - Salt Pond MetaG R2_C_D1_MG | ecosystem: Environmental > Aquatic > Marine > Intertidal... | reverse complement strand
GGGGTGGTGAGACCCTCCGAGGCTGGGGATGAAGCCCGTCCCCGAGCGGGTGGTGACAACCACCGTTCAGCAGACGATGAGACCAGGAGTCGCGATGAGTCTGATCTCGGGTTCGATGCGGCTCAGGCGCTGGGAGATGTGGTGCGTCGCGGGTTAAAACGAATCTTGCGCCATTCTCGGGGCACCGATGCCGAGGTGGCTACGGCCTATCGCACCGAGTTTGAGCGGAGGATGAAGGGCGAACGGGCCGGCCTTGCGGGACATACCACGGCCTACATCGGCGTAAACACGCTCCTGATAGGACTGTGGGCGTGGGGCGGCGCCCAGTTCCCGTGGTTTCTGATTCCCGCCCTGGGATGGGGGATTGGATACCTATCCCACCGGGTCGCCGTAAAGACTCGTGAACGAGAGCTCGAGCAGGTGGAGGCGATGCGCACCCCCACGCGCCGCCAGCTGCAGCTCCACCGGCGGCTGTGGAAGATCCGACGGGGGTTTCGCGGTCACGTGGCAAGCAATGTGATGACGATGGTTTTGCTGGGTACGATCAATATTATTACCCGGACGCCCGTTCCGTGGGCGCTGATTCCGATCGGCTTCATGGGCATGGGCCTTATGACCCATTGGCGAAAGACGCGTGATGAAGAATCCGACGTGCTGGACCAACTGGAGGCCACTGGGTTCTCGTTAGAGCACTCCTCCGGTGGGGGTGATCGGTGGCGCCGGAGTTCCGAGTCCAGCCCGGATAGCCCCGCAGCGGAGGCCAAGTCGATTCGCGGGGAATTGCTCAAGGAGCTGCGATCCATGAAAGAGGCGGAGCGCCCGCTTGGAAGTGATTTCAAAGATGTATTGGATACCTATGTTGACCAAGTTGAGGCGCTCACTACTGCCCTCCGGGAGGTGGACGCTCTGATCGCCGGAATTCCTATTTCGGATCTCGAGGCGGATCGTCGCCGCTTAGAAGAGCAGCTGTCCCACGCCACGGACAGTCGATTAGCGGCGGAATACCGCCGTAGCATCGAACAGATCGACACGCAGCGACAATCGTATTCCGAGCTCAAGGCCGAGCGCGAGATGCTGGCGTTGCGTACCAGCACGGCGGTGGGGGCGCTCAAGCAACTGAAGATTGACGTGGTGCGGGCGAGAAGCAGTCGCAGCCGCGTGGCTGAGAGCTCACTGGAGGATCTCCGGGCGCGCAGTTCCGACCTCAGCCAGTATCTGAGCGACTTGCGCCACGCGTACGAGGAGCTCGATTAGCCGCCGAGTGGGCAGTGGCTCGGTTGCTCACCCCGCCACAGCGCTACGGCGCGTTAGCGCCCGCCTGCGCGTGCGCGCAACTCATCAAACGCCGCTTGATCCGTTTCAAACCGTTGGGCTGCCTCGCCAATGCGAATGATCTCTACTCGGCGCATGCGGTCTCCCTGACGAATAGCATCCACCACGCGCTGACCATCCACCACCCGTCCAAACACGGCGTGGCGGCCATCCAACCATGGAGTTGGCTCATGGGTGATGAAAAACTGACTACCGTTCGTGTTGGGGCCGGCGTTAGCCATGGAGAGGATGCCGGCACGGTCGTGGCGGAGTGAGGCATCGAACTCATCAGGGAAGCGATACCCCGGTCCGCCGCGACCGGTACCCTGCGGATCACCGCCCTGGATCATGAAGTCGTCGATTACTCGATGAAAGGTAAGACCATCATAGAAACGCGGTGAATCCTCCCGAGAGTGTTCGATGGTACCTTCCGCGAGGCCCACGAAGTTGATCACGGTCATCGGGACCTTCTCATATTCCAGAGAGATCAGGATTGAATTGGCGCCGTTTACGGTGCGGCTGGTCTCGATTCGCGCATACATGCCGGGCTCCAGGTTCTCGTTTGCTTGAGCCGCCACTACCCATATCGGAGCCATCGCCAGCAGCGATACCAATGCTGCGCGCAGGAAACCTCGTGTTTTCATCATTACACCTCCTGAACCGGGATAACCCGGAGCCGCACAATTCCGTTGATAGCACGGATCGTGTCTGCAACCGAGGAATCGACGGTACTGTCTATATCGATAATATTGTAGGCCAACTCACCTTGGTGGCGATTGATCATGTCCGAGATGTTGAGCCCCGCTTCTGCCAGAATGGTGGTGACTTGTCCCACCATATTCGGCACGTTACGATTAATAAAGACGATGCGATCGCCCCCATCGCCATCCATAGCACAGTTGGGAATATTCACACCGTTGCGGATATTTCCCCGCTCAAGGTAGTCCGCCAGTTGTCGCGCAGCCATAACCGCAGAGTTGGTCTCCGCTTCCGGTGTAGACGCCCCTAAGTGCGGAATCGTCACCACGCCGTCCACGCCAATCAGATCGCCCTCCGGGAAATCGGTAACGTACCGATTCACGGTACCATCCTCGATCGCGGCAAGGACCGCCGTGTCATCAACCAGGCCTCCGCGGGCAAAGTTGAGTATCCGTAGTCCCGGTTTCGCGCGACGCAAAAGATCGGTACCGATCAGGTTCTTCGTAGCGTCGTTTAACGGAGCGTGGAGAGTAACATAGTCCACCTCGCCAATCAGCGCTTCCAAGCTTCCGGCGCGGCGCACCGCGTGAGAGAGCCCCCAGGCGTTTTCCACCGAAAGATACGGGTCATACCCGATCACCTCCATTTCCAAGGCCTCACCGATATTGGCTACCATTACTCCGATCGCCCCGAGACCAATTACGCCCAGTTTCTTCCCGGCAATCTCCGGTCCGGCGAAGGCGCTCTTTCCCGATTCAACCTCTTTGGCCACATCGGTGGTAGAAGGATCCAAAGTCTGCGTCCACGTATAGCCGTCGATGATTTTGCGACTGGAAAGCATCAGTCCAGCGACCACCAACTCCTTTACGCTATTGGCGTTGGACCCGGGAGTATTAAACACCACGATTCCCGCATCCGTACACCGTTCCACCGGAACGTTGTTCACCCCTGCACCGGCGCGGGCAATTGCTTTCAGGGAGGCTCCAAACTCGATGTCATGCAGCTTCGCGCTGCGAACCAGAATCGCGTCGGGGTCTTCAGTATCGGAACTGACCTGGTGGCCCCGATCTTCCAGGATCGCGATCCCTTCCGGGGCGATCTTATTGTAGGTACGAATACGTGCCATGATGAAGGGAGGCTACACGTAACCCCTGTCAGTTTCAACTGACCATGTTTTTTACTATACTTCCGCCCCATGCAGTTTTCGCGATTTGGAACTACGCTGGGTGGCCACACTGGGATCATGGACCTCATGGACGATATGGGTCGAGCTTTGGCCGGCTCCGAAAAGAAGTACATGCTCGGTGGAGGAAATCCCGCGCACATCCCGGAAGTTGAGGCGGTATGGCGCGAGCGCATGCAGGAGGTCCTTGATGAGGAAGGAGCGATGGAACGTATGTTGGGAAACTACGATTCCCCGCAGGGGCAGCCGGCGTGTATCGAGGCGCTTACGGCACTCCTCAATCGTGAATTCCAATGGGGTCTCACACCCCAGAACGTAGCGATTACTAACGGGAGCCAAACGGCGTTTTTTATCCTGTTGAATATGCTCAGTGGTCCACGAGAGAACCGCGGACGTGCCGGAACTGAGAGCGCCGGCGGGCGCATTCTTTTTCCCCTGATGCCGGAGTACATCGGATACGCTGACCAGGGCCTGGAACCACACGCGTTCGTGGCGTGTCGGCCCCAGATTGAGCGCATAGATGAACATACCCATAAGTACCACATCGATTTTGAGGCGGTGGAGGCGCAGCTCATAGCCGCGCGGAGTGGGACCGAATCGCCAATTACCGCGATCTGTGTGTCTCGACCAACCAATCCCTCGGGCAACGTCCTCACTGATGAGGAGATGCATCGCCTGGATGCGCTGGCGCAGCGTTACGAGGTACCGCTGATTATCGACAACGCCTACGGCATGCCCTTTCCGCACATCGTGTTTGACGACGTGGTCTCCGGCCCGGCTCAACCGATGTGGAACGAGAACATCGTTTTAGGGATGAGTCTCTCGAAGATCGGCCTGCCAGGGACGCGCACCGGGATCATTATCGGCTCCCGGGAGATTGTCGCTGCCCTGAGTCGGGCCAATGCGGTGTTGAGCCTCGCGAACACCACCGTGGGGCAGGTGCTGGTGGAACCGCTCCTGCGGGACGGGCGGATCCTGGAGCTATCGCGGACGGTGATTCAACCGTTTTACCGAGAGCGAGCTGAGCGCGGCCGACGCTGGATCTCGGAGGCGTTTCACCCGGAGGTACCGTTTTCTCTGCACCGTACCGAGGGAGCACTCTTTCTTTGGCTCTGGCTACCGGAACTGCCGATCACTAGCCGCAAACTGTACGAGCGGCTCAAGGCGCGTAATGTGATCGTCGTTCCCGGAGAGTATTTCTTCTTTGGGGACCCGGAGATCGAGCACTGGGACCACTCGCACCAGTGCCTGCGGATCAATTATGGCCAGGAGCCGGCGGATACCCAGGCCGGTCTGGAGATAATCGCCGATGAGGTAAACTCCCTGTGGCGATAACACATCGGGAACAACGGTCCTGGGGAATCGCCGCGCTTCTAATTGGTTTGGCCTCAGCGTATGTTGTGCACGGATTGTGGGAGGGCGGGTTTGCTGGAGCAGATCCCACCGAGCGGGACCGAATTCTGGTTTTGGTGGGGGTAGCCGGCGCGGTGGCCACTGCCTGGTTCGGGCACGCCTCGTACCCGCGCGTTCACAACTTTAAAATCTACGCGCTGGCGGTTGGGGCGGCATCGGTTTCGGTGATCGCAGTGCTTTTGGTATTTGGGCTGCCCCTCGTGTTTGATCTGATCGGTACCGCGGTCTTTCCCGCGGCGGTCTTTCTCGGATATGCCTCGGTGTTGTTCGTGCTGCTGGTCACGGTGGTCGCTCCGGAGTACGTGGGGTATCGATCAACGGTGCGCATGACGATGATCATGGTGGGGATCATTGCAGCCGCATTCGCTGGGGGGCTTCTGATCCCGGCGGTACGGGTGGTGCTGGCGGAACAGCTGTTTGTATTGCGTGATCTGCGCTCCACGGTGTTCTGGGTGTTCAGTTCGGTGGCGGCGGCGGTACTTCTCCTCTCGCTCTTTACCGAAACTCATAGCTTCGGCTTGGGAGGAATTCACGCGGGGTCCGTGCTTTTGCTTTCCGTGGGATGGCTACCGCCGAACGCGGATCTTTTGTTGCAGGGAATGGTTTTGGCATGGTTGCCGGTGGTAATCGCGATCGGGACGCTGTTCCACTGGTTCCAGCGACTGGAGAATCGTGCGTCCTACGATCCTCTGCTTAGAATTTACAATCGCGGGTGGTGTGATGAAGTTCTTGCGGAGCAAAGTCGCCTTGATACGCGCCCTCCGTTGGGAATCGGGCTCATCGACTTGGATCACTTCAAGGCGATCAACGATACTCACGGCCACGACATGGGAGATGCGGTGCTTCAGGAGATCGCCCAGAGGATCCGGCTGCAAGTAGTCCCTCGGGGAAGCGTCGCGCGGTACGGCGGCGAGGAGCTCATTGTGTTTGTTTCCAATGCGGCAGAAGATGAGCTCCGCGCGCTCATGGAAGAGGTGCGCGCCACGGTGGAATCCGCGCCGGTGAAACACCGCAAAACCTCGGTTGCAGTTACCTGCAGTATCGGGTGTGCGGTACGCACCGAGCGGGACCAGCCGCTTACCGAGGTGCTCAAAGCCGCCGATCGCGCAGTGTACGCCGCAAAGGACCATGGCCGTAACCAGGTTCGTCTGGGACGATTGCGGCGCAAGTCGTAGGGTCCGCTGCCGGTACCTACGCGGTGCTGTGCTGCTCCCGGAACTTCTCCACTTCCCACCCTCTGACAAATTCAATCTGGTCTTGCGGCATGAATTGCGATCCGCCGAAGCTCTCGGCATATGCGGCGATCTGTAAGGCATTGAGAAACAGGAGTCGCGCAATTTCCGTTTTTCGCTCCGTGGGTGTTACCGCTACTGCCCCTCGTCCGCGAATAACGACGACCTTCGGCGGACCGTTTTCGTCGTGAACGTAGTCGTGTACGGCGTGAAGCACTTCCGATTGCAGTACCTGCGGCGAGTTTGTCCCGGAAGGCAGGTTTACATAGCACGGGCGATGTCCGCTGTATACGATATGGTCCGGACTAAACGCGGAGGAGATCGGTTCCATCGCCTCCGGTGATGCGGCGCGTCGCTGGAGCTCGGGATTGGTGAAGGCGGTGACCACCGGCACTTCCAACGCGCTGCCGTGCGCGGCATACATCTCGGCCAATGCTCGAGCAACCGCCTCCGCCGGCTCGCGAAGGGGGTCGGTGTCGCGCTGCTCGGGAGTCATCTCAGGGAATCGATCGATCGCGGGCCGGACCGTTGCTGTTACGGTTTCGTGGAGGGCATCGATCTCCTCGATGGTGTCTGCCGCAACCACCAACCCGTGGTTCTGCATGATAACGATCTTCGGCCACGCACCGTTGTGATCTGTGAGCCACTGATCTATGCGGTTCTTCATATCCCGGGCGAGGGTATACCCGGGATCGATCGTAGGCACCCACAGTGCACGCTCCCCGAACAGTTCTCGCACGGTAGCCTCACCCCGGCGGGCGCATGTGATCCCGTTGAGCATAGTGGGGTGGGTGTGCACCACAAAGCGTTGTGGAAACAGCGCGTGCATCAGCGTCTCGACGCTCGGGCGGCGATCGGCGCCACCGCTGGCGCCGCCCTCGGCTCGCGCCGCCATAAGATCCGCAAGCGCTTTTTGCTCCCGCTCATCAGCCTCAGTAGGATACACGGTGTTCCAGATTTCCGCCAACGCGGCGCGGTCCATCGCCACAAACTCTTCGGCGGCGATGGATGCCAACGTCGTTCCGGAGGATTTGACCCACATCGTGTGCTCATCTTTCACGGAGGTGTTACCCCCACCGGCGATAACCCAATCGTATCCTTTGCCATACCGATGGGACAGTGCAACAAGTTCATCTACTGCATTCATATCGTGTGTGTTGTTCCTTTGGTGCGGGCCGCCGCAGGACTTCAGTCGCGGCTGGTCAGCACGTCATCTTCGTATTTCTTGACCTCATCCAGCCACGCGGGCCCCACGGGTACTTCATGGCGTTCGCAGAACATGTCCCAGACCGCACCAAACGGCAGTGTCTTGGCTTCTTCCAGGAGAGCCAGACGATCACCCAGCCGTCCCTGAAGCTCCGCGTCCAGCACGCGGCCTCTTGGCTCCAGGAGGGCATACAGCGCCGCTTTTAACGATGAGCGGAGTCCGATCACCCACGCACTGACCCGGTTAATACTTGCGTCGAAAAAGTCTACCGCCAAGAATACTCTGTGCCATGCGTCGGCGCGGGCTATTTCCCGCATAATCGCTTTGGTCTCTTCATCAAAGAGTACCACATGATCACTATCCCAGCGAACCGGTCGGGAGACGTGGAGCATTAATGTATCCAGGAATGGCAGCAGGGCACTAATCTTCTCACTAATAGATTCGGTGGGATGGTAGTGCCCGGCATCCATGGTAAATAGGATCTTCCGCGAAAGGGCATAGGCCAGATAGAAATCATGGCTTCCGGCGACGTAGCTTTCCGAGCCGATACCGAAGAGTTTACTCTCCACCGCATCCAAGGTGTGAGCGGGGTCATACGGTGTTTCAAGGATCGTATCCAGGGACTCCATAAGCAGGCGACGATGCACGAGCCGGTCTGCCGGCTGATCTTTCCACCCGTCCGGCATCCAGAAGTTGTTGGTGCTGGGGCGTTTCTGTGCTTTGCCCATGGCCGCGCTAATTTCCCGGCAGCGCCGCCCGTGCTCGATCCAGAAATCCCGCGTTCCTTTGTCCCGGCTGGCGATCGTAAACCCGTCGTCCGCCTTGGGGTGCGAAAAGAAGGTGGGATTGAAATCCAGGGCGATGCCCAGATGCTGTGCCCAGTCTATCCAGCGCTGGAAATGAGATACCTCGATTTCGTCCCGATCAACCTTCTTGTTTTCAGGGTGCTCCAGGTACATGGCGTGTAAGTTGAAGCGGTGTGTTCCGGGAATAAGCCGGGAGGCAAACTCAAAATCTTGGCGGATCTCGTCAGCGGTGCGTGCCCTTCCGGGATACGATCCGGTAGCCAGGATTCCACCGCCGGTGATCTGGCCCACGCCTTCGAGACCTCCCAAATCGTCCGCTTGCCAGCAGTTGATGCTGATCGCAACATCTTCCAGTTGGCGGAGGGCCTCATCCGTATCTATTCCCAATTCGGCGTATTGTGCGCGGGCATCCTCGTAGCGTGTGGTGATGTTCGAACGAGCCATGGCGACCTCCCATATATTATTGCCAGAATCTTACCATGGTGACGGTCATCGCGCGATGGACAAAGGTACCGAATCGATGTACGTTTTTGTCACGTGCCACAGATTTCGCGCAACCACGTCCAGTACTTCGTTCCTCCCCCGGAGGTGCGAGCGCTCGGAATTCACTGTCTCGATGCCGGCGCCGCGTGGACACCTCCCGGCTTTGCGTATCCGCTGTTACCGGAACAACATCCTCGACAGTACCGTACCGTGGCGGCCACTGGGCGCCGGCTCGCGGAATATCAGGTGGTATACATTGCGCAGGGTGCCGGGTGGTTCGAGAATGCTGCACATGTCACGGCGCCGGTGGAGGCGGGTACCGTCTTCCTGCTGCGCCCTACCGATTGGCACCGGTACGCTCCCAATAGTGACTCGGGGTGGCAGGAGTTCTGGATCGGGTTTAGCGGTACAGAGGTTGAGCGTCTGTGGCGTACGCTTGCCCTTGGTGAAACCCGGGCGGTGGTAGTAGGTCCGGGCACGCAGGAAGACCTGAATTATCTGTTTTTGCGCGGGCTTCGCCTGTCGGTGCAGCCACGAGTGCCGGAGCAAATAGAGCTGGCCGGTGTCCTGCAGGAGCTCCTGGGTCGGATAGCCCGGGCGTTGCAGGTCACTGAGACTGATAGTCGATCCGATCATCGCTTCGAGCGCGCTCGGGAGTTGATGTTGGAGCACCTTCATACCCATATTGAAAGTACCCAGCTGGAAACACACGTGGGCTGTAGCCGATCCACGCTGCACCGATTGTTTTTGCAACGCACCGGAACGTCTCCGTACCGATACTACTTAGGGCTCAAGATCAATGCCGCCAAATGGGAGCTGGCCCACACCGGCCATACCATTAAAGAGATCGCCCGAAGGCACGGATTCAGCGATCAGTACCATTTCTCCCGGGTGTTTTATGAGATTGTCGCCGTTCGGCCGAGCCGGTGGCGTACGAATCACCAGACGGCCCCTGCGGGCACACAAACCAAGTAAGGAATACCTATGGAACATGACAGTGAATACGATGCACATCGCCTGGATCTCCGGAATCTTCGTATGGATGATTACCCCCAAGTAAAAACCCTCATGGACACCGTGTATCCGGATTTGGACGGCGCGTGGCCCAAGCAGGTAATCGCAGCGTTGATTCAACGGTTTCCGCAGGCGCAATTCTGCATCGAGGATAACGGAAAGATTGTGGCAGTAGCTCTCACCGTACGGGTGGACTATCAACGCTTTTCGGTGGCTCATAGCTACGAGGAACTGTTGGAGGGGAGCTCTTCGGTGCTCCACAATCCCCACGGTGATGCGATGTACGGACTCGATGTCTTCGTTGATCCAGAGTACCGAGGATACCGGCTGGGTCGACGCGTCTACGACGCACGCAAAGAACTATGCCGGGAAGAAAACTTTCGGGCTATCCTTGCCGGTGGCCGGATTCCCGAGTATCACACGTTTGCCGCAGAAATGAGTCCCCAGGAATACATCGAGAAGGTGAAGCGGCAGGATCTGTACGATCCGATTCTTACGTTTCAGTTGGCCAACGATTTTCAGGTGAAGCGGGTGTTGGAGGACTATAACCCCGATGATCTGCGTTCTCACGGAAACGCCACGCTTCTGGAATGGGTGAACATATTCTACCAGCGGAACCAGCCGGCTCTGGTGAACGCTCCCAAGCGCACCGTTCGGGTGGGTATGGTTCAGTGGCAAATGCGGCGCGTGGCCTCATTGGAAATGCTTCTTGAGCAGGTGGAATTTTTTGTGGACGCGATTGCCGATTACCAGAGCGATTTTTGCGTCTTTCCGGAATTCTTCAACGCCGCACTTATGGGGCTCGGCGATCAGGAGACCAGCGTTGCTGCCGTGCGCCACCTGGCAACCTATACGTCGCAGGTGTGCGATGCGCTCTCTCATTTCGCGGTGACCTACAATGTCAACATCGTAGGCGGGAGTATGCCGGAATTGCACGTGGACGATGACGGCACCGAAACGATGTACAATGTGGCCTACCTCTTTCACCGCGATGGAAAAATTGAAGCGCAGTATAAGCTTCATATTACGCCACAGGAGAGTTGGAGTTGGACGATGCACGGGGGCTCGAGCCTTCGTGTCTTTGATACGGATGCCGGTAAGATCGGAATTCTGGTGTGTTACGATGTGGAGTTTCCGGAGCTGGCCCGCGTGATGGGTGAGCGCGGCCTGGAGATTTTGTTCGTACCGTTCTGGACCGATACCAAGAACGGGTACCTTCGGGTGCGGCGCACCGCCCAGGCTCGGGCGATCGAGAATGAGTGTTACGTAGCGATCACCGGCAGCGTCGGAAATCTCCCGCGGGTGGACAACGTGGATATCCAATACAGCCAGTCGGCGGTGTTCTCACCTTCCGACTTTTCGTTTCCCCACGATGCGATTATGGCTGAGAGCACTCCCAACACCGAAATGACCCTGCTCGTGGATCTTGATCTGGATAAGTTAAAGCAGCTCCGTTACGAAGGTTCGGTTACCAACTACAAGGATCGCCGGCTCGATCTGTACCATGTGAACTGGATCGGCGAGTGACCGCCGGGCGTCCCGCATAAAAAAACGCGGCCGCCCCCCAAGGGACGGCCGCGCACATCCTACGCGGATACTCGGTGTTTAATACACGTCTTTCCATTCGTCGATGTTGTCGGCATCAAAACGGAAGGGGGCACCCAAAAGTACCTGCGTTCCCCCGTCACCGGACTCAACGATCTCGAATTCACCAAGGCGACCAGCGGAGAACGTTTCTCCCACAGCACCGGTAATCTCACCCGAGGTAAGCGCCGTGGCGGCATACGCGGTGAGATAGCCCACGTCAATCGGGTTCCAGAGGAACATGTAGGGAGTGGCACCATTTTCGATGTACTCAGCCATCTCCGAGGGGAGGCCGAGACCGGTTACGTACACATCGCCGATCAAGTCCCGGTCGGTAATCACGCGACCCGCCGCGGCAATACCGACGGTGGTGGGCGCAATGATGACTTCCAGATCGGGATAACTCTGCAGGAGCGCTTCCGTCTCGCTCACCGACTTGTCGCGCAGGTCATCGCCATAGGCAACCCGCACCAATTCCAGGTCGGCGTACTGATCGGGATTCTCTTCCAGCTCGGTACGCATCCACTCGATCCACAGGTTCTGGTTGGACGCCTGACTGGTGGCGGAGAGGATCGCGATGTCCCCGGCGCCGTCGGCCATGTCATAGGCGGCCTGGATCAGTGTGCGACCAATCATCTCGGAGTCGGCCTGGTTAATATGAACCATGCGGCTGTCCGGATTCACCGCGGAGTCTGCAGACAACACTGCGAGACCGTCATCCATCGCGCGGGAGAGCACCGGTTCCAGAGCATCAAAGTCATTACCGGTGATGCTGATCGAGGCGACTTGCTGAGCCACCAGCTGATCGATGATTTGGATCTGCGCTTCCGCCGTGGGCTGGTCGGGAGCACGGAGGATCGCTTCCCCACCTTGCTCAACGATACCCTCTTCAAACCCCTCCATTTGCTTTTCACCGTACGGGTTACCGGTGTTCTTGAAGACGAACGCGTGGCGTTCGGCCCCGTCCTGCTCGCCGCTTCCGCTTGCAAACAGCACCGCCGCCGGCGCTGCCGCCAGCATTACAATCAGTAGTGAAATGACTACTTTTCTCATAGGGAGACCTCCTGTTGTTTTCTCTCGACTTACATAGCAACGCTACACCGTCGAGTTGATCTTCTTCTTACTTCTAAACCGAATTCGATGAACCAGAACCGAGACGATCAGCAGCGAACCGATCACTACCAGCACCAGCGGTGCCTGGAGATTCGCCAGTCCCATCCCATAGCTCAAGAATCCGATGATAAATACCGCGAGAATCGGGCCGCCAATTCGTCCGATGCCGCCGCTGGTGCTCACGCCGCCCAGTGCCACCATGGCGATCACCTCCAACTCGTATCCGGTGGCCACGTTGGGCCGGGTGCTTCCCATCCGGGAGGTGAGGAATAGTGCCGTCACGCCCGCCATAAGTCCGTTCAGGGCGAACACCGTAAACACCACTCGGTCTACGTTAACTCCCGAGTAGCGGGAGGCCATCGCGTTCCGGCCCATCCCGAATACCGCGCGCCCGAAGGTAGTCTTGTGGAGCAGGAGCCCAAAGGCGATTGCCGTCAGGATGAATACGAGAAAGATAAACGGAACTCCCAAGATCTCTCCCCATCCGAGGAAAGAAAACCAATCCGGGAAGCCTCCGGAGGCCTGGTCCCCAAGGATGATGTAGGCGATCCCCCGGTAGATAATCATCGTAGAGAGCGTAACGATGACAAATGACAGCTCCTTAAATTTGACCAGGAGCCATCCGTTGATCGCACCGCCCAGCCCAGCGATAGTCAGGCACAAGAGCATCGCCAGCGGCATGGGAAGCCCGGCGTTATAGGAAGTGGCCATAATTACCGCTGAGAGTGCCACGGTGGATCCCACCGAGATATCGATCTTCGCCAGGATCAGCACGAACATCATGGGAAAGACGATGAACGCCTTGTCCAGAAACGTGGCCGGCGTGCGGATAAAGGTGTTGAGATTGAGGAAAAACGGGGAGATCCACGTATTTACCGCAATGACCAGCAACAGTACGCCCACCAAGAGCCACTCCCACTGAAAGAAAAACTCCCGCCAGTTGCGCTCGCGGGTAATGCCGATCCGTATTTGATCGCTCATTGCATGCCTCCGTTAAATTGCCCGCCGCCGGAGCGCGTTGCGTTGGGTGTTACGGCGAACCAGGACGTTGGTTATTACCGCCGCCAGTACTACAAATCCTTGGATGCCTTGCTGCCAAAAGGGAGAAACATCAATTAAAGGAAGCGCGTTTGCCAAGATGCCAAGCATAAGCGTTCCCAAAAGGAGTCCGGACAGTCTGCCCACGCCGCCGGTGATGCTCACGCCGCCGAGAATGCATGCGGCGATCACCTGGAGCTCGTACCCAATGGCGGTATTTCCCTGGGCAGAGGCAAACCGCGCTACCCATAGCACACCTGCCAAACCGGCGAGTCCGCCCATGATCGAGTACACTAAGAAGATGAGCCGGCGCTTGGGGATTCCGGAAACCTCCGCCGCGAGCGGGTTTGACCCGACCGCATAGATGCGCCGTCCGGTACGGGTGTGGTTGATGAAGAATCCTGCCACCACATAGACCACCACGGCGATCATTATCAGATTATTTATTCCCAGGGTATTCCCGGTGGCGATCGCTTTGAACTCCGTCGACATCTGGTAGGAGCTCACCCATTGGCCCCCGCTTACCACGTAGGTGAGGCCGCGGACCACGTTCATCATGCCGAGCGTTGCAATAACGGGCAGAACATCAAAGCGTGCCACTAAGACACCAGTCATCATACCGATCGCCGCTCCCAAGACGGTACTCAAGAGGATCGCCACAATGGGAGGAATGCCAGGAATCCCGGCAACGGTCAGTGCGGTAACCATGCCGGTGAACGCCATAATCGAGCCTATCGAAAGATCGATTCCCCGCGTTACCAGCACCAACATCATTCCCACCGCCAGAATCGCCAAGATCGAGGTATTGGTGAGCATGGCTGCTATATTCTGGGGCGTGAGAAACGCCGAGTTTCGCGCCTGAATCGCCAGTGATAGGACAACGATGAAAATGAGAAGTCCCAGTTCCCTGAGATTTTCAGTAAATACAATGGATCGTTTCGCCATTACGCGTGCTCCGCCTCGGTAGATGCCACCATCGCTGCGTTCAGAATCTCCTCCTGTGTTGCTTCTGCGGTAGTGAGGTGCGCGGTAACGCGGCCCTGCTTCATGACCACGATCCGATCGCTCATGCCCAGGACTTCCGGCATCTCCGAGGACACCAGCAAAATCCCGTAGCCTTGTTCCGCGAGATCGCCAATGATTTCACAGATCGCGGCTTTCGCGGCTACGTCTACGCCCTTGGTGGGCTCATCCAAGATGATCAGCTTCAAGGGCCGGCTGAGCGCTTTCGCCACCACGACCTTTTGCTGGTTGCCTCCTGAAAGGGTCATGGCGGACGTGAAAATCGAGTTCGCTTTTACGGTGAGCTTGTCGGATAACTGGCCGGCCACTACTCGCTCCCGATCTTCATTGAGCCAGCCGTGGTCGGAGAGACTCGCCAGGGAGGGAAGTGTTATGTTTTTGCCGATTTCCCATTCCAGAATCAGGCCCTGCAGCTGCCGATCTTCCGGTACGTGGCCGATTCCCAGCTTCAGGGCATCCATGGGGGACTGCGGTGCGATCTTTTCGCCGTTGAGATAGATTGTGCCTTCGTCTGCGGGATATACCCCGTATAGCGATTCGCAGACCTCGGTCCTCCCGGCCCCTACAAGACCGGTAAGCGCCACGATCTCACCGGCGCGCACATCGAAGGAGACACCCCGGTAGAAGCCGGTTCGTGATAGATCTTCCACCCGGAGTATCTCTTCACCGAAATGCACCGTGCGTTTGGGATACATCTGGGAGATTTCACGACCAACCATCGCTACGATCAAGGCGTGTTGTTCGATTTCAGCGGCGTTCCACGAGCCTACATACTGCCCGTCGCGGAATACCGTGACCCGATCGGCGAGCCGCTCGATATCCTCCATGCGATGGGAAATAAAAATGACGGCCACACCGGTGTCGCGGAGTCCCTCAGTAATGCGATAGAGCTCTTCGCTTTCATGATGGGTGAGTGCCGCCGTGGGTTCGTCCATGATGATGATGCGCGCCTGAGTGGATAGCGCCTTGGCGATTTCCACGATCTGCTGTCGAGCCACGGAGAGTGATCCCATGCGCTCTCGGGAGGTGAAGTTGGCGTCTAACTGTTCCAGCAACGCCTGCGCCTCTTCATGCATCCGTCGCCAATCGATGCGCCGCGTCACGGGACGAACACGCTCATGGCCCATGAAGATATTCTCCGCCACGGTGAGATCGGGGTATGAGGTGACGTGCTGGTAAATTGCCGCTACGCCCGCCCGTTGCGCTTCCATCGGGTTTTTGAACGCTACCGTCTCGCCGTCAATAACGATCTCACCGGTATCCGGGGTATGCACGCCGGTAATGATCTTGATGAATGTAGACTTGCCGGCACCGTTTTCTCCCATGAGCCCATGAATCTCACCGGGGCGAAGATCGAAGTGCACGTTGTCCAACGCGCGCACTCCCGGGAAGAGCTTCGATATACCGTTCAGTTCAAGTATTGTCTGGTCGGACAAGTGCAATCCTCCTCGGATTTAGTCCATGTAGAACATTTCATCCAGCGGATACACCACTGGTGAGCCGTCGGGGTTGGTCTCCATCAGGTCTGCCATATAGTCCCACCATCGGCGCATGACCTCCAATTCCGGAAGCTGAGCACTAGTGTTGTGCTCGGTAAGTTTCTGGGAGGCGTACAACGTGTTGGTGCGGGGGTCCAGATAGATCCCGTAGTCTCGGATTCCTGCTGCTTCCAGGGCTGAGACCAATTCCGGCCAGATCTCATCATGCCGCTTCTGGTATTCATCCCGGACGCCGGGTTTCAGCTGCATCGCAAATGCGGTTCGCTTCATATCAGCACACCTTTTCTACCGGAACACCCAACAGGCTTCCGAGTTTCTCAATGCGATCCGCCACGTGCCCGATACCAATCGCGCAGTGGTGTGACGGTCCCAGATCGGCCCAGCGCTCGATAAACTCCCGTGGAGGCAGTGAAAACCGGTACCGACTGTTGGTATTTCCGATATGCAGGACGGGACCCGGAACGCTCTCGCCTTCGGCGGTGATCATGTAAACCCCGTCTGGGCTCTCACAGACGGACAACAGTGTCACCGGACCGTGCTGTACCGTCATTTGAATAGAGAGACCCTTTCCCGGTTTGCCGTGATATACGGGCACGGGCACCAGCCCCACCGGTCCTTCGGCGATAACAGGATGCGCAGGACCGTCGTGTCCGAGAAGCACCACGCCCTCGTTGAAATCCATCGCGTAGAACTCCGAAAACGAGCCGCCAGCGCCGAAGCTATCCATGATTTTCATCGCCTGCGCGTTTTTGATCTCGCATTCTCCGGCTACCGGAACGTTCTCGCCGGTGAGGAGCGTGTTCCCCGCGATGACCGAGGTAACGATATCTTCATGGGTGGAGCCGGAAGTTCCTTCGTAGTAATACGCCAACGATCCGAGTTGATGGCTAGAGACGAGCTTGTCCAACGCCACCGACGTCTGCGCGGCGCGTTGTAGCTCGTCCGCCTCACATTCACGAGTTACCTCGAACTTCTGTCTAAACTCGGCGATCTTCTGGTCTATTTCGGCTGCTGAAACGCCGGCGCGAAGTTCGGCCAACTCGTCCATCTCGATAAGATCGATATGACCTCCGAAGTAAGCGATCTGGCGCGTCATGTCGGTATAGACATCAAGCATACCGGCGTAGTAGTGGCCCATCACTCCCAGACGATTGGTGCGCATCACGCGAGCAACGCGGGCAGCGGCGATCCACTCTCCGATCGCCGTTTCCGTCTCCGGTTCTCCGAGGTATCCCGTGACGAGGTGATAGTCGATCCCCGCGCGCTTGAATACGCTTGCGATTTCCGGCACACAGCATGCCTGGCAGTGAGCCAGCCATTCACCGGTCATCGTGCCGCGATCACCGAGCGCGTTGAACCCGTCATAGTCGATGGCCGCTACCGGCTGAATGTTGAGCACGATAATCGGCACGCCGGTAGCCTGCGCCACGGGAAGAACCGTGGAGGATAAGGCGTAGGTCGAGATATACAAAAAAACGACGTCTACCTGTTTTTGCCGGAAGAGTGACCCCACTGCTTGCGAGCGTTCTGGATTGTCCACCAGGCCTACGTCCACGAGCTCTACATCGCCGGCGGTCTCTATAATTCCGGAGATCTGCTTCTGGTAGCCCTCAAGCCGTTCCTTCAAACCGGTGAACTGGGGCCAATAGGTGTCCAAGCCGATTCCGAATATACCAACCGTGAGGGGTTGTTGCGCTTTCATAGAGTAACGCTACACCCGGTTTCCAGAATCGCGGAATGTACAAAACGGCGGGTGTGATATACTTTTTTTTATGAGCGGTTATGCTACCAGCTTTTCGCGTTACCTTCCCGTCAATTCCGAAGCGGTGCGCTGGGAAATCTGGTGTAATGATGCGGGATATACGCGGGTGCCGCCCTACGCCGCTTATCCCCCCCAGCCGGAATCACACCCGGTCTCCCACGCCGCCACCGTGGTGTCGGGACGCACGTTGGACGAGTTTCAGGTGGTGTATCTCACCTCAGGAAGTGGATGGTTCGATTCTGCGCCGTCAGGAATGGTGAGTGTAGAGGCGGGCGATATGATGATTCTTTTCCCTGGCGTGCGTCACGCATACCGTCCGCGGCTGGAAACGGGATGGAACGAGTACTGGGTAGGGTTTTCCGGTGAACATGCGCATCGCCTGTCGCGGCATGGTCTCTTCATCCCGGAGAAACCGATTCACCATATTGGTCTCAACCAGGAAATCATTGCGGATTATGAACAAATCGTGGGCCTTTGCCGAGGCCAAACCCCCGGATTTCAGGTGCGCCTGGGAGCGTTGGTGCTGCAGCTTTTGGCGCACATACACGCGATAGAGATCACCTCTCGCACCGGTGTCGGTGACCGCACGATGGTGGAACGCGCTCGAGCGATAATGCAGGAGCACGTCGAGGACAGTGTCAGCGTTGAGGAGATTGCCCACCGGGTGGGCTTGGGCTACACCCGGTTGTTGAACGTTTTTCGGCAATACACCGGACTCACACCATACCAGTACTACTTGCAGTTGCGTATCCACCGAGCCCGGGAGCTTCTCCGGGAGCCGCACATCACTGTGAAGGAAGTCTCCGCCCGCATGAATTTTGAGAATCAGTACTATTTTTCGCGACTATTCAAGAAGAAGACGGGCATGAGTCCGACTCAGTGGCAAGCCAGCGTGGAAGGCGCGATGCCGGCGTCATGGTAGCGTCCCGCTCCCGCCCCGCTGTTCCTTGTGCGGAAACGTATCGCGCGGTACGCTGAAGGTACCCTGCGAGCGCCGACTCAGGCACGGTGGTGATGCGCAGGCGGGAGGTAACTGGTGTCACACGTACTGATTGCAGACTCGTTTCCCGAGGATAGCCGCGCAGAGATCGAAGAATTTGGTGCCACGGTGCATTATGAGGCCGGGGCTACCGCGGACACGCTCCCGGACCTGGCGGTGTCTACGGCGTCAACGGTCCTGGTGGTTCGGTCGACCACCGTTTCAGCGAAGGTCTTCGAGCAGGCCCCGGCGTTACAGCTGGTGATACGGGCCGGCGCGGGAGTTAATACGATTGACCTGAAAGCCGCTTCGGCCCATGCGGTGCGGGTGGCAAATTGTCCCGGCACCAACGCCGCCGCTGTGGCGGAGCTCACTATGGGCCTCCTACTGGCGTTGGATCGCCGGATTCCCGACAACGTGATAGATCTCCGTCAAGGGCGGTGGAACAAAAAGGGATATAGCTCTGCCAAGGGTCTGGCGGGAAGAACCCTGGGCGTGATCGGAACCGGTTCCATCGGACGGGAAGTGATCACCCGAGCCCGTTCCTTCGGAATGGAACTCGTGGCGTGGAGCAGGTCGCTCACTCCGGAGCGTGCGCAAGAGCTCGGAGTTCGCCGTGCCGAGGATATCTATGACGTAGCCCGCGACAGTGACGCCGTCAGCGTACATATTGCAGCTACCGCTGAGACGAAACAGCTTCTGGACGAGCGGTTTTTCGCGGAGCTCCCGCAGGGCGCCCTGTTCATTAATACCTCTCGCGCGGCGGTGGTAGATGAACAGGCGATGCGTCGGGCGATCCGCGAACGGGGACTCCGCGCGGGATTGGACGTATTCGAGGGTGAACCCGCCGGAGCAGAAGGAGGGGTGGACCCAGCGACGTTCACGCCTGAAAACGAGGCGACCTCTGCCGGGCTGATCTACGGCACGCACCACATCGGCGCATCTACCGAGCAGGCGCAACACGCGGTGGCTGCCGCCACCGTGGAGCGAATCCGCGCGTTTCTCGAGGGTGAGGCGGTGCCATCGCTGGTAAACGTCCCGGAGCGGGACGCCCCGGCTCCTACTGAAGCAGCGACGATTGAAATCCGACATCGGAATCGGGTGGGGGTACTGGCACACGCCCTCACGGCGCTGGAACAGGCCGGTATCAACGTTCGGGGAATGGCCAATCACCTCTTCTCCGGGGATGAAGGAGCGCTTGCAACGATTCAGGTTGAGCCGATCCCTTCACCGGAGGTGATCGATGACGTTACCGCCTCCCACCCGGACATCCTGGCGGTTCGGCTGACGCCCGGGGAGTCCGTGTGACCGACGTTGCACCGGGATTTAGTCGTCTTTGCGTCCGTCAGGATATCGGGTGCCTTTGACCGCCCCCGGCTCTCCCGCTACGAAATCGTTCTGCATGTAATGCACCACCTCTTCAGTTGAAAGCACCTTCGCCACGGTGCTGTTGGCCACCGTAAGAGCGGTTTCCTGGTTGGCGGTTGCCGTGGCAACGGCGTCCCCCACCACTACCACATCGTACCCTCGCGAGTTACCCGCATATGCGGTACTCAGAACGCATTCATCGGTCCAGAGGCCCACAATGATGATCGTATCGATATCGTGTTCTTTCAGTTTCTCGTCCAGGTACGAGGTGCCGTCTTCGTTGAACGTCCAGAACATGTCCAGGTGTTTTCCGTGGTAGAACCAGCCGTCAGCTACTTCCCGATCGGTGGGTGCTATCTCCGTCAGTGGTTTGAGACCGGGAGCCCCCGTAAAGACGTAGGCGGCGTTCTCCGGGTCATCGGGACGTAGCCCACGCGGTCCGTACCACCGATCCATGGCGTTCGAAATGCCGTCGTCGAATCTGCGGCTCCACGCGCTCCATGCCACACACACTCCGTCGGTCTTTGATTTGGTGGTACGAAACGCGTCCAGAATTCGTTGCAAGTTCGGGAGTATCCCCCCTGCGTACGGTCGGTATTCCTCCTGACAATCATCCAGGAGCAGCGCGATTCGGCGGGG
>Ga0102940_1000863_pt1 | contig 20415 bp, 24 predicted proteins | sample SalPonR2_C_D1_MG_FD_78215 | JGI IMG/M metagenome (GOLD analysis project Ga0102940, IMG submission 78215) | Salt pond soil microbial communities from South San Francisco under conditions of wetland restoration - Salt Pond MetaG R2_C_D1_MG | ecosystem: Environmental > Aquatic > Marine > Intertidal... | reverse complement strand
GTCATCGCCTCCCAATCGTAGCGCGGGCTGGCGCCGATCCCGTGCGATGGCCGGTGCACGTGGTCGCGCTCTTCGTCGAAGCTGCGGACCGCCTCGGCGGGAAACATCAGATCAGTCGCGCACACGACAATACCCTCCGCGGGCTCGGTCACGCGCACCCAGGTGTCGCTACCAGCAGGCAGGATGCGTTTGAGCCGACACGTCTCGTCGCTGGGTCCGAACCGACGAAAGAGCGGCATGAGATCGGCAACGGGAACCGTGACCAGCCCGCCGTGCAGATCGTCGCCGCACTGGACCGGCGCGATACCGATCATGGCCGTCAGCTCACCCGTGGCCGCCCAGCCCGCCACATCGGCCGCCGGGCAACCGAGGCGCGCAGAGACTTCGTAGATCGAATAAAAGGCAACGGGTGGCAACGGCATGAGCGGTCTCCTTCGGGCATGGAGCATCGACCGGCCAGGGCCGGCAAACGCATGTGCAAGATAAAATCTGGCCACGCCTGGAAAGCCGCCTCAAACGGCACCGCCGGCGCGGAGCGGATTGCGTTCTATAGAGCCGTGCGGCCCAGTCTGTTGGGGTAAGACCAGCGTCTCCGCTGGCCTGTAGATCGGAAGCTACCCGGCCTTTCCGGTGTCTGCATCCCGAATTTCGTCCGGGAGAGCCCGGAAGCCCGCGATCCGGGCGCAAACCTTTGTTCACTCTTTATTCTTTTTTCATCCACAGCGGATCACGTCCGCGCTCGCGTTCCACCCCCTCGAGTTCGATGAGACCCGTTGGTTGCCGGTGAACGTGGGGCAACGCGGTGATCTCGAGAAAACCCACGCTCGGGAGCGCCGGAAATCCGTCTGGACGCAGTCCGCACCGGACCTGCGCGCGAGGCAGGAAAATCCTGAAAGCCCATTAAAACTTGGGGTGGAATTGGGGTGGGCCAGTCAATTCCACCCTCCGCCTGTATTCCGCCCCTCGCACTCTGCTTCGTTCGATCTGCCCCGGCTGATCCGGGGCTCAACGATCTCGGAGCAGACCCATGACCCAACCCGATACTCTGCCGGCCCCTGAGCCGGCGCACCTTCTCGACGAGTGGATCAGCCGTGACGCGCTGGCGCAGGAGCTGCACCTCACACCCGACACGCTGGGGCGCTGGGCGGCGCGCCGCGAGGGGCCGCCCTGCACCCGCGTCGGGCGAAAGGTCCTCTACCGGCGCGCGTCGGTCCAGGACTGGCTGCGCGCGCAGGAACAAGCCCGTCCGTTCCGCAAGCGCGTGGGGCGGAAATGACCCCGCACAATATGCACCCCTTCAGCGAAGGTCGGACGGATGGTGGCTGGCCGGCGGCGCGCGTGACCGAGGCACGCGCCGTCATCGCCGATGTCGCGCACCACTCGGACCATCTCATCCGCCTCGCCTGCACCGTGCTGGTCAGCCATGGCGGGAGCGAGGCGGAGCGCCGGGACGCTCGCGCGCTGCTCATCGTGATCGAGGCCCGGCAACCCCTGCACCGGCGTCGTGTCGGGCCTCCGGAGTCGGAGGCCGAGCAATAATGCGCCGCCATATTCCCGAGGCCGATCTGCAGCGCGCCGTCGTCAGCGCCCTGCGCGTCGCCCTGCCCCGTACAGCCATCCTCCATCACTGCGCCAACGAGGTGACCGAGCCCGGCCCACGCGGCGCGCGGCGCCAGGCGATCCTGGTCGGCATGGGCGTTCATGCCGGCTTTGCGGATCTCATGGTGCTCTGCGACGGCCGCGTGCTTTTCCTCGAGCTGAAGTCGCTCAAGGGTCGGCTCAGCCCAGCACAGGCGGCGTTCCGGGATGCGGTGCTGGCGCAAGGCTTCGGCTGGGCGCTGGTGCGCTCGCTCGACGACGCGCTGGGCGCGGTGGCTGATCACGGCTTCACCAGTCGGGTGGTCGCAACAGGCGGGGCCCAGTGCGCAGCCGCTCGCCCAGCGCGGTGGGTCACCTTATGAGCCACGCTGCCACCAACTGGGCGATCCAACAGCGCGGGCTGAAGCCTACGACGAAGATCGTGCTCTGGCACCTCTGCGACCGGTTCAACCCAGACTTCGGGTGCTTCCCCTCGCAGGAGCGGCTGGCCCATGATTGCGAGATCAGCCGATCGACGCTGAACGAGCATCTCGCTCGGTTGGAGGCGGCCGGCCTCCTGCGTCGCGTGGTGCGCGTTCATCCCGTCACGAAGCGGCAGATGCCCACGCGCTACATTCTGGGCTTCGAGCCGGGCTTTGCACCAGATGATCCGAACCCGTGTCCGGAAACAGGACACGGCGATGAAGGCCCTGACGATCCCTCCACCACTACAGGCGGCTCGGCAGACGAAACGCACGACGCATACGACCCGTGTCCGGAAACTGGACACGGGACCGCGGTCGGAGCCGTGTCCGGTTTTCCGGCCGAGCCGTGTCCGGAAAATCCCGAAAGCCGTGTCCGGAATCCGGACACTAACCCTGTAAGGGAACCTCTAAGTAAACCAGTAAAGGAGGAGGAGGGCGCGCAGGCGCGCGAGGCCGATCTTGATCTGATATTTGCCGAGCTGCTCGCCGCGCTGGGCCTCGATCCCGGTGGCGTCCTGCCCGCCTGGTGGCAGGGCCAGCCCGCCCGGGCCCATGTTCGCCGCTGGATCGACGAGTTCGGGCTCTGCGGGGATCGAATTATCGAGGTCGCCACCGAGACGCGGCGCGAGCATCCCGATCCGCCCGATGGCCCCAAGGCGCTGGACCGCGCAATGCAGCGCGCCACCCAGCGCGATGCGCAGGCTGCCCAAGCTGGGGACGGCAGTCGAAGCCTGAAGCGGCAGCGCAAACGCGACACCGGTTCAAGACCCAGCAATGACGAGATGGCCGCGTACTACGCCGATCTGGTGAACTCCGAGCAGTTCCTGCCTCCCAGCATGATCAGCACCACCATGCGCAACGTAATGCTGGCCCGCGGACTGGTCACAACGGAGCGACTTCGCGAGCGAGGTGTGCAATGAGCCGGATCGATCGCGGACTGGCGCGCATGTCCATGCCCAGCGCTGGGCGCAGCAAGGCAAAGCGCGCGATGGCCGTGCAGCAGGCCCTCGAATGGGCGTTTCGGGTGGAGAAGGCGCAGCTGGACTTGCCCGAACGCCCAGACCCTGAGCACGGGCATGGCAGCGGCGCCGGATTCGGCCTCGAATACGTCCTGATGCAGCGCGCCGCGCTGGGCTGCAAGGTTGATGGTGGGCAGCACAAGATGGGCAGCTACACCCACCCGGACGCGGAGGTGATCGCTGCCTGCGTCGCTGGGATGCCTGACAGCCTCGGCGGCAAGCGCATGGCGATCCGCGTGGCCGAACTCGCCCGCGCCGGGCTTACCCCAGACTGGATGCCAGGCGCCGCCCCGCGCTGCGTGCCGGTGGCGACAAAACGCAATCGCCATGGTGACCGCGCCGTAACGGAAACCGTGGGCACCGAATGGGTGCAGCTTCGTGGCAAGTGGCGGACGGTCGAGGTCCGCGCATGCCCGGTCACCTGGCGTCCGCATCCGGAGCAGATCGAGTCAGCGCGCCGCGCATATGACGATTGGTGTAAGACGCTAGGCTGGATCCGCGACGGGCTAGTCGAGGGCAGAATGCTTAGAGAGGTCGAGGTAACGACGGCGATGCCGAAATGGCGGCCGTGGCTATGAAAAGGGGAAACCGTCGAAAAGGGTGGGAAGCGGAAGTTCGCTGCGGTCTGCCTCAAGATCGGCTCTGGGAACGTGAGTGGTGTTCTTGGCCGCGAAGCGAATGCGGCGCTCAGACGTCAAACCGACCTTGCTCGACGTTCTTGCCCAGACTCGCGGCTGGGAAGACGCGGCCGTTCATGACGCCCCAGACACCGTTTTCGAGGAGTTGAGCTGCTACCACCGCGCTGCCGAGATTGAATTCACCGTCGGACGCAAAAAGGGAAAACGGCCGCATCGCGCCGGTCAGCACGACCGTCTTGCCGGGGTGTCGACCGTGAAGAAACCGCGCGGTCTCACCCATCGTGCCGGTGCCGTGGGTGATCACGATCGCCTCTTCCCCGGCGCGCGCCACGGCTGCGACGATTGCCTCTCGGTCAGTTTCGTCGAAGTGCAGGCTGTCCTTTAGCATCAACAGCTCCACCGTCGGGAAATGGCAACGTCCGATGCGGAGCAGTTCGGGGATGTGCGTGGCGCCATCAGGTTCGAAGGTGAGACCCTCCGTCCGTGGGTCGTGAATCTTGTCGATGGTGCCACCGGTAACAATGATGCGGAGGTCTTTCATGCGGTTGGCTACCCCGCGCTCACGGTGCAGCTGCAGAGGCGATCCGGGTCGGGCGCGAAACCATGGCCTGGACGGTCGGGCGCGGTTATCGTGCCGGGGACACTGAGCGTGATGTCAGGGGCCGCCAGATCCGCGGCGTAAAGTCTGCCGGCAGGGAAGATGTCGGCCGCATAGGCCATGCCGGGGAGGGTGGCCAGTGCGAGTGATACACCCTGACCCACGTTCGATTCGAGCATGCCGCCGACCCAGCAGGGCACGCCCGCCCTGACGCAGTAGCGCTGGATGGCGATTGCCTCGGTGAGGCCGCCGACGCGCCCGTGCTTGATGTTGACCCATCGGGTCGCGTCGATCTCCACCGCCTGCCGCACGGTCTCGAGCGAGGTGAGGCTCTCGTCGAGGCAGAGCGGGGTTCCGAGCTCACCTTGGAGTTTCGCGTGGTCGATGAGGTCTTGCCAGCCAAGCGGTTGCTCGATCATCACCAGCCCAAGGGTGTCCAACTGGCGGAAAAGGTCGATGTCTTCGAGGGTGAAGCCCGAGTTGCAGTCGATGTGCAGGGGCATGTCGGGAAACGCTTCGCGGACGGATGCGACCATTTCGAACCCGCTGTCAGGGCGAAACTTGAGCTTCGTCCGGCTGAAACCGCCATCGATTGCCGCGCGAACACCGTCGTGCAAAGCCGCCGTGCTTTCCTGAACGGGAATGTCGGCACCCGCCGCGACTTCTGGCGAGGTGCCGCCGATCATCTTCCAGAGCGGCCGGTTTTCGAGCCGCGCCGAGAGATCCCACCAAGCGGTGTCGATAGCGGCCTTGGCGAAGTTGTTGCCCTTGAACGGGGAGAGCAGTTGCTGCAGCTCCGCCCCGCTGCGGATCTCGCGGCCGGCCAAGTGCGGCGTAAAGACGTCCCGGATCAGGATGAAGGCGCCGGCGGCCCATTCCGGACAGAATTGCGGCACGGCGTAGGGCGCGGCTTCGCCCCAGCCCTCGGCATCGCCGCTCCGGAGCCGCACCAGCACGGTGTCGATCGCGGTTTCAACGCTGAAAGAGGTCTTCCAAGGCGCCGTGAGCGGCATGGATACGTGGAACACGGATACTTCGTCTATCATCATCTCTTCCGCACTCCTGTCATGTTCCTGGATCCAGTTCGCCTAACGCTTCGAGCATTCCCTCAAGTTCGCTGAGACGCTTGCGCCCCTTGGACCCGGAGGCGTGGTAAGTGCGCGTCGCGAGAAAGTTGAGCAGGCTGACGACGCCAACGTAGGAATCGAAGAGAGACGTGCCGCGGACCTGGCAGGCGAAGACCCAGTTTGCGAACTCCCTGGTCCTGACCGCGCGCCGATCAGTGAAATAGGCGATCGGCACGCCACGGTCTCGAAAGAGCTCCATCGCTCGGGCCAGCTGTGCCGAGCGGCGCCGAAGGCCGACCGTGATCAGTAGATCTTCTGGTCCGAGGTCGCCGAAATCCTCCATCAGCATCTGCCCGGCCCCGGGGATCAGCGATACGTCCGGACGGATCAGGATCAATTGGCGGCGCAGATAGTGGGCGAAGACATAGCTGTTACGATAGCCGAGACAGACCACCCGCCTAGCCGACAGGATCTTCTGCGTAACCTCCTCGACCTGCGTCGCGTCGATCTGCTCGATGGTATCGCGGAGGCTTGCCATGTCGCGCTCGAGGTGCCGAGAGAGGCTACTTTGCCCGCCCCCGGGCACGGCCGAAAGGAAGATCGGATCGCCGGTCATCTGCGCCTGTCGGATCTCGCGCTGCATCTCACGGAAATCGCCGTAGCCCAGACGTTTCACGAAGCGCGATACGGCGGCCTTGGATGCGCCGGCGCGGTCGGCCAACTCGGTTGCCGAATAGAGCAGGACCTCGTTGGGATATTCGAGCACGCGGTCGGCGAGCGCTCGTTCGCTGCCCGGCATGTCATCATATCTCGAGCGGATCAGTCTTTCGATCGCCCTCGGTTCGGCTGCGTCTTTCTCTTTTTTGAGCATCTCTTTTCTCTTGCTCCAATGGATTAAAACATAAGTCGCATATTGTTGACAACTTGAAATTTTTGTTTCAAGATTTTGGGCACAACAGGGTAGGCACTGGCCGCGAAACCGGCTTGCTCCTAGGCATAACAGAGGAGATGAACAATGAGATCTGGATATAAATCTCTGGCGATCAGCGCATTGGCGGTTGCGCTTGGATCCCAGGCCATGGCGGCCGACATTGTCTGGGCGCGCGACGGGGACATCGACTCACTCGACCCGCACCGCGCAACCTCGACCCTGTCGAGGCAGGTTTGGTACCAGATCTACGACTCGCTGCTGGAATTCGACGATAATGGATCGGTAGTTCCAAACCTCGCCAGAAGCTGGGAGGTGTCTGACGACGGAACCGAAATCACCTTCGTGCTCCACGATGACATTGTCTGCCACGACGGCACGCCGTTCGACGCCGATGATGTGGTCTGGACCGCCGACCGCGCGATCTTCGGCGACCACCCGAGCCTGACCAAGGCCAGCTGGGGCAACGTCATCTCCGTCGACAAGGTCGACGACCTGACAGTGGCGTTGAAGCTGGAGCAGCCGTTCGGCGCCTTCGTGCCGTTTATGGCCGATCAGTTCACCTCGATGCTCTGCGACAGCAATGCGGACGCGGCCGATTTCGGCACTGGCTCGGCGATCGGGACGGGGCCGTGGAAGCTCGACTCCTGGTCCAAGGGGTCGGAGATCGTGCTCGAAGCCAACACGGATTATGTCAACCGCGGGCGGCCCGTCGACAATCCCGGCGCGCCGAAGGCTAACCGGCTGGTCATCCGCGCCATGCCCGAGGGCCAGACCCGCGTGGCCGGCCTGCGCACGGGCGAGCTCAACGTCATCGTGCCGCCGATCCAGGAGGTGAAGTCGCTGCAAGAGGACGAGACGGCCGAGGTGCATGTCGCCGAGGGAACGGGCCAGAACATGTTCCTGCAATTCGCAGTGAACCGGCCGCCCTTCGATGACGCTCGCGCCCGCCGCGCCGTGAGCCACGCGATCGACAAGGACATGGCTATCCAGGTCGTATACGGGGACCTGGTGGAGCGACAGTATTGCCCGATCTCCCGCGGCGTCTTCGGAAACGATCCGGAATTCTGCCAGCAGCATGACCAGGATTACGACCCCGAGAAGTCGAAGGAACTTCTGGCGGAACTGGGCTACGGGCCGGACAACCCGATGGAGGTGATCCTCGCCACCTGGACCGGCGACAACCGCGAGCGGATGCTGCAGATGATTCAGAACCAGTTGAAACAGGTGAACATCGACGTCTCGATCGAAGTCATGGACATCGGCACGCTAAACGCCCGCGATACGCAGGAGAACAACAAGGCGGAAGGCCCAGGCTACATGGACCTGATGGGCTGGACATGGTTCGACCCAGACCTGCTCTATCTCCTGTGGCATTCGCCGGGCGCCTACGAGGGCTTCCACACGCCCGAGCTCGACAAGATCCTCGAGGCCACGCGCACCACGGTCGACCCGGCCGAGCGCGAGAAGATCGTGAAGGACGCCTTCAGAATCCTCCTCGAGGAAGCCGCCCAGGTGCCGATCTACACCCCCGGATGGCTCTGGCTCTACGCCGTGTCGGCCGACACGCCGGGCTTCAAGATCGGGCCGTTCAACCGCGCGCAGTTCAGCGCGATGGAAGCACCCTGAGCCCACGGGGCGGGCGCTTTCTCCCTGCGCCCGCCCCTCACACGTCCCAATCGGAGGATCTGCAACGCCCATGGCCCGTTTCCTCGTCCAGCGTCTCTTCGCTGCAGTCTTGACGATCTTCGTCACCACTGTCGCTGTCTCGATGCTGATCCACCTCGTTCCCGGGGATCCGGTGCAGATCATGTACGCGCAGAGCCAGGGCACGACGCCTGAGCAACTCGAGGCGGTGCGCGAGCGGCTGGGGCTCGACCGGCCGCTCGTGGAACAGTACATCGCCTATGTCGGTCGCCTGCTGCAGGGCGATCTCGGCGTCACCATCCGCGGCGAGCAGCCTGTGCTCGAGCTGCTGCTCCTGCGGCTTCCGAACACGCTGATCCTCGCCGCCTCGGCGCTTCTCATTGCATCGGTCATCGGGCTCACCTTCGGGTTCATCGCCGCCTACAAGCGCGGGACATGGCTCGACACCGCGCTGATGACGACGGCGATCCTCGGGGTCTCGATGCCGCATTTCTGGCTCGGACTGATCCTGCTCTTCTACTTCGCGGTTCAGTTGGGCTGGTTCCCCGTCGCCGGCAGCGGGTTTCCGAACCTGGTCCTGCCGGCGCTGACGCTGGGGCTGACCAATGCCGCGATCATCGCGCGGCTGACGCGGTCCTCGATGATCGACGTCTTCGACCAGGACTTCGTGCGGACCGCGCATTCCAAGGGGCTGCCCAAGGCGATGGTGCTATCGCGCCACGCGTTGCGCGCCGGGCTGGTGCCGATCGTCACCATGATGGGGCTTCAATTCACCTACATGATGGGCGGCGCCATAGTGGTGGAAAACGTCTTCGGTTGGAACGGGGTCGGGCGTATGGCGATCCAGGCGATCTTCCAGCGCGACTACCCGCTGATTCAGGGCTTCATCCTGATGTTCGCCATCGTGGTGGTGCTCGTCTCGATCCTGATGGACGTGATCTACGCGCTACTTGATCCGCGGATCCGGCACTGAGGGGGGGGCGATGCAGCAGAGAGTAAAGCGCGCCATTGACCTTGCCGCCGCAGCCGGTGAAGGCGCGCCGCGACGGGGCAATTTCGGGCGCCGCATGCTCGCGGTTCTGGGGGCCACGACAGCGAACCGGGGAGCGCGGTTCGGGCTCTTCCTCGTGCTCGTGCTGATCGTCACGGCGATCTTCGCGCCCTGGATCGCGCCCTATGGCCCGGATCAGATGGGCGCGGGCATGAGCCTGATGCCGCCCTCGGCCGACCACTGGTTCGGCACCGACGAGTTTGGCCGCGATATGTTCAGCCGGGTCGTCTACGGCGCGCGGCTGACGATCCAAGTCGGCGTGATCGCAGTTGGCATCTCGCTGACGGTCGGCACGTTGATGGGGCTTGTGGCGGGGTATGCCCGCGGCTGGACCGAACGGGTGCTGATGCGCTTGGTGGATGTGGTCTTTTCCTTCACCGAGACGCTGATCGCGCTGGCCGCAGTCGCCGTGCTGGGCCCGAGCCTGACGAACGCGATGATAGCCGTGGGCATCGCCGCGATCCCGTTCTATGCCCGCGTGGCGTATTCGGTGACGCTGGTAGAGCGCAACAAGGCCTATTTCGACGCCGCTTATGTCGCCGGCGCTGGGCATCTGCGGCTCATTTTCGTGCATCTCCTGCCCAATATCGTGCCGCCGCTGATCGTGGTCGCGACGCTCGGCGTCTCCTCCGCCGTGCTCGCTGCCGCGGGGCTGAGCTTCCTCGGGCTCGGCGCGCAGCCGCCGTCGCCCGAGTGGGGAGCGATGCTGTCTGCGGGGCGGGATTATTTCACGCAAGCTTCCTGGATCATGATCTATCCTGGTCTCGCGATCATGGTCACCGTGCTGGCGTTCAACCTCTTGGGCGACGGCATCCGCGAGGCGCTCGACCCCAGGCAGAAGGCGAAGTGATGACCGATCTGACTGAAGACCCGCGCACGGCGCCTGCTCCCGAGATCGGGGAGACGGTGCTGTCGGTCCAGAACCTCTCGACCGAGTTTCGATCAAAGAAAGAAAGCGTAAGGGCCGTCGACGGGATGTCCTTCGACCTCAAGAAGGGCGAAATCTTGTCGATCGTAGGCGAGTCGGGCTCCGGTAAGAGCGTGACGTCGCTGTCGATCATGGGGCTGCTGCCCTATCCGGTAGGACACATCGCCGAGGGGCGGATCCTCTTCGAGGGCCGCAACCTGGCGAAACTCTCCGATCGCGAGATGCGCAAGCTGCGCGGAGCGGGACTGTCGATGATTTTCCAGGAGCCACTGACTTCGCTTAACCCGGTGCTCTCGATCGGGCGGCAGATGACGGAGGGCATCATCCAGCATCTGGGCCTGAGCCGAGAGGAGGCGGAAAAGCGAGCCATCGAGATGATGAGCCGAGTCAGCATTCCTGCCCCCGAGTCGCGCCTGAAGGACTATCCGCACCAGTATTCCGGCGGCATGCTCCAGCGCATCATGATCGCCATCGCCATGTCATGCGATCCGCGCGTGCTGATCGCGGACGAGCCCACTACCGCGCTCGACGTCACTATCCAGGCGCAGATCCTCGAGTTGATGCGCGGTATGCGCGACCGCACCAGCGCTTCGATCGTGCTCATCACTCACGACATGGGCGTTGTCGCCGAAATGGCCGACCGGGTGATCGTGATGTATTGCGGCCGCAAGGTGGAGGAGGGGAGGGTCGAAAAGATCTTCGCGCGCCCCAAGCATCCCTACACCTTCGGCCTGCTGGGCTCGCTGCCCGTCCTGGGCCACGCCAGCCCCGTGGGCGACACCGAACTCGCCGAGATCCCAGGCGTCGTGCCCGCGCTCGACGCGCTCCCGCCGGGATGCCGTTTTTCCGACCGCTGCAGTTTCGCAACGAAAAAATGCCGGGCCGAAGACCCGCCCTTCGAGGAAGCGGAACCCGGCCATTTCAGCGCCTGCTGGCATTCAGACAAGCTGGAGGGCGAGGCATGAGCGCGTCCCCGATCTTGGAGCTCGATGCGCTGGTAAAGCGCTTTCCCGTCAAGGGCGGTCTCTTCGGCCCCAGGAAATTCCTCGCCGCCGTCAACGGTGTGTCGCTGGAGATCCGCCGCGGTGAGACGCTGGCGCTGGTGGGTGAGTCCGGCTGCGGCAAGTCCACCGTCGGCAAGGCGATCATGAAGCTCCACGACCCCTCCGAGGGGCGGATCCTGATCGACGGCCACGACATCGCGCCGCTCACCCGGGCGCGCATGAAGCCGGTCTGGCGCAAGGTGCAGACGATCTTCCAGGACCCGTTCTCCTCCCTCAACCCGCGGATGACGGCGGGCGCCATCGTGGGCGAACCACTGACGATCCACGGCCTGGCCTCGGGCGCCGAGAAGGACCGCATCGTCGCCGAGACCTTCGCCAAGGTGGGCCTGCGCCCGGACCAGATGAGCCGATACCCGCACGAGTTCTCCGGCGGTCAGCGCCAGCGTCTCTCCATTGCCCGTGCGCTCGTGGTGAAGCCTGACCTCATCGTCGCCGACGAACCGGTCTCGGCACTCGACGTCTCGATTCAGGCCTCGGTCATCAACCTGCTGATCCGGCTGCAGAAGGAGATGGGGCTCGCCATGCTCTTCATCTCCCACGACATGAGCGTGGTCGAGCATATTAGCCACCGCGTGGCCGTGATGTATCTCGGCCGGCTCGTGGAAAACGGGCCGCGCGACGAGATCTTCCGCAACCCGCAGCATCCCTACACGCAGGCGCTGCTCTCCGCCGTGCCGGTTGCCGATCCCGCGCGGCGCAACCGGGAGCGGATCGTGCTCAAGGGCGACGTGCCGAGCCCGATCGACCCGCCGTCGGGCTGCCCGTTCCGCACAAGATGTCCGCTTGCCGAGGAGGTCTGCACGACCACAATGCCGGAGCCGACCGCTGCCTCACCCGGTCATGGTTTCGCCTGCCATGTCCGGGCGCGCGAGGTGGCGGCGTGACCATCGGCATCGGCGCCGCCGGCCCGAACGCCGGACTTGCCGTCTTCCGCGCGCTCGCCGCAGCCGAGGCGGTGGGCACCGGCGCCATCGGCGGCTTCGCCATCTTCACGGCGCTGACCGCTGACAGCCGGGTCTTTAGCGCAGAGACGCAGCGCGGCGGCACTGCGACGCTCTTCACCGAAGGCGAGACCACCGGCACCGCCCCGCCGCCGGAGATCGCCTCCGCCCCATTCGCGGCCCTTATGTCGAGCGGCCCGGACCGGCCCGCGCCACTCACGCAGTTCCTCGCCGCCTCGGTGGCCGGTCTCGTGACCGGCCACCGCCTGCCGAACACGCCCGGCCCGGACGATCTCCCGGTCAACGAAGCTGTCCTTGCGGCCATGACGGAGGGGAGCAGCGCGGAACAGGCCCTTGCCATTGTGCTCGATGGCGACCCGGAGGTCGACGCAGGCATGATCGCGCTCGGTCCCGGCCGCGGGCTTGCCGCGCTCAACAGCCGTCTCGTGGCCGCGCGACCCGATCTCGGTTCTGCGCAATTGGCGGCTGGCAATGCCGCCGTCGCAGTCCTGCATAACGCGATCCGTCCGTCCGCCGAACTTGCTCCGCTGGTGGCTGCTGTCGCGTTCGAGGTCATGGCACCGCCGCATGTGGTTGCAGGCCAGGCGATCGTCCGCGCCGGCACGCCCGTAGTGCGTGCGGAGGCGCACCGCTTGACGATCGGTCTGGACGGAGTCGCGACCCTGGTCGAGACGACAGACGCCCGCATTCTCGAGGGCCGTCACGCCTGTGCTGCGATCTATCTTGGAGCTGCGGTGGTGAGGGACGGCGTGGCCCTCGGCCACACGGTGATGGAGCCGAACGTGCTTGTAGAGAACGGTCGCATCCTGCGCCTGAGCGGGAAATCTGAGGTGAGCATCCCCTACGCGAAGGAGTAGCGACATGGAGACGGGCGACATCCTCGAAAGACTCATCGCCTTTCCCTCGGTCTTCACGGACGCGGATTACGCCGCGATCACCGATTATGCGATCTCAATCCTTGAGCCGCTCGGTGTCACCTGCCACCGCCTCGAGGCGCCTGGTGGGGGACGTGCGGGTCTCTTCGCCGCCACGGGGCCCGCCGGTCCGGGGGGGGTCATGCTCTCGGCCCATCTCGACGTCGTGCCCACAACTGGGCAAAGCTGGCGTACCGACCCCTTTGTCGCCACTAAACGGAACGGGCGCATTTTCGGCCGTGGCACATCGGACATGAAGGGGTTTGCGGCTGCCGCGATCCGGGCGATGGCCGAGGCCGCGCGCCGCCCGCTCGTGCGGCCGCTGAAATTGGCCCTCTCCTATGACGAGGAGGCGGGGTGCGTGGGGATCACCGAGATGGCCGGATCGCTCGAGCGAACGATCGGTCGCCCAGACCTCTGCATCGTTGGTGAGCCGACTTCGATGCAGATCGTGACCGGCCACAAGGGCAAGGTGTCGCGGCAGGTCAGCTTCACGGGATCGGCAGGCCATTCGGCCGTTGCACCCGATCATGTCAACGCGCTGCATCTTGCCTGCGACCTGATCGGAATGCTCAGACAGCTGCAGGACGAGATTGCCAAAAGCGGTTTCCACTCAGATCGTTACGCCGTTCCTTACTCGACCATCCATGTGGGAAATCTCATGGGCGGGAGCGCTCTCAACATGATCCCCGAAACTGCGATGCTTCAGTTCGAGATCCGTCATCTCGCCGGAGAAGATGTCGAGGAACTCCTTGCCCGCATCGAGATCGCTGCCGCCAGGATCACGGCGAAGGCGCGGGAACGTCGGTCGGACGCCAGCATCGAAATCGCCGAGTTCAATCGCTATCCCGGCTTCGATATCTCTACCGGGCCGGAAACTTGGTTTCTTGAAAGCGTGGGCGGCCACCTGCCACTCGGCAAGGTGGACTACGGCACCGACGGCGGCGTGATCGCCGCCGAGGGTGTACCGGTACTTGTCTGCGGTCCGGGCGACATCTCGCGTGCACACAAAGCCGACGAGTATATCGGGCTCACAGAACTCAAGGAATGTGACGCATTTCTTGGCCGGATCCTCGATGCTCTCGAGGTTGGCCTGCCGTTCGAGCGACAGGCGGACTCCTGCTGACCCGTGATTTCGGGGCGTTGCGGTTATTCGCCGCCGCGAGATTCGACGTCTGCTCTGGGCCGAGGGCGTCGTCCCCCTCCCATGGTTCCTCTCGGGCTTGATTCGTATACGGGGGGGCTGAGCGCGCGAGTTTTCTAGCGTCTGGCTTTTTCACCGGGGAAGCCACCCGGAAGCCACCTCACCATCACCGCTCGATTTTCTGACTCGATATCAAACCCTTGCGCGATCGCGCGGCTGGCAAGGTGGATTCCTTTGCGGAATCCAGGGAAGCCAGCTGACTGGAGCCACTCGCACCCGAAGCCACCTTGGGGAACAACTATGGCGTCGAGGTACCGGAAGACATTGATTCCACGCGGAAAAACCGATTGACTTTTCTAGCCCCCTTGACGTAGGAACGAACCATCGAAGAATAGCGCCCGGAGGAATCCCCTCACGGGCGCTTTTGTTTTTCCCTCACATCCCGAGCCCCGCTCCATGGACCTCGTCTTTGCGCCGAGCCAGATCGAATCCTGGCCGATCGAACGGCTGCGCTCCTATGCCGGCAATGCCAAGCTGCATGGCGACGACCAGGTCGCCAAGATCGCCGCCAGCATGGCCAAGTTCGGCTGGACTGTGCCCTGCATAGTGGCCGACGACGGCGAGTTGATCGCCGGGCATGGCCGGGTGCTTGCCGCGACGTTGCTCGGGCTGACCGAAGTGCCGGTCATTCGTCTGGGTCATCTCGACGAGGCCGAGCGCCGGGCCTACCGGATCGCGGACAACAAGCTCACGGAGCTGGGCGACTGGGATGAGACAATCTTGCGCGACGAGATCGCGGGCCTGCTGGCCGAGGATTTTGACCTGTCGCTGCTGGGGATCAGCGACGAGGATCTGGATGCGCTCCTGCATGATCCCGAGGCGCTGGACGACGATGGACCAGTCGAGGGCGAGGACGAGGTGCCCGAGCTGCCGGTCGCGCCGGTCTCCGTGCCGGGCGATCTCTGGCAGCTGGGCGCGCATCGGTTGATTTGTGGCAACAGCACGTCGCCCGATGTCGTTGGCAAGTTGCTGGGCGACTTGAAACCGCTGCTGATGGTGACCGACCCGCCCTACGGCGTGGAATATGATCCGTCATGGCGCAACCAAGCGGGCGCGGCGAAAACCAGACGCACGGGCAAGGTGCTGAATGATGACCGCGCCGACTGGCGCGAGGCCTGGGTACTGTTCCCGGGTGACGTGGCCTATGTCTGGCATGGCGCGCTGCATGCCGCGACCGTGGTCGACAGCCTGATCGCCGCAGGCTTCGCGATCCGGTCGCAGATCATCTGGGCCAAGGATCGCCTCGTTCTCAGCCGCGGCGATTATCACTGGCAGCACGAGCCCTGCTGGTACGCCGTGCGGGCCAAGGGCAAGGGCCACTGGGCGGGCGATCGCAAGCAGACGACGCTGTGGCAGATCGCCAACCGCGATCAGGATGCCGACACCGTGCACGGCACGCAAAAGCCGGTCGAGTGCATGCGCCGCCCGATCCTGAACAACTCCAGCCCGGGCCAAGCGGTCTATGAGCCCTTCATGGGGTCCGGCACGACACTGATCGCGGCCGAGACCACGGGGCGGGTCTGCTACGGGATCGAGCTGAACCCGGCGTATGTCGATGTTGCCATCGAGCGGTGGCAGCAGTTCACAGGCGCGCAGGCGGTGCTCTACGGTTCCGACAAGACCTTCGACACGTTGAAGGGGGAGCGCGTCGCAGCATGAAACAGTCGCGCGCCATGTCGCTCATCGAGGCGCTCACGAACGTGGTCGTCGGCTACGGCCTCGCGGTCGTGACGCAGATCCTGATCTTCCCAGGTTTCGGGCTGCAAACGACGCTGACGCAGAATCTGCAAATGGGGCTGATTTTCACGGGGATCAGCATAACCCGCTCATTCATCCTTCGACGCCTGTTCGAGGCGATCCGGGTCAGAGTGATGAAGCCGCCGCTCATACGGCGGCGGCCTCCTTACAGACGGGACTTCAGCCGTGCGGAGGATCGAAATCAGCGCTCGATACGATAGACGCGACCTCGATGTTCGACCTTCTCGGAAGTGACGGCGAGTCCAAGCTTCTTCTTGAGTGCGCCTGAGATCATGCCCCGGACGCTATGCGCCAACCAGCCCGTCTCGGCCACGATCTCGGCGACCGCGGCGCCTTCGGAACGCTGCAGCAGCGCGATGATCTGCGCCTGTTTAGTGCCGCTTCGGATACCGACGGGCCTGTGTGCATCGGCGCAGCCAGTCTCGGCGGGGGCGGCTTTCGTGGAGGGGTTTGGCTTGGCCTTGCCCAGGTTCGCAATGGTCCTCGCCACCACTGGCTCGATCCCGATGGCCTCAAGCCCGACCTCGGTCGCGATCAGCGTTGTGCCGTGGCCATCGCCAGTCTCGCGCCAGAGCGGCTCGCCGCGGCGCAGACCGGCCGCAACCTCCTCGAGCCAACCGCGCGCGATCATCATGCCGACGACTTTTTGGGCGGCCGCCCCGTGCAGCCCGTCGGGCAGCGGGAGCGCCAGATTGCCGGGACGGGTCGCGGCGCGACTGAGGATGATGGATTGGGTGTCGGTGAGTTTGGGCATCTTGGCCTCCGGTGCTGGTCAGGCGACGCGGGATGCAGCGCCTTCTACCGGATCGAGCCCGCCACACGGGCGGGCTGAACCAGACCAGAGGGCCAGCGCATCACTCGGCGTGCTCACCCTCGCCAAAGGCGCTGTCGGTGATGCGCCTGAGCAGGCCGGCGTAATGCTCGAGGGTGCCGACATCGCCCCAAGTGATCTCATCGGGGTTGGTCTCGAAGTGATCGTCGCTGAACCGCGCCAAGCGGGCGAGCATCTCATCAATCTCAGCTTTCTTGCCAGTGAAGGTGGCGAGCGCGGCCTCCTTGTTCCGCCGCGCCTTCTCGGCGCGCAGCTGGTGGCGGGGCGTGGTAATCGGGTTCAGACGGGTCATGGTCCACTCCTCTCTTGCGTGGGGTCCGGAGCTCATGCCTCGCCTCCGTCCTGCTGTGCGATCAGCGCAAGGATCGCGCAGGCCATCCCGCCGAGGAATTCGCTGCGGCGGAAGACGATCTCGTCGATCTCGTTCGCGGTGGTAATGGCAGGATCGACCGCAAGGTCAGCTGCCATGTGCGGCAGCAAGCGGGCGGCCTCGGCGTTGAAGCGGTCGGCGATGGTCATGGGTATGTCTCCGATCAGGTCTTCCTGATCCAGGAGTCGCTCGATCACAGGGTGCAATCAACTCGAATGGACAAGCTTTCCTGTTTAATTCCATAACCTTGAGGATATCCCAACTGCCATGGAAGGTCTGTCCGAACGCGCCTATGCCGCCCGGTCCGGTCTGTCGCGCGGGGCGGTCCAGAAGGCGCGCAAGACCGGCCGCCTGGTGCTGTTTGCAGACGGCTCGATCAACGCCACCGCCTCGGATGCCCGGCGGGGCGCCACGACGGATCCGGATCAGCAGATGCGCGCGCGGGGCGGCTTGAACGCAGGAGATGGCACGGGCTCGGGCCCGGCCGACAGCACGTCCTACCTCAAGGCCCGCACGGCCCTCACCGTCTATCAGGCGCAGGAACGCCAGCTGTCGATCCAGAAGAAGAAGGGCGTTCTGGTCGACCGAGCACGCGCCGAGACGCTGGTGTTCCGCCTCGCGCGCCAGGAACGCGATGTCTGGGTCACATGGCCCACCCGTGTGGCGGCGCTGATCGCCGCACAATTGTCCGCAGAAATGGAGAAGGCCTCGGGAGCACCCGTGACGATCGAGACTGCGATCCTGCAAAGGGTGCTGGAAACCCATGTCCGAGAGCAGCTCGACGCCCTGGCCGAGCTCCGGGTCTCAATCGGCTGAAGGAGACGACCAACAGGACCCGACCGACCTTGATCTGACCGACGGCCTCGATCTCGGCTTCGAAGGGGCCGAGGATCTCCTGCGCGCCTGGCGCCGGGCCATGCGGCCGGATCCGGATCTGACGGTGTCGCAATGGGCCGACCAGCACCGCTGGCTGTCCTCGCGCGCCTCGGCCGAGCCGGGGCAATACCGGACCACGCGCACGCCCTATCTGCGCGAGATCATGGATGCGCTCTCGCCAGGCCATCCCGCACAGCGGATCAGCTTCATGAAGGCCGCACAGGTCGGCGCGACCGAGGCCGGCAACAACTGGATCGGCTTCGTGATCCACCACGCGCCGGGGCCAATGCTGGCGGTTCTGCCCACGGTCGAGATGGCCAAGCGAACCTCGCGCGGCCGGATCGATCCGCTGATCGAGGACAGCGCAGCGCTGAAGGAGCGCGTGCAGCCGGCCCGCTCGCGCGATGCCGGCAACTCGATGCTGTCGAAGGAATTCCCCGGCGGGATCCTTGTGCTGACCGGGGCGAACAGCGCGACCGGCCTGCGGTCGATGCCCGCGCGCTATGTCTTCCTCGACGAGGTCGATGCCTATCCGGCCTCGGCCGACGAGGAAGGCGATCCTGTCACGCTGGCGGAGGCCCGCACCACCACCTTCGCGCATCGGCGCAAGGTGTTCATGGTCTCGACGCCGACCATCCGGGGGCTGTCGCGCATCGAGCGCGAATTCGAGGCGAGCGACCAGCGGCGGTATTTCGTGCCCTGCCCGCATTGCGGCCATATGCAATGGCTTCAGTTCGAGCGGCTGCGCTGGGCGAAGGAGCGACCGGAAACGGCGGCCTATCACTGCGAGGGCTGCGACCGCCCGATCGCCGAGCATCACAAGACGCAGATGCTCGAGCGCGGTGAATGGCGCGCGACGGCCGTCTCGGAAAACCCGAGCGCCATCGGCTTCCACCTCTCGGCGCTCTACTCGCCGATCGGCTGGAAGAGCTGGGAGCAGATCGCGCGCGACTGGCTGGCGGCCCAGGGCTCCGACGAGATGCTGCGCGCGGCACGCAACACGCTCCTCGGCGAGACATGGGTCGAGAGCGGCGAGGCACCGGACTGGCAACGGCTGGCGGATCGGCGCGCGGCATTTGCGGCGCAGATCCCCGCGGCTGGGCTGTTCCTGACCGCAGGCGCGGACGTGCAGAAGGATCGGATCGAGGTCGATGTCTGGGCATGGGGCCGTGGCCTCGAGAGCTGGCTTGTCGATCACATCGTGATCCCGGGCGGGCCGGACGACCCGGCCTGCTGGGACAAGCTGACCGCGCTGCTCGGCCAGACGTGGGTGCACGAGCACGGCGCGATCATGACGCTGGCGAGGCTTGCCATCGACACCGGCTACGAGTCCGCCGCCGTCTATGCCTGGGCGCGCAAACAGGGCATCGCGCAGGTGGCACCCGTAAAGGGCCTCGAGGGGTTCAACCGAGCCACACCGGTGTCGGGCCCGACCTTCGTCGACGCCACGGTGAACGGACGCAAGCTCAAGCGCGGGGCCCGGCTCTGGACGGTGGCTACCGCCACCTTCAAGGCAGAGACCTATCGGTATCTACGGCTTGAACGGCAAAGCGATGAGGAACGCGCCAGCGGCGTCTCGACTCCGGCCGGTACCATCCACCTGCCCGACTGGGCGGACAGCGAATGGCTCAAGCAGCTGGTGGCCGAACAGCTGGTCACTATTCGCGACCGGCGCGGCTATGCCCGGCAGGAATGGCAGAAAATGCGCGAGCGGAACGAAGCGTTGGACACTCGCGTCTATGCGCGCGCGGCCGCCTGGATCCTCGGCGCGGATCGCTTTGACGAGCGGATGTGGCGGCAGTTGGAGAAACAGGCTGGCGTGGAAACCGCCGCCGCAACGGCGAAACCAGAAACTGCACCGACAACCGAACCACGAGCCGGGCGCGTCACCGCCCCGCGGCGGCGCGGCTGGCGCGTCAGCACGCCGAAATACATGGAATGATCAGAAACCAGAGAAGACCATGTCGAGGGCGCCTCGGATTTCGTAATCGGAAGTGGAAAGATCAGCGACTGGCTGTCCTTTGAGCAATGCAGAGGGAATGGCAGCCATCTCGGCAGTGTGCAGGACATGATCCTCACCATCGATCGTGAACATCGGCTCAAGCCGCCGGATCGCCTTTGGCCCTGATGACAGGGGAATAAGTGGCGCAACAACGCGCGAACCGGTTTCGATCAAATCCGTCTGGAGGTCGAGCACCAGCCGCCCGCCAGCAACGCGATAAACCTGAAATTGTGCCATCAATCGATCTTCAAGACCTGAAGATCAGCCAGAGGCGTTCCGTTGGCCTCGATCCAGGCGCGACGCTCGGCAATGGCGCCTGCATTTTCATGGGCCCAAGCGTCTGCCTTCGCCACTCGAACGGCCTCTGCGATGGCAGCGTCACTGATCGCCGATACGTTAAGACCCAACTCCCGCGCGGCGGCGAGATTAGCCGCTGTCAGGGTGACGTTCGTGCGTTGCTTCTCGGTGGTGGTTTGCGGCATCGGGCCCTCCTG
>Ga0102940_1000862_pt1 | contig 20416 bp, 18 predicted proteins | sample SalPonR2_C_D1_MG_FD_78215 | JGI IMG/M metagenome (GOLD analysis project Ga0102940, IMG submission 78215) | Salt pond soil microbial communities from South San Francisco under conditions of wetland restoration - Salt Pond MetaG R2_C_D1_MG | ecosystem: Environmental > Aquatic > Marine > Intertidal... | reverse complement strand
TTTTCGGGCAAGCACTAAGCAAGCTATACGGCAATAAGAATGTCTTTTACATTGATTTATTGTCTCTTAATAAAGTTTTGCACATGTGCAAATAATTAAATAGGGGAATAATGTCGCATCTGGCGTCACTCAAATGAAATACTATCGTGTCATTTCTATCATAATTCCGCATTTAATGGTGCTTTCAAAAATTGATTAAGCTTCGTGGTTATTGAGTGGAATCGAAATATAGAGGCGAAATTTTGGTAGATTTGTTTGTAAAAATGGAGAATCGCCGCTATGTATCGATAAATAGTATTACACAAGGAGTTATTGGTAAATATGTATGTGGATAAAATAAAGCGGTTTATCTTATGTTGTATCAAGATAGATAATTATAAAGTGTGAGGCTTTAGTTACTTAAAATTTATAAATAATTGTTGCTTCCCTTAAATATTTGTTCTAAAATCAAGGTGTAAAACCAAGAATTATTCCGGTAGTCAAATGTTTTTCATATTTTTACCTTTTGACTAAAATTTTACTTAAAATTTAATTATGCCGAAAAAATCCCCCCATTTATATCAATACCAAATTTCCTACGAACCCTATCAGTCCGACGATGGCTTTGTGGTTCCCGATGAATTAAAAAAACGACTTCCGGAAATACACGAACTTGCCGTAAAAGGCAGAAAATCAAGCGTTCCAAAATTTGAAAAGCTGATTAAGCGCTTTCCTAATGTTCCACAGCTAAAAAACTACCTCTATATTTTACTTCAAAACATAGGGGAGGTTGAAAAGGCCGCACTTTACAACCAAAAGATACTTGAACAATTCCCAAACTATTTATTTGCAAAACTAAATTTGGCAGGCAAATACATGCAAAAAGGAATGTATGTACAAGTGCCTGAAATACTTGGAGAAGAATTCGAGTTACAAGCGCTCTACCCGGAGCGCAAGTTGTTTCACGTAAGTGAAATCGCATCGTTTTTCGAAATCGTTATTCAATATTTTGCCGGAATCGGGGAAATTGAAGAAGCTGAAAAACGTTTTGAAATATTAACAGACCTCTACCCTGAATACCCCGATGTAGAATATATTCAACAGTTTCTGTTTATCAAACGCTTCGGTGCCAACCAGAACCGCTTTTTAAACACTGATGATATGATTACTGTAGAAACTAAAGACGTTGATTCTCCCGATACTGCAACAAAAGCGCCGGACTTTCATCATCCTGAAATTCACTGGCTCTATGAAGAAGACTTATTAATTGATAAAGAAAAACTGACACAATTACTTCAACTACCACGCAAAACGCTGGTCAGCGATTTGGAAAAAGTCTTGATGGATAGTATTGAGCGGTATCAATATTATGAAGTCAGTTTAATGGCACAAAGCAAAGATCAGGAGAAAAACAGTTTTTTCGCTATGCATGCGTTTTTCCTTTTAGGAGAATTGCAGGCCAAAGAAAGCCATAAAGTTATTTGGGAGCTAATGAGGCAGCACAACGATTACTACGACCTGTTTTTCGGCGATGTATACCTCGAATGTATGTGGGAGGTTCTTTACAAAGTGTTTCATGATGATTTTGAAGCGCTTAGCCTTTTTATGAAGGAACCGGGAATTGTATCATACAGCAAAAGTTCGGTTATGGATGTAGTTTTACAAGTTGCCCTACATGACCCCAAGCGCAAACCGGAAGCAGAAAAATGGTTAATAGACATGCTTGACTTTTTCAACAATTGTACTTTAGAAGACAATATTATTGACAGCGAAACCACCGGATTTTTAGTTTGGACATTACTAAGCCTTGAGTTGCCATACATTCCGCCCACAGTAAAAGAACTTTATGATAAAAAATGGGTAGAAATTTCAATGCTCGGCGATTATGAAGAGGTTGAAAAGATATGGTTTGAAAAGCAACCACAAGAGAAACGAGCGTTATTATCAATGGCAGACAGATACCGGGACATCATTGAAAATTGGCATTGGCAAGATCAGGAAAACTCAGAGGATGATTTTTTTCATGATGAGTTTGATTCAAAAAATGATATTTTCGATCAAGAACCAGAAAAAGTAAGGTGTTTTGGCAATCCTTCCTTTGATGATTATCACAATATGGTCCCAGATCAACAGCGGTATTCGGCTTCTAAAAAAATTGGTAGAAATGATCCATGCCCTTGTGGAAGTGGAAAAAAATATAAAAAATGCTGCATGAATAAAATTGATTAAACATACTCTAAGAATAATCTTCCCATGAACTTTTCCCGCTGTAGTCTGCCACAGGAAGGACCTGTGTGCTGTAATGAAATGAATTGACCAGGCCGGATACTTCTTGCTTAATCATATCGATACTATTATTTACCAAATCATTTCGAAAGCCTTTGTTTCCAAGTGTTGCAACATAATCGGCTGATATAATCCGGCTCAGGATTTTACCCAGTCCCACTTGTTTGCGTTGAGGCATATTGTCGTCAATCGTGAAATCTGTGAGTTCTTTAAAAAATGGCGAGGTGCGTTGGGTCAGGTTATAGCCTCTAAGGAAATTGGACAGGTTCATGTTTTTAAGCCGGCTCATTTGCCTGGTTACCATTTCGGTAATTTGGGTGTAGAGCATTTCATTGGAGCCTTCGAAAACCTGGAAAGGCCGGGAATCAATAATTCCCCTTATGGCCACACTCTCTGTTTTATATCCATTGGCGCCTAAAAGTTGTGTCAGGGTTTGTGCTGCTTCATGCATCAATTCTGTTACATGGGCTTTCATTGTATTGGCTTCCACTGTGGCTCCGGTGAGGTTATGTTCTATGCCACTTGCCTCACTGCTACGTGCGCACATGGCTGAGCTTATTGTAAATGCACTTTGAATACGGGCAACCTGTTGCTTAACCTGGTCCAGTGCAATCAGTGGTTTCCCTCGAATGAAGCGTTGCTGAGTGTGATGCAGAGCATCGTCCAACATGCGACGAATAAAGCCGATGGCCATACCCGGAAATTGAAACCGGCTTCGGTGTAACAGGTCCATGGTGAGTTTTAGTCCGGTGGTGTCGGGTTCCAATTTGTAGGCTTCGGGTACATGAATATCAATGAGGTTTTTGCCGTATGGAATCGGATACAACCCCATGTTATTATACAATTCATCCACCTTGATTTGTTGCTCAGGTTGTTGTGCATCGACAATGAAAAAATCAATGTCGCGGGCGAGTGCTCCACCAGGGATTTGTCGACGTGAAGTCATTAGCCAGTAATCGGCCATTCCAGTGAGGCCCTGCCAGTGTTTCACCCCTTTGATATGATATTCTGAACCCTGCCGCAAATTGTTTGTCTGCATGTTTAATGCATCGCTGCCAAATCCTGGCTCGGTTATCATCAATCCACCCATGTTTTGTTTATTTAAAAAACGGTGGAAAATTTCTCCTTTAATGTGTTCCTGTGCATATTTATTTACCGGGCCTAAAAAGAGCCCCATGTTGATTCCAAACATTAATGAAAGTGGCAGTGATTCATAAGACGCAGCATCCATCAGCGTTAATAATTCTTTTGTATTACCGCCACGTCCACCATACTTTTTGGGTATAGCTACTGAAAAAGGGTTGGTCGACATAATATCGCGCAGTACAGTTGCCGGAAAGCCCCTGTTATGAATGAATTTTTTGATGTCATCGCGTTCATAAAACACACTTTTTAAAGTTTGTTTAAATGCGTTAATGAAATCATTAAAAGAAGGCATTGCTGCTGTGTTGTGTATGGTCATTGATTGTGAGTTTTTTGTGGTATGTTGGTTCCTTTTTGTGCTTTTGCCTTCAAATTATTAGTTGTGAAAGAAATAGCTTCTATAAAAGTTAACAATTTGTGAGTTAGTATGTTTGCATGTTTTTGAAATTGTAATTTCCTGATATTAAAAAAACGCTTTGAAAAATGGGGTAATAAAAACAGTAATGTTACCTGTTATTCGGCGCGGCCCCTGATTTAATAAAAAAGCCATCGCTTTTATTGCAATGGCTTTTAAAAATGAGAAAATCCAAAATTATTTTTTTGTCGATTAATTAATTTCCTATGTCACCATTGGCGTTTCCGTTATAAGTATTGCTAATAAGTGTTGGTGATGAATTGTCATTATAAATGCCCCAACCTGCGGAGTACGAAATTATGCAATTACTTATTGTGGGTTCTCCAGATGGCACATTTCCCAGATTGACGTTTCCGTTATTGTAGGTTGAGGCATAGCCCCCGCCATAGGAAATGTTACAATAATTTAAGATAGAGCCATTCATTGTATTTGACTCAAAGAAAATTCCATCCCAGTCGCCGGGCTGTTCGCCACCTGCAGGTGCTGATGTGGTGAAGGTAACAGGTAAAGCAGAGGTGCCATTGACCACCAGTTTTCCAAATTCTGTTGATCCAACAGATATTTCAGACCCATCTGTAAATTTCACAGTGCTGCCTGCTTGTATCTCCAATGTTGAACCCGATGTTGATTCAATGCTGAGTGTACCATCAATTACATAAGCTGTGGACTGGAATAGCCAGGTTTCATTTGTGTGTTCAAAGGCGTCTCCATGTACTAAAATACCCAGATCATCTTCTCCGTAATTGTTAGCAGTGCCAATGGTATGAGCCCAGTTGCCATAAATTAGCATCACATAATTATCCACATCGTGAATATCGTTGCCTGTGAAAGATGCAAAACTGCCGGCATCATCAAGCGTAATGCCATAGGTGGCCGATAATCTGATTTCAGTATTGTCAATAGTTACAGCAGCTCCATCAATATCAATAGCTCCTACATATGAGGCATAGCCACCTGCAGCTTCAACTATGCAATAATTGAGCTCACTACTCACGGCACCACTCTCGAAGCTGATGTAGTCCCATTGCCCGCCTTGTTTTTGAACAGATGTAGAAGTGAAAAGAATGGGTAGATCTTCTGTACCTACAGCTTTAAAGGTGCCGTAACCATCACTACCAACAGTCATTTGAGAGCCATCGGTAAATTGAATGGTGTTTCCAGCAGCTATATTTAATGTGGCACCACCATCGGATTGAACAGACAGCGTTCCGTCAATGGTGAAAGGTGCTGTTTGTAGGCTCCATGTGCCATCAGAATGGGTATAGGTATCTCCATCGACCAATATGCCACTGCCTTCAATTAAATTTCCCGGGCCAATAGTATGCGCTGCATTGCCTTCAATGAATATATCGTAGCTTTGATTATCCATAAACGTATTGTTGCTAAAACTCGCAAATTCCGAGTCATCTTCACAGACTACACCATAAACCGCAGAATTGGAAATTGTGCAATGGTCCACGCTCAAAGATGGGCCTTCGATCCAAAGTGCCCCACCGTATGTAGAGGCATAACCTCCACCATATTCGATGATGCAGTACTGAAGGCTGCTTGTACCTGTTGCCGTCGATTCGAAATTGATGTAGTCCCAGCTTCCGGCTGATGGTGTGTTGGAAACGCTGGTGAATGTAATCTGGGCATTGGCTGTCCCTACTGCAGTTAGGGCTGAGTTGGCTCCTGCGACTGATATACTTCCACCATCTTCAAATTTTATTGTTGTGCCCGGGTCTATGGTCAGATGCCCACCATTTTCGATCCTTAAGGTTCCTTCAATAATGTAGGTCCCACCTTGCCATGTAACATCAGTATCAATTGTTTCGTTGATATACTCCTCTGAGGGTTGTTCATCCTCTTCTTCCTCCACTAATTCGCAAGAGGAAAATAAAACTGCCATAAAAGACAGCATCATTAAAAGCGCAGTAATTTTTTTCATAACTCTGATTTTGAGATTAAGTAGAATTGATATTCAATTTTCAAGGATAAATTTACATCAATTTATAGAAGGGTGTGTGATGTAACCATTGGAATAACAATATTTTAACGTATGGTTATTTTTAGTAATGAGCGGCATGCAGCATTTAAACTAAGGAGGGGTAAACATTTTTTCGTAATTTGCTTTTTCAAGCAAAATCATAAAAACAGTATTTTATGCCATTTTTATCCAAATTATTCAGTAAAGGCGCCAATGATCTGATCAAAAATGGTGGCCAGGTGATCGATAAGATTGCTACCTCCGATGAGGAAAAAATGCAAGCCAAAAATCAGCTTTCTGAACTGGTTTTTGATGCTATGGGTAACCTGCAGAAAGCCCAACGCGAGTTAGCTGCAATTTGCGATTTGCAATATCAGTACTTGAATTAATTTTTTTAGAATATAATATTAATAAAAATCCTTTTTATAAACTTATAAATAGTAAATGCTGATGAATAAGCTGAAAATAAATTTATGGTTTGTTTATGATATTGTATTTTCTTTTTTTTTGACAAATACAATGGCTTTTGTGATAATTAAAGATATTAATTCCTTTAAATGGTATTGGCTAACTATTTTTGTTGCGATTTTGTTGATTTGTGGATATTATATGATTTTATTTATCATACATAAAAATCGCCTTCTGGATTCTTTGAAAGGAGATTTGGATTCTGCAGATTCAAAATTAGATTTGAACTTAACGTATTTACCTGTTTTTGGATTCATAATGTCATTCGGATTAATAAATCATCAAATTTATTTATTTGACAATGAGTATTTTACTGTTGATGGGCAAATATACTGGATAATTGATTCAGAGTTTGATATTATACTCTATTCTTATGATAATTTTATACGAGCTGCTTGTTTTGATTTACTTGAAACATATAATATTCATATTTCTCGATTGACAACAAACAATTTTTGGATATTGACATTGTTATTTGCATATAAAACCTTTTTATCTTTTTACTTTCTTAGGTATTTATGGACGATCTTAAAAGGATTGCATAAAATAAATAGAGTCTAACCGCTCCGAGTAGGGTATACGGAGCCGAGTATTTTCTGGCGGCAGAGGTTCTTTTTAATTCCGACAAAATTTCGTTTTGACGGGTAAATTTGTAAAACAATTTTTTGGCTACGGAGCAATTTTGTAGGATTTTACAAGTAAGCCGTGCGCTCTATAGCCGAATACGATATTGGTAACAGAAGCGCGTGGCAATTGGTTGCAGCGTAGCTGGCGGCCAATTTTAATGTTGGCTTTTGGTTTTATTGTGGTATATGCTTATTTCTTTGAACCCGCTTTCCTTTTAAATGAGGGGGAGCACGGTATAGCTAATACTTTGAATCCAAATTTCTGGGGTTTGCTCAAGTTGGGTGTAGGTGGTTATATTATTGGCCGTTCTACTGAAAAAGTGGCCAGCACCGTCACCAGCCGGGTAGATATCCCTTTCCTTCGTAAAAAAGACCGGAATAAGTATTATGGATAATTTTAATTTCAATATCAATGAAAAGCATCTTTTAGAAGGTGAGGATGTGAAGCAAATGAACTGTCCGAAGAATACGGTTCATTTTAGTGCAGGTATGCCTGATACCATTGTGTTGCATTATACGGCTGGCCGGAATGGAAGGTCTTCGGCCGAATACCTTTGTAAAGATAATGTAAAAGCTTCTGCACACCTGGTCGTTGATCGCGATGGCAAAGTGTTTCAGTTGGTTCCTTTCGATACTGTTGCCTGGCATGCAGGAAAAAGCAGGTGGAAGGACAGAACAGGGCTAAATAATTATTCTATAGGAATAGAGATTGATAATGCCGGTGTACTGACCAAATCTGGTACTGCATACACCTCCTGGTTTGGTAAAAAGCTTGCTGCTGATGAAGTGATGGAGGCTGTGCATCGAAACGAGTCGAAAGCACGTTATTGGCATTTGTTCACCGAAAAGCAAATTGAAGCACTTGAAGCATTATGTGATCTGCTCATTGACCGGTATCCGGCCATCAAGGAGATATTGGGCCATGAAGAAATATCCCCGGGGCGTAAGCTGGATCCAGGCCCGGCATTTCCATTGGATAAACTGCGCCAACGCATAATAAACGACCGTGATGAAGAGGGCGCTCCCCTTAACAATCCTCCTGGTGTAGTAAATGTACCTTTTTTAAATATAAGGCAGTTACCCGATGTTAAGGCAGAGAGGGTCGCAGAACCCTTACCGCAAGGAACCAATTTAATCATTTATGAAGAACATGATGGCTGGTTTCGTGTTAAAGCTGAAATAGAAGGGTGGGTAGCTGGTCAATATGTTGATTTGGATAGTGATAACTGAATATTGAGATTCCCTGATTAGTACTCACGCAATCCTTTCTCGATAAACTCATATTGCCACAGGTCAAATAAATCAGTGCGTTCGGGGATATTTTCCTTTGAGCCGGTTAATAGATCAGTAATGGCTATTTGATCACGGTCATCCACATCCACTCTTTTCGCGAGTGAGCGGTGTACTCCATATGTTTTATGTTTAAGTACCAGGTTATCGGTTTCTATTGCTGCTTTAGGCTTATTTTCGTCATATAAAGTTAACCCTTCATAATTTACTGCTGTTCCGTTTCTTTTCCTTAAAAACCCTTTTTCTGTTATAAAATCATCCGGATGTTTTAATTTGTTGGCCAGTATTTTTCGATATCCGGCTTTTTGAAACCTGTATTTAAAATAGAATGAACAATAGTTGATACCGATGGGCAGCTTTGCTTCTTTGGCATAAGCCATTATTTCCAGTGCTGCCAATTCCGATTCGAGCACAATAGGCCGTTCGGCGGGTATGTAAGTGTATTCGTGTTTGAGTAGTTTGTCGGCGTTGTGGTGTGTTAGTCTTAGTTGGTGCAGATTCAGGTTAGTAACACCTGCATTTATCATTTCAGGCAGGAGTTTCATTAACCGTTCTTTTTCTTCGGGTATGGCCGGGATTTCAACGGTGATATTGGGAATGAGCCCTTTAGCCTTTTTTATTCCTTTGAGGTTATAATTTGTGGCACCAATATCGAAACGAATTTCGTTTAAACCGTTGTCGGCCAGCTCACGAAATACTTTTTCGTCCGATAAAATGCCATTGGTGTACATCCAGGTATAAATTTCAGGATCGCACAGCGACCTTATGGCTTTCAGGTATTGCATTACGCGATCTTTAACCAAAAGCGGTTCTCCTCCGCTAAAGCTCACACCTTTAAATCCAAAATAATTGATGTATTCTGCGTATGCCGCTGGCGTATGAAAGGTGATTCCCTGAGATTCGGGAGGTTCATCCTGTGTTTGTGATGAGGGGCAGTAAAAACAGTTGGCATTGCATTTTCCGGTTATAAAGAGGCAACTCCAATTACCCGCACCACAAATTTTGCAACCATCTGATATTTGATTGACATAGGGTTTGGTACCTTTGAATAAAGTATGACCTCCACTAGCCCTGATGAGTTTTTGCTTTGTTGCTTCCAATTCATCGGTGTTCCAGAGATTAATCCAATTGATATTTTCGTAATTCCCAAACTCCTGTTTGTTTTTGTTTACCAGCGAGTTCAGATACCTGTAGTAAGCATTCATTAATTATTGTATTGAAGAAAATTGATTGAGAGATTGTGTTGATAACGCCACCGGCGTTTGTTTGAGAGCGTTAGAACTACAGATCAGAAAAAATATAGAGAAACATCAGAAAACGATCCAGTCTGATGTGTCCTTTGTGTGTTTTGCTATGTTCAAAAACGTAATGCATTGTAAATATAAAGATACTGCTTTCGCACTAATAATTATATCAAAAATCATGTTTAGTTTTGGCAGAAGTAACACTTTTATATAATTTGCCTAAAAAAAGTTATGCCATATTTTAAGATTTCCATGAACAAGCTTTTGTCGGGAGAGCAAAAGCACAGAGCGCTAAAATCAATGCACCAACTCGTTGTTGAAGCACTGAAAAAACCTGATCGTTTTGTAATGACTTCAATTGCCGACAGTCAGGCAATGCATTTTGGCTTATCAGACGACCCGGTGGCTTTCGTGGAGTTTAAAAGCATTGGCTTACCAGATACGAAAACGTTATCTGCGGCTATATGCGATTTGATCATGAAAGAGTTTGATATTGAGCCTGACAGGGTTTATATTGAATTTGTGGATGAGCCCCGCCATATGTTTGGGCATAACCGCACTACTTTCGAAAAGTGATCAGGTAAATTCAATTGGGATGTAGCATTGCTGAAATTGAGGCAGGTCAGGTATTAATGCTTCGAGTGGCGCGGCCAGATACCGATCAATGATAATGCGTAATAGCTCATGGCGACTGAACATTGCACCGGTTTTAATATTTTTCATCACAATTATGCTTAGTTTGTATTCCGGCACCCTGATGAGCAGAGTTTTAAATCCCTGCCACCAGCCTGCATGGTAGTATATTTTTTTCCCTTTGTGTTCAAATATGCGCCATCCATACCCGTAGTTGTGTTTAAAGTGTTTGGGCTTGCCCATGGGCTTAAATGCCTTTTGAAGTGTGTCTGAAGGTAAGATGGTCTCGCTGTAAAGGCCCTGATCCCATTTAAAAAGATCTCTTGCAGTGGCATAAATGCCTTTATCGCCATAGGTGCCATTCAGGTAGGCCTCAGTAACCACTTTCCAGTGGTATTTGTAACCTTCAGCCAAATGGGGTATCGTATCGTTTAGCCCGGCTATGTATACAAAAGCATCGTCCATTCCAAGGGGTTCGAAAATATTTTTACGCATATATTCGGGGTATGACATGCCACTAACTTTTTCAACAATAGATGCCAGGAGCATATACCCCGAATTACTGTAATCGAAGCGTCTGTCGGGAGGGTAGTAGGGCAGAGGTTCATGTTGCTTCCAGAGTCTGATAATATCCTCGTTGGTGTACGTTTTGCCTTTATCTTCTACAATTTTATCAATGAAATAGATGTAATTTGATAAGCCACTCCGGTGAACCAGCAAATGGTGTATGGTAAAACCCTGGTAAGGCAGGTCTGGAAAATATTTACTAATGGAATCATCGAGGTGTAATCGGCCATTGGCGTATAACTGCAAGATAGCCACCGCTGTAAATTGTTTGCTAACCGAACCTGTTTGAAATCTTGTTTCAGCCGTTATGCTGTCATTGTTGGCATAGTCTTCGTAACCTACATATCCTTCATAAATTATTTCATTATCCCAGCCTACCATCAGCGCACCGTTAAACCCGAATTTATTTTTTTTCATGAGCACACGGTCAAGGTCGCTCCTAAGGTGCTGGTGCCAAATGGTATCAGGCGTTACTTTTGGCATTTTTGGCGGCTGAATATTGGTAAAATGCCGTTTTTCAAGGCTGATAAATAGAATGACCGCACCAAGGGTCAAAATAAGAAATATGATTTCTGCTTTACCTATGTTTTTCATTGGGTAAAATAATAGTTACCAATCATTCGCGTTAGCCAGATTTCATTTTGTCGAAATCAAATAATACACTTGCAATATAAAAATTATACTTTATCCAGCACACTTTCGAGGTTATCAAATCTATGATGATAATCGTCCATGGCAAATTCTATTACTTTTATGGCCTCATCTGCATCATAAGTATGGGTTATTTCTGATATGCGTTCTTTGCCCGGAATATCCTTATAGGTAAGGAAATAGTGTTTTAATCTCTCCACTACTGCTTGTGGTACATCATCTATGTTGGTATAATGACCATAGCCTGCATCGTTTTTTAATACAGCAATAATTTTGTCGTCAGCCATATCGCCGTCAATCATCCGAAAACCTCCAATGGGAATCACATGAGCGAGAATATCTCCATGTGAAATCGAGCGTTCGGTCAGCACACACACATCAAGTGGGTCGGCATCTCCCTGAACCTGTTTACGGTCTGTTTTTTCGGCACAAAATTTTCCTACACTTTCTCCGCAATAGGTTTGTGGAAAAAAACCATAGAGTGCTGGTATTACATTGCTGTATTTTTGTGGCCTGTCGATGCGTAGGTAACCGCTTGATTTGTCCACTTCATATTTTACAGTATCTGTTGGTACCATTTCAATATAGGCGGTAATTAGATTTGGTGCTTCCGGACCCGGATCAACTCCATGCCACGGATGCGACTTATAGCGTAAGCCCATTAATTTTCCCAGGGGATCCATGATTTTATTTCTCATAGTTATAGTTTTTTATGTGTGTAAGTCTTCTTCAACAACTTTTATATTAAAAAGTTTGGGTCAGGTTTATTTTATGCAAAAACTTCTTTGAAAAAGTAATAAATCATAATTGATGATACAACCAGCTTCATTCCTGTGCCTAGCAAAAATCCAATAAAAGAGCCTATTCCACTTTTAAGTGCATTATTAAAATCATCTTTTTGAATCATTTCTCCTATAACAGCTCCGGCAAAAGGGCCTATAATGATACCAATTGGTGGAAAAAATATCAGCCCGAATATCAATCCCAATGTACTGCCGATTACACCGGCGCGTGTTCCACCAAACTTTTTGGTTCCCCATACGGGTATAATGTAATCTAATACTGTTACAATGGTTGCTAAAGCAAACATAAGCAAAAGTAAGTTGTTTGAAAAATCAACTTTCTCTGTAGCTTCTAGCACCAGCAGTCCCACAAAAGAAATTGGCGGGCCGGGTATAACCGGTAAAATACATCCAATAAGCCCTATAAGCAAAAGCAGCGCCGCCAGGACAATGAGTAAGAATTCTACCATAGTTTATCGATTTTAAGGGCAGCCAGGTACAGCGCACCAAGGAGCGCCGGAATGGCCAGGTTTATAATCCACAAAGTTAATGAAGCCGCCAGAATTCCTGCCTCATTTGTGGAAAAAACTCCAAAAATTAGCAACGACAGACTTCCTCTTACCCCGGGTTCGGCAATGGTAATGGTTGGTATAACCAACATTGCTGCGTAGAGCATGCCAATGCTCAGGAAGGCTTCGTAAATCGAAATATCTGTTTTAAAATAGAATAAAAGCAGAATAAACTGAGTCATAAAAATGGCATATCGTAAACCAGAAACTAACAGAGCTTTAAGCAGGAGTTTCCTGTTCAGGTTTTTTATTCCGTCGTTAATTTTGGTAATAACTTTTGGGGTTTTTAGCCGGCTGATTTTTAATGCAATTTTGGGTAGCGATATGTACGTAACAAAACCGGCTGCAACAGCAAAAACGGCCAGGCCAAGTTGCGTGGGTGTGGTAAAAGCTGCTTCTGTATTTCCGGTGAGCCATAACCATCCTGAAATTATTCCAACAATAAAAGTAACGCCACTTTGCGCAATGCTTCCGGCAATGGTTACCGATATGCCGGCCAATCGGTTGCGTTGACGCAGTATCCATATTCGGCCAGCATACTCCCCAGTGCGGTTGGGTGTGAAAATAGCAATGCTGAGCCCGGCAAGCACACCGCCAAAAGCCTGAAGTAATCTGACCTTTTCTGTTGGTTTAAGAAGTAACCGCCATTTTTCTGATTCTATAAGCCAATTGACCGGCATTAATAAAAACACCAACCATAACCACCAAGCTGACTCATTGTGAACTGTGCCATTAAAGAGCAAGTCGCTAAGCTGGTCGTCGGCATAAACGCGATAGGCTACAAAACCGTATGAAGCTATAAAAATTAAGCTTTTGAAAAGTATTACCCAGAATTTTCGATGGTTTGCAGGCATGCAGGTCAAATTTTTTAGAAAGATAAAAATACGGCTTTCTAAGACTATTTGCTAATTTTACGATTTAAAATAATTCGAAGATGGTAAGACCAAAGAAAACCCTGGGACAACATTTTTTAACCAATGATTCCATAGCCCAACGAATCGCTGAATCATTGGACTTGAATGGTGTGCCGGTGTTGGAAATCGGACCGGGAAAGGGTAAGTTAACACAGTTCTTGCTTAAACGTTTTCCCGATTTGCTTAAGGTAATTGAGGTAGATGATGAATCGGTTGAATACCTTGCAGCAAATTTTCCTGATCTTCATGAAAGGGTCATTGCCGGAGACTTTCTTAAAACCGATTTTAGCACGCATTTTGCAAGCAGGTTCGATGTTGTTGGGAATTTTCCTTACAACATTTCAAGCCAGATTTTATTTAAGATGTTGGAGCATCGCGATAAAATACATCAATTGGTAGGCATGTTCCAAAAAGAGGTGGCCGACAGAGTAGTGGCCGCACCAGGAAGTAAAACTTATGGTATTTTAAGTGTGTTGGTTCAGGCTTTTTACAAAGTGGAGTATTTATTCACAGTTCAGCCCGGTTCTTTTTTTCCACCGCCCAAAGTTAAGTCCGGGGTAATCAGATTAAAACGTAACAACCGGGAGAAGCTTGACTGTGATGAGAAAGTTTATTTTAAGGTTGTAAAGCTTGCCTTTAATCAGCGCAGGAAAACACTTAGAAATAGTTTAAAAAGTGTTATAAGCCCGGATATTTCGGGTAAAGAGATATTTAATATGCGTCCGGAGCAGTTAAGACCGGAAGATTTTGAGCATATTTGTAACTTATTAGAATAATTTTAAAATCCCGTTGTCATGAATTTTGAGCTAACCCGGGAATTTATTGAGGAATTAAAGTCTGCGATTGACGCGCAGGATAAGCGCAAGACTGCCAGTATGTTGCAGGATTTTCACCCTGCCGATATTGTTGAGGTTTATGAAGAATTAAACCTCGAAGAGGCGCGGTTTGTGTTTATTTTGTTGGAGCCCATGCGGGCAGCAGATGTGATTGTGGAGCTTGAAGAAGATGACCGGGAACGCTTGCTTGAGAATGTACCCGGAGATATACTGGCCCGTAAATTCATCGACCGCATGGATTCCGATGATGCGGCAGATATCATTGCCGAGTTACCCGACGATGTAAAGGCCGATGTGCTGAGCAATATTGCCGACCGTGAGCATGCGGGAGATATTGCCGACCTGCTGAACTACGATGAGGATACCGCAGGTGGTTTGATGGCCAAAGAGTTAATTACTGTTAACGAAAACTGGACCGTAGCCACCTGTTTGCGCGAAATGCGCGGGCAGGCTCAGGACATTGACGAAATTTATTTTGTGTATGTTATTGACAACGATGGTATTCTGAAAGGCACACTTTCACTGAAAAAACTTCTACTTACGAAAAGCGACCAGGTCGCCGATGTTTACGATAAAGATGTGATTTCGGTATCGGTTGATGCATCAGCCGAAGAGGTAGCCAATATTATGAACAAGTACGACCTTGTTGCTTTGCCTGTTATCGACGGTATTGGAAGGCTTAAAGGCCGCATTACCATCGATGATGTGGTGGATGTGATCAGGGAAGAGGCTGAGCGCGATTATCAGATGGCATCTGGTATTTCTTCAGATGTGGAAGCTTCCGACAATGTTTGGCAGCTTTTGCGCGCCCGTTTGCCATGGCTGATGATTGGTATGATTGGTGGTGTGTTTGGCGCTAAAGTTATTGAACTGTATGAGGGCCAATTATCGCTTTACCCTGAAATGGCCTTCTTTATTCCCCTTATTGCAGCCATGGGCGGTAATGTTGGAATACAGTCGAGTGCGATCATTGTACAGGGCCTGGCCAGCAACTCGCTTGGTATAGAGTCTAATTTCAAAAAATTGATGAAAGAGTTGGGCGTTGCCATGCTAAACGGACTTTCTTTGGCGGCAATATTATTGCTCTATAATTTTATCGACAGCGATTCTTTAGCCTTAACAGTTACGGTGAGCAGTGCACTTTTAGTTGTCATTATTTTTGCTTCAGTTTTCGGAACTTTTGTGCCGTTGGGCCTTAATAAGCTTAAAATCGATCCGGCACTGGCAACCGGACCCTTTATTACTACCGTAAACGATATCATGGGACTGTTGCTCTACTTTCTTATTGGCCACGTTTTCTACGGGTTTTGGGGTTGAGCCTCTTGCTTTATAGTAATTTGATTTTTTGCTTAGGTAGCTGAAATATGATCATTGATTAACATGGATAAAGAAATAAAGGTTCCAATCCATCGCGGCGGAAGCTTTAAACAGGTGGTTTCATCGTTTCTCTTACCAATGATTTTTTGGAATTATATTTCACGCAGCGCCCGCAACGAAGGCGCAACGTTCGCAACGTGATAACCCGTAGCGTTGGTAGCGTTTTTTTATCATGACGTTCGTGGTGAGAAATTTTTAAAAAAGAAATCAATCATCATTGATGCCTGGATTTATGTAACACAGTTTAGTTATATTGAACGAAATAAAACGAGACACCCAAATTAGAAAGATTTAAGGGGTAGGTTGCTAGTAATCAATGGTCATTTGCCAGCTATCATATTCATTTACAAAACAGGACATGAATAAAAAAATAAGGTTTAAATCATATGCAACTAATCTGTACTTATAGTTTGCCTGGCTATTTTAGTAACAGTCGGTAAAAAAATAAATTATCGGTAATTAGTTGTAAAAATTCCAACTAACGCTGAATCGCAAATTGCGGGGCCTCAGAAGATAATTATAAGCAGAATAGTAACTCACACCTCTCATTAAACCGCTGTTCACGTGGTCGAAACGGAGGGAGAACAGGAACCGTTTTACCCTTGCTCCAACAAATACATTGAGTACAGGGTAGTTGCCAATAAGTTTTTCGTCCTGGAGATAGAACTGGGCAATGGCTGGTGAGTATGCAGGGGCATAATACTTGGTGTGAACCCTGCCTGAGAAACCTCCATACAAGTCAATTATCCCTTCTGTGTTTTTAAACTTGATTTGTCGCTTATAAAAGAAGTTTCCTTTTGCACTGAATTCCGGGACATCAATAAAGTCTGTAGCAGTATATTGCCCCATAAGGCTCATTTCGAAATTGAAGTGCTCAAAAAAAGTAAATTTTTTACCTATCTTGGCACCAAACATCATAATTTCCTGATCGTGCTGGGCCACTTTCATATTTTGATCGAAATAGATATAGTTGTCAAGGTGGTCAACCGTAAATTGCAAATTGAACCTCGAATTTATGAGCCGGAGGTTGAATTGAAGTTTTCGTTCGTTTTCATCCTGTAAATTATTAACCCATTTAAGGTGGTTGGAGAAATATTGTCCCAATAAGTAATCAGGCGTTTTTTCCATGTGATACAACATAAGGTGCATGTACAGTGTATCGTTCCACAATTTTTGCCACTTTACAAGATTTGCTGTAATTTGGTAATTTTGGTAGTTATAATCCTGAAAAGGGTAATACAGTGCCTGAAGGTCAACCTCAAAATCGTCTGATTTTTTAATCGTAGCCTGTCCGCCAACGGATATGGTTTCGTAGGTAGTATCGTTATTGTACGTAAAGAGGGTATCACGATAAAAATTTGTGTTTTTAATCTGATGATGTTCCACAAAGGGGCCCATGTCGATTTTTGTTTTACCCCTGGACTGAAACATGATGGCAGCACGGTTCTTATAATCGATAAATGAGGTGGTATCATAACTACGGGTACCATTGTAAGTATTGGCATAAAAGTTAAAGACCTCTTCGGTCACGGGGTCTGTATATTCATCTCCCTCATCGGTGTAGAGTCGTTGCATTTTATCAAATGAAAAATGGTGCGAGATCCATAAGCCATTTTTATAAATGCTGTCTTGCCCAAAATTTAACAGACGATACTGATGATCGATGGCTGCTATAAAATAACTAAAACGGTTGTTGGCGTTGCTCAGTTTTGTAGTCATATCCTGCACACTGACTGATGAGTCCGTGAGTAAATAGTCCGTCCTTATACCGCCGTTTTCATCAGCATTGATAGCGTTAAAGTTAATGGAGCCATACATTTTATAGCGCTCATAGTCGATGTCTGTCCAAAAGCTGAAGTTCCTGTTCCGGGTTGACTGGTAATTGAGGTATCCTTCAGAATTGAAAATTTCGTAAGACATACCCAGGTTAATATGCTTATCGTAGTTTTGTGTGTGGTTGAATGTGAAGTACTCATAGTCTTCACCACCGCTTACAAACTGCATTTGTGTAAACGGAGTTTTGGTGTTGTAAAATTTTTGTTTTTTGTGGGTTTTAAGGTAAGGGTAGAAATTTTTTATTTGCCAGTTTACTTCAATATCCTGTCTTTCAGAAAAGAAGGTGTTTTGTACAGCAGATCCTGGATTGCCCAAATATACAAACCCCGTCCACTCGCTCCTATAGGCTTCGGGTAGCTGAATGGAAAGAAGCGTGGTATCAAACTCTGCATAAAGTTTAATAAAACTATTTTCTGCATATTTCCAGGAATAGATTAAGGTATCAGGTTTTGGCAAGGTGTCTTTAAAAGACCGTTGCACAATACCGGCTCCCCTGGCATCTGCCGAGTCCCTCTCTTCTTGAGCAATCAGGGTTGTAGCACTAAACAGGAATAAAAGTATGGCAATAATCAGCCTCTGCATTATTTGACAATTTCGCCGTTATTATTTTACTGATGCAATTTTATTGAACGCTAAAAGTACAAAAAGATGCGGAAATGCATCGCAAAATTACCTAAATACCTTAAGCTTCGTACTTCTGGTATGCTTACCACGTTATTGGTTTTCTTTTAAATGGCATGGTCATACACCTTGCACCACCGCCACCACGTGGTAGTTCTGAACCCTCAACAGCCACCACATACTTTTCGTACTTACTGATATCAATCTTCCCTGAACCGACATCTTCGGCACTTAAGATCTCAAATCCGTGTTTGTTCATTTGTTCCATGGTGTAAACATTGCGCGCATATCCCAGAACTTTACCAGGCGCAAGCGCAAAAAAGTTGGCGCCACTGTGCCACTGCTCTCTTTCCTGGGCCCATGGGTCTTTGGTGCCTCCGCAAAATACCGGTTCAAGATCAAATCCCAGGTTATTCAGACACTCCACAATGTTTTTTTCGTTTTTAATGTTTACTTTCCCGTTGTCAATTGTTATGTGTACTGTCTGGTAGCGGTTAGGCTTCATAACGATGGGCTCGAATACCATGCATTTATTTTTGTCAAGGAAAGTAAAGACCATGTCAAGGTGAATAAACGATTCGGGTGTTTCAGGAAGTTCCTGCACAATAATGTGTCTTACCTGTTCCTTACTTTCAATCTGTTCCAGAATAAAGTCGATACCCTGTGATGAGGTGCGAGTGCCGGTGCCAATGAGCAATACATCCTCCCGTGCCACAAGCACATCTCCGCCTTCTATGGAAATTTTATCATTAAATGTGGCATGCTGCACCGGATTTACCGTTTGTGTTCTGAACATGGGGTGGTAATCGAAAATGGCTTGCATAATTAATGCCTCACGACCTCGTACCTGGTTGGCCATGCGACCGATAAGTACCTTGTCACGCACTGCCATGGCTGCATCGCGGGTAAAGAAAAAGTTATGTAATGGCCTTAAAGCATACCGCTCTTTACTAAAATATTTGGTCAGGTTGTCTTTTACCAAAATCACTCCTTCAAGCAACTGCCTTGCAAGTTCTTCATCTGACAGGCCCAGGAGGAAATGCCGGCTGGCCATGGTATGTTCGTTATCGAAAATATGATCAATCAGGGTCTCTTTCACACGTTGGTTACTTAATACATCCTGCAGCAGCGCTCTAACCTCAAAAGTAGGTGCATGTTTAGCCAATGCATTTTTGAAATGACTATATTCCTTTTGGGCAACCGATAAGTTCAGAATATCGCTGTACAAAGCCCGCTCTGCATTCTTGGGCGTCATGTTTTCTACTTCCTTGCCCGGAGAATGAACTATTACCCCTTCCAGTTCTCCGATCTCACTATTCACCCTGATTTGATATGTATCCATATTACTGACTTATTTTGTGTTTGTCTTGTAATTTTTTAAATCTACGAGTTTCCCCTTTTCGTAAGTCTCTACTCTAAGTGTATCTCCTTCTTTGTTGTAGGCTACCCATTTACCATCTTTCCGGTTGTGGAGGTAATTACCTTCGTATTTTGTTTGCCCGTTTCTATGATTGTAAAACGTGTATCCTTCCTTTTTGTCTTTTACATATTCAGCTTTACTCAGAGGTTGTCCATTCGGATGCCATGAACGCATTATACCATCTTTATCGGCACCGTCAAAATTAATTATAGACTTAATTTGTCCATTTTCATAGTATGTCTCCATTTTCACAAAGTTTTCTTCTGCGCGTTCGCCATTGTAATACAGAATCATTTTCGGTTGGCCATTATCAAACTTCGATTTTACAAACCGTGTGAGTTCCTTTTCACACGCACTGAAAACTACGCCTAGTAAAATTATTCCGGCAACAATATGCATTCTTGAATTGCGTATCATATGCTTATCTTTTAATTTTCTTATTCGATGCAAATTTAATATAACTTTTTGTCTTGATTGTATAATTATTTTTCGATCCTGTCTGCAGTTTTGTTAATATGCTAATCTAATAATGTCTTAATGTGTGTTTTATTTGTCAACGGGTGCCGCTGATGCAACCCTGTTTTTTCGGGCAAAAAGAAAATGCAGGATTGCAACAAAAGAAGCAGGCAATAAATATGCCGACCACAACGGCCAGCCATGCCCGAGTAAAATATAACCGGCTCCCGCTGCCAAAAAGGCTGTAATGGTCTGAAAAAACATGGTTTTGATATGATAAACCGGTGCTATTTTAGTGGCAGCTGAACTCATAACGGCTTTTTCTGAAAACGGA